>Ga0207657_10001358_pt1 | contig 26061 bp, 13 predicted proteins | sample KBSC33metaG_FD_184316 | JGI IMG/M metagenome (GOLD analysis project Ga0207657, IMG submission 184316) | Corn rhizosphere microbial communities from Kellogg Biological Station, Michigan, USA - KBS C3-3 metaG (SPAdes) (version 2) | ecosystem: Host-associated > Plants > Roots > Rhizosphere > Soil ... | reverse complement strand
CCGGGACGGACACGACTTCTTCTAACGCTAGAAGACCACAGGAAGAAACCCGGGACCAGAGCATGTCGTGAAAGACGCACACGGGGCGGGCGTGCTTCGACCGTGTCTCCGGGGCACAGTTGAATGTAGATATCATGAACGCGAGGATAAGGATACCAGGCCGAGAAACCCGGGCAAGTACTCTACTCCCCTAATGTGCCGATCGCTAGCGCATCCAGGGCCCCGGCGCCCAGCTCCGCTGGAGAGGCCGTCACTGATCTTAAAAGTGCGTCTGCGGTTCGGATAGACTGATTCTGCGAACGCCTAGCCCCAGGAATCAAGAAAAAAACAAGTGCTAAGTTTCATTTCAGATCAGTGAATAAACCGAAAAAAGAGACCTTTTTCGCTCGGCGCCGCACTATGCTCCGCTTCAACAAATGAGAGTTTTCGGTGGAACCGGTGAACCACGCGAGCTGGTTAGATGCGTGGGGCAGAGGGCTCGTAGTACCTGATAGCGCAGCTATGCAGTGGAAGGGAAGGAGCCTAAATCGACCCCCTTCTTTCTTTTTTATTCAAAGACATAAAAGCACAGTACAAAGAGATTGGACTCTCGGATGAGACCTTGCAGCTACCGTTCCGACGCGCCCCTGACCCTATCTTGATTAAAAAAAACCGAAAACCCTCTCTAAGGTGGAGCCTAGTTGAAGCTGTCATTCAAAGAAAAAATGGGAATCAAAATCCACTTTTAGGGATATAGATGAAGTCTCGCTCAGTAAAGAGAGTTGTAGATTCGTAGAAGAGGATCAGAGTACGCGCGCTACAAAAGGCAGCTAGCCAATGAAAGTAAGTGGAAAGAATATAGTACTTTTGTACTGACCCCTCCGGGGCCCCCGGTTGTTTTGGCGCGCCCTACCCCAACGTTAGACTATTGCCTTTTTAGCCTACGCTTGCTGCTTGCAGCATGGATTCGATAGATCTATCGAATCCATGCTTCCCCCGCCCCGAAGCGAGACTCTATCCAGATCTCAAAGAATAACGAGCTAGGCGGCCGGCGGGCAAAGAAAGGGGGCGGGCCGGCCGGTCGGGGCCTTGGCGATACGTTCTTCTTTCGAAGCGTTTTGCCAATAGAGCGAGGGCGTCCTTCTGGGGTGGGGCGTTTACTTGAAAATGACAACCGCCTGTTCCAGCAGCGGGGGCCTTGCACGAAAGCAAACCGCCCGATTAAGTAGCAGTTGCTTCGCTGATGGGCCCTGCGAGGGGGGCATTGTCCCTCAGTTCTTACCAACCTCAGGTGTGTAATCGACATCTAACTTATTATCTTCTATTTTTCATGCAAGCTACTGAGATATGCCTCAGCTGTCCATTTCTTATTCATTCAGGGCGCCCCTAGTGGACTTGGCGGTGCTCCTTTCTAAAACCAGAACAACTCTGAACGTTAGGGAAAATAAGGGAAGACCACCTGAGCGAACCGACCGAAGGGACTTTCTTACTTATCCGAACCGAACGTTAGCGGCTTAAGCTAAGCCTATCACGAGCAGCGTTGCTGCTTGATCGGCGGGGAGGAAGATCTCCAAGTATGGGGCAAAGGATCAAGCGCTTTTACTTTGCTTTGTCCCCCGGGATCCACCACAGGTTGGGTTTGAGAGCCGTGTGATGGGTGACTATCTAGCACGGTTCAGAGAGCACGTGTATGTAGTCTGCGCTGGTGAATGGAAGCCCCCGCCGCAAAAAAGAAGCGGCTTTTCCCACGGCTCTGTCACCATTGACTCTATTTATTATTATGGTAAATCATTGTATCAAGATGTCAATCTTAGATCTTATTTCAGTTCGATACGTCCACCTACGAGACTCACCTTTGGCTTTCGTCTCGGTAGGTGTATTATTCTACATTTTCCCAAAAGGACATTCATTCATTTCTTTCTTCCCCGTCGACCACTACGACTAAAACGACGCGACAAATCAAGACCCGGAAAGGATAAGGGCCGGTGGTGGGCATTTGGGAAAGTCGGGCCGATCGGGTGTCTTCATTCAAGCGAGGGTACAGAGGAAGAACGAAACGAAGTGAGAGGCCGGGGGGCAGGGAAAAGAGTCGAGTCGATCGACCGGGAGAAGCAAAACGAAATCAGGATTTGGCCGAAAAAGATGCAACGTTATGGATACCATGACCGATCACCATCGAGAAAGAAGAATTTTTCTAAATCACTTCGGGTGAGCGGGGCCTTCAAGCATCCGAAATACGCCGGGGTTGTAAATGACATAGCCTTCCTGATAGAAAATGACGACTCCTTCATAAAAACAAAGTTATTCAAGTTCTTTTTTTTACCAAAGAAGTCCCGCTCTGACGGCCCGACGAGTCATCTACTAAAAAGGACCCTCCCCGCTGTGCGCCCCTCCTTGAATTATTCGGTCATGCAATACTTTTTTAATACAAAGAACAAAATGCATTTCGACCCCGTCGTAGTTCTCAATCATTTCGTGGCACCGGGTGTGGCTGAACCATCTACGATGGGGGGAGCGAAGGGAGGAAGCTTAGATAAGAGAATACGCTCTCGCATCGCTTTTTTTGTAGAAAGCTCGACCAGCGATAAAAAGTGTTTGGCCCGAGCCAAAAAGAGGTTGATCCACTTCATTCGCCAAGCGAATGATCTTCGCTTCGCGGGAACAACAAAAACCACCATCTCGCTCTTTCCTTTCTTCGGTGCTACCTTTTTTTTTTCAAGGGATGGGGTTGGGGTGTATAATAACCCATTTTATGAGTATGCCCGGGAACAACTCCTAGGTCAATTAAGGATCAAATGTAGGAACCTCATGGGTAAGGATAAGGTAATGGAATTGATAGAGAAATTCATAGACCTAGGTAGGATAGGCAAATTGATAAAGGGAATAGAGATGATGATAGAGATCATACTGAGAAAGAGGAGAATTCCGTACGGGTACAACTCTTATTTGAACGAAGTGCAAAAAATGCGATCTTTTTTGTCTAATAGAACAAACACTAATACCTTAATTGAGTCGGTAAAGATCAAATCAGTTTATCAAAGTGCTTCTCTGATTGCTCAAGACATCTCTTTTCAACTGAGGAACAATCCAATCTCATTTCGTTCCATTTTTAGTAAAATAGTTAAGGATATTCCATTAATAATGCCAAAAGGGGTGGAGGGGATACGTATTTGTTGTTCTGGTCGATTAGGGGGTGCGGAAATAGCTAGAACTGAATGCGGAAAGTATGGAAAAACATCTTGTAATGTATTTAACCAGAAAATCGATTATGCTCCTGCGGAAGTATCTACTCGTGACGGAATTTCAGGTGTCAAAGTGCGGATCTCATATAGTCAAAATAAGAAGGGACGTGCTATATCCGAAACGTACGAAATATAGTAAATATAGTAAATGCAGATGTAGTAGGGGTCGCGAACCGGATGGTACACAACTTGGTTTTGGAAGATATGGCACCAAAAGTAGTAGAGCTGGTCGTCTTTCATATCGAGCCATTGAAGCAGCGCGTCGGGCTACAATCGGACAATTCCGTCGTGCTATGAGCGGACAATTCCGAAGAAATTGTAAGATATGGGTAAGAGTTCTCGCAGATCTTCCTATTACGGGGAAACCCGCAGAAGTTCGAATGGGAAGAGGAAAAGGAAATCCTACGGGTTGGATTGCTCGTGTGTCCACGGGACAAATCCCATTTGAAATGGATGGTGTGAGTTTGTCAAATGCTCGACAAGCCGCTAGATTAGCGGCGCATAAACCATGTTCGTCAACCAAGTTTGTTCAGTGGTCGTAACGTAATTGGTTAGTGGGGAAAAACCGGGCCGGGACTCAAAATAATTTTACGAAGTGTTTGTTCCGGAAGTGGAAAGACAAAGAGGGATAGGGAGCTCGCCTCCTTCTTTTTTGTAATCGCCGAAATGGAAATTGTACGACGACCCTTCTTGTTCCAGGCATACGACCCTGAGACGTGACGGTGTCACTTTTCCGGCCCGGTAAAGTGACAGTTATATAAAAAAGAATAAGAAAGAGAAGCGTGATGTTGTCAGCAATCAAATTATCGTAAATAGATAGTATAGTACGGTTGCGTTGTTTCAATTTCTGTTCGTCGGTCCTTGGGTTACGAAGAAGAAGATGCACAAAGACTCCCATGTCTTTCTTTTGGTTGGAAAACCCAACCTGCGATTTCAGATAAGTCTTTCTGCTTAGAGCAAAGCAAGAAGCGGAGCTACAATCATGCTTTCTTAAGTATGGAGAACAATATTTTACTTAGTTCATTTGAAACGTCAGTACTACTCTGTGCTATTTGTACTATTATTTTAGTAGGCACGGCCACGTGCAGAAGATTAAGGGGGGAACAGACCTCACTTGGTAAACGACCGAGGGAAGATGAAATTCTTGACTTACCCCAAAAGCGAATTTGGAAACGGGGGAGTCATCATCCTCCGGTCAACCCGGAAGCCCCACAAATCGAGGGGGTCCCGGAAGCCCCTCAACTAGAGGCGGGGACTCCAGTGGCTTCCCCCGTCCAAGTAGAAGAAGTGAAGCAAGAAGGACACCAGAAATGCAGGGACATAATTGGAATTCAAGATGAATCACGGTAAACACTTGTAGATCTTTCAGCTACACCATATGACCTAAAGTGAGAATAACTATTCGTTCTGGTATCACCCCTCTAAGCACCTCTTAATGATCCTAATTACCTAAAAAGAGAAAAGACTGGGACCGTCTCAACTGTAGCAGGGGTAATGTGCCCAAGAGCTCCTATCCTAGGCTTTCCCAGGCACCTAACCTAGCCTTGACATAGCATTCCTGTCTACACCTCTAGGCTACGAGCAAATAGTATTTCTAATACATAAATTAGAGTGCTTTGTTGGCTGAAAGACTATGGAATTAGAGAAAGAAACAGTCTCCCACTGGCAATTCTTCACAAGTTCGAAACTTAACACGAACCCTTGATCGCTGTAGCTGAAGTGGTAAAACAAGAAAAATTGGTTCTTTTAGCCTTTCCTTCCCTATTTGACTTTCCTTATTCTAAATGGGAATCTTTCTTTGAAGAAATAAGAAAGGACTACTTGGAAAGTGACACAGACACTGGTACATCAGGAAAACCTTTAGAACTCACCGTTCAACTTGATCTTCGCAGGAAAAAGCTTCTTCTCTATTAGGACCTAATAGCAATAAATAGACCAGCCAGGCGAGTGAGAAAGGAGGAAACATTACTCTCTTTCTGCAAAGTCCGAGTCCCATTTGATGAGCCAAAAGAACCATCTCTATCTCTTCTTATATTCCAGAGATTACTCGCTCACCTACAATGCTTTGGGCCCAGTCTTCTCTATGCATGGATGGCTTTGAAAGAAAGATAACTAGAATCAATCTCTTCTCCTAGGAAAAGAATCGGATTTCTTCGAAGAGCTGCGAACTTGACCAGAAGAAAGGTCAGTGTAGAGAAGCTCGGTCAGTGATAGTCTTCCCCCGACCGTATTCTGACTAGAAAATCTGGCTTCTATTACAATTACAAGTTCCGTTCCTAATGAAACTACTCAAATAAAAAAGTACGTGTACAATACAGAATTGTTATATGGGAAGTTTACTATTGGATATAACATGAGAAGAGCAAGCGGAGAACCTGTGCCCTTTATCATAGGTCATGCTATTTCTCTTTGGAAGATTCAAGTGGGAATGCTGCGCCCAACATGGATGTCTATGCTATTATTGAGAAAAAATGAATCAAAAAAGCAGCAGAATACGAGAAGGATTTATTTTCTGAAAGGGTGTATACATTAGAGTGTACCTGCTTGGTAGGCATGAAATCACTGACAAAGAGTTGCCTAGCTCCGATGAAATTGCAAGCATAATTTGGAATTTAATAGAAGCGGGCATAGCTAGGGGTGAACCACGAGAAGTTAGAGCAAGAGCTCCGGGTAGGTATCGTAAACATCCTGAGTGTATCACGGCATTGAAGCAGAAGAAACAGAAATGTTTTCCTTTCATTGTAGCCGATATAGAGACTGTTATACTAAATAATGTGCTTGTACCTTATGCTGCGGGGCTCTTAGTGGTGAATCCGGGGGATGATGTGGCTGCCATGGATGATCAAATAGACACATATTTTTTTGAAGATTACAATTTGATAATACCTTCCCTTGAAGAAAGGAGTACTAAAATGTTGGTAGATTTTATAGAGCGTATAGCCAAACTGGGATCTACTCACAAGGGCGTGAAAACAGTTTACTTTTCGAATCTAATTTCTCGATCCGATCGACTTAATGAAGTTTTTAGCCAGTCATATGGTCGAGTACACCATCAAACCGCTGATGAGGAACAAGAAGCTTTACCAGTTATCAATTTATAGGAAAAAAAGGGGGAATAAGAAATTGGTGTTCCATCTACGAGATTCATACACTCAACTCCCTAATAGTCTAGAAACATTGGCTAAGACTTTATGTCCGCACTTAGGTTCAAAAGGCTCAATAGCACATGACGAAGTTCAAGTGTCTTCTCTTCAGGAGAATAGAGCCCAATTGTTGGATTATATGGAGCTGGATATCAGTCTTTTAGGTGATGTGATGCTTCGGGCTAAATCAATTTATTGGACTAGATACAATGTGGATATCGGGGTATGTTTGACATTGTCATCGCTAGCTAAAAAAATATATCGAATGAAGTATTTGCAAAATATGAATGAAAATGAGATTCACGAAGGGATTTGTGGCAGCCATCAAGGAGCCAGAACCTTAGCTAAGCGAGTCCTACGAGATGGGTTTTATTGGCTGGCCTACTTTGCGAGCAGAAGCGTAATATTTAGTGAGTCTCAGTTTGAAAAGTGCCAGTACCACAGTCGTATGACTCACAGACCTCCGACAACCTTGACGAGTATAGTGACCTGACCCCATGGCCGTTGCTTTTGAACCTGGGGAGTTTGCTTTTGTACTTAAGCAAGGGAATTTGATGAAAGTGATTGAGCTGACCTACTATCTATAGTAAGACATGCCCTTTCCACAGGAGTGGAGGAGCTCCCACGTGATGGTGTAGTGTGAGGCTGTTTGGAGACCCCTCTGGAACTTGACCCTAGCTCCATTTCTTTTCCTCTTAATAGCAAGATTTTCTTTGTCGTAAGACGGTCGATATGGGTCTTTCCATTGCATCCACACCTCACTGGCATAAGCTTATTAAATGGTTAAGGGTGAAGATCGGGCATGGCAAGGACTGGGCCGTATACATAGGTTCTTTGAGCTGCTGTAAAGCTTCTTACGAGTTCTTTTGAAACAGTTCGGTAAGCGGGCTTGCTGATCTACCCATACCCAGGCGCTTCTGAACCGATAATATCTTAGCCTGAACTCCTTCATTTAGTAGCCGAACATTTCACATTGCCTATATCTTCTGCCGGGTCTGGACACCCTCTGAGGCGCGAAGCGGTGAGCTCAGCTCTGAGACTTGCGCCTTTCTAGCTAATAAAACCTCTTCGACCAATCCCCACATTAGAACTCCGCGTTGTGGAACTACGACATATGTCCCTCCCGCGTATTCCCTAATAGTGCTTCTCGGAAGGCCGTCTTAACTCGGATTGTCCGTCCTTTGAGAGTATTCCCAATTAGGTTAGGGATTTTTATTGGTTGGTGAGGTATTTTTATCATTCCCTTCGTATTGCAGGAAGTATGCTATTACCAATGTGTTGCTTGTACTGGAGAAAAAACCCTCAGATCAGTTGGATTTTTTAGAGTCACGCGTTAGGGTAGGAGTCTTTGATCATCTCTGAATCAAGTATATATTTTGGAATGAAAAGAGGATTTTCCTAGTAGAAATCCCTTATATAGAGTAAGTATAATATATTAGTAGATCGCCATTCTTTCTATCTATATCATTTGGAGAAACTCAAGACTTTGTGAACTGGATGACTACAGCCCCGGGGTTCCCTCACTCAAAACTCTACCAAGTGAGCTGAATTGAGATACTCTATATAGATTTCGAATGAGCTAATCCGTATAGTGAACTCAACGCCTAGTTCACTTCACTCTTTCGCTTACCAGATGTGAACCAAGCTTCTTTTCTTTCTCCCATAGTTCTACTATCAGTGTTTTGCTTTGTTCTTCAATCCATTGATTTCTTCTAGTTATTAGTACAAGTAGGGCGTCTTACTTTGCTTTTCTTTCCAAGCAAGCGGACCACCTATTCAAAGAGATCTGACTTCTCCTACTACTACTTCTTCCTAGGTAAGCAATTCCACTACTTCTCAAAAGCCTGACGCTCCGCGCCTCGTGCCTTTCTTCAATCAACTCGTAGGCTCCTCGCTTGACTATATTTTATTAGTGCATATATTTCTATTTTCGTAGTGATTCATTGCGACTCGTCCCGTTTCATTAAGGTCATTGGAAGGCTGCCGGAGTAGCAAACTTCTCTCAAACCAGCCCCCAGCCAGAATTTTGATTTACCTTATCGCTAGTGCAAACCCAAAATACAATACGATCTCATGTACTCTTAGAAAAATTATATGGTTGCAAATAGACAACAGCTAGACTAGTGGTAGTAGTAGCAAAAGTAATGGGTTGCTTTGAATGAAGAAAATAATACGAAGCTAGGCCTCGGGAGATGGGAGTTATTAAGAAGAGAACGGATGACACAATCACCACCACTGGCTTTACCCAAATCCCCCCCTTTGCCCTCGAGAACCACTACAAGAATACCGCATCTTATGAAAAAAAAAAGAAGATAATTACCCACACCCCAATCATGATTGAATCGTTTCATCATATCATGAAAACAAGAATTAATGATTCTCCTTCTAGGCTGATCCCTACAATGGCTTACCATTACTGTGTCTTCTTTCTCTCTCTATGGAGCACTGTTACTCTATTATCTTCAGAAAGGATAGTAGATGGAACAAGAGACTCTCGAAGAATTTGCTATCGAGCTCTAAGTTGAACGATAAGTAACGATGGGTAAAGCAAGGTATGCATGGGCTAGACTAAGAGATGTAAAAGGATTACGAGGGTTTGCTTGAGAAGGTTCTAATAGGGGATCGGGATTCAGGCCCAGAAAACAAACCACTGACCGACCAGACCAATTCAAGAAAAGAAGGACTCTTGAATTCAAAGCAGGATGTGGAAGCTGAAGGAAGGCCCAATTCATCACAGAGCAAGCTTCACCTTCTGTTTTTTCTTCAACCGAAGCACTCTGGCATAAACGTTTGTTTAGGCCATCCCTCCAACAAAGTCATCAGTCATCTGTTCTATGAGAGGAGAATCCCAGTCAAGCCAGATGATCAGCAAAGTTGTTCAGCTTGCTGTCAGGCCAAGGCACACCGGATCCAGAGACCTAATCTACGATAGAATCACTCTAGGGTTTGATCCTCATAAATACACATCGATTCACTCATATCACTATGAACGCGCGCATAGGAAAAGGGAGAGGACAGAGCTCTCCATTCCTTCTTTGAGAGAAGAGATTGTTGAGAAATCCACTGTGAGAAGGCAGGGACAGGCTAACTGGTTGGTCAAGGGCTACGACTCAGCTTAAGAAAGCAGCACACTGGACCTACATGCGGGCCATCTGAGAAAGAAGAAGACGCATCTGAAAATACGAAATACCAAAAAGAAAGTAACTAAGAAAAGCAGTCCGCACTCCCATCCCAGAAGCAAGTCCGATCGGAATTCCTACTCCTGCGTATTGCCTCTCGCAAAGTACGAGTTTAGTCCAAGAGATGAGGGTTCTTCCTTTCTGCCACTCCGTCCAAACCACTCACACGCTTCTTCGCTGTACTCTCTATACTCCTGCCCCTGGTCTTTATGCATTAGTTTCTTCGAACCTTCTCTTTATTCTGGGTGAAGTAGCTCTCTGGAGTACTAATAAGGGGCTGGCTTTCCTAAGAGTTATTTATAAGTCAAAGTTTAAATTATAAGGTAAAGTAAAAGTTGTAGTCACTCTTGTGCTTGCAGACTCTTGACAAAGGTTTCTTTCCATTGACTAGTGAGATGACAGGGCGGGAAATCCAGGTAGGTGAATCACTGAAAGGAAGATTTCTATCACTACAATGAAATTTGTAAGCCCATCTTATTAGCTTATGTCATTCTTCCAAGTAATAAGCCAGCTTTTAACGCCTAAAGTATACCTTGAGTCTTTTTACCTATGGGCAAGCAAGCCCTTTTTCCATACAAAACTCATGTTCCGTAGGACAGAAAGAAACTGACGGGAAATACAGCACGGATTATAGGGAGTTATACTGCTATTTCTATTCAGCCGTAGACCTTAAATCTGAATTGGAACCCTTAAGAGCCCCTTTTTTCAGTCTCAACTCACCCACATCGCCAATGGAGGAGAAGTGCTTGTGGGTGGCCAATCCCTGGCATGCATTTCCACGAAATGGAATAGAATGCTTAATAGGCAGGCCCCTCCTTTCATGTTAACATACGTCTAAGATTTTAAGTTCGAATCGTTGGTGCATAGATTTGTATCGCATTTGCTAGTTAGTCTTATGTTACCTGACCTGACAGAGCTCAGTGGCTTGCTTTAGAGAGTAGAGGATCGCTTAAAATATTGCATTTCCGCATAGATGGACTCATGGGTAATCCAATCCCCTGACAGAAGCGGCTTCTTCTCCTTGTCAATGACTTTATACACCCATTCTCACCCGTGCTTGCTGGTGAAGCTACCCTTATGGAATAAGTTGACAGGAATGATACGTGCACGCCTAACAGTAGTCGATTCTAATCATTGTCTTGTACCCAACATGCATGAAGAAAGAGTTTAATAGCATTTAAATAGTTGTACAAACACTTCGTGCCTGTGGCCTCTGGAAGCAGATCTACGAGACGGAAATGAAATGATTGAGAGAGAGAAGCCCTAGTAATTCAATGTGACCAGCCAGCACCTATTGGTTGGGATTACTCAAGGTATACCAAAAAGGTTGAGTGTCTCCTCGCCATTCATTTTGGAATGCCATCTAGGCGAGCAATAGTTCTCCGTTTCCTTCGTAATATTTGGCCGAACCCTGAAAGAAATATATAGGGCCCAAAATCATAAGATTCTCTGGAATCTCCACTGTTGCCTGACCCGAGCAAGTAGTAAGCAACTGTAGCGAGCACTGACTAGTTTCAGAGAGTCACTGCTTTTCTTCCTTGGATTGGAATACGCGTTCCAACTTACTGAGCTACTGGACAAAGAGGAGTATATACCCGGTCCAGGAAAGCTAGGGATAGTTGTTGATGCAAGGGAAAAACAAAATAGCACATCTGTTTGCTTGGCTGTCCCAACAAATTACCTGCTCTTGACTGAGCTGACTGTTCGTTTCACTAGTCCTGTAGCAACTGAGCCACCAGCCCATTTCGCTCCAACTTTCCTTGGTGCATATCAAGCTGTCCCTAGGCATTCCACTGTCTCGCCTGCCTTGGAACCTGCTTAACTAACTACTGCTGAGCCAACTAGTGCCTTCCTTATCACCAGAAAAAGCTACTTGTTATAGTCGTTCATGTAGCACTGTGCTACCATTCCTTTCTACCCAACTAAACTAGTCATTTACTCAACACACCGGTTCAATATAAAAATCCCGATGAGTAAGTTAATTCACTGGGTCCACTAAGTCTTTCAATGAACTCGCATAAATAAACTATTCGAAGAACTCAGTCCAGTCCAATAAGTAGATTAACTTGAAAGTAAAAGAACTCCAACCTGGAAGTACACGCATCAAGTAAGTAGCAGCAGCTGAATGACCTGGAACCCGCATCAAAGCCAGCCAGGTACGAGATTCACTCTCCCGAGCCTCCTCTTTATTCAGAAATGAAACCAAGCCATCTGATCTAACCTTAGGAAGGCGGTATGGATTGACTATAACTAACCAAAGCCAGTGAGTGGGATCTCATTGGTAGCCTAGCCTGGGATAAGCAAGGAGCGCGCATCACAATCCATATGAGGGTGGAGTCGTTGGTTCGAACCCAACTTGTATATTCTATATATATAGGAAAGAGGAATCTCTAGAAAGAAAAAGAAGTCTCTTAGTAGAGAAGATAGAGATTTTCTCTATTGATGTGAGCCTATATAGTTGAAGAGATTGAAGGCTACCCACAAATCTCATATATAGACGAGTGGAATTCACAAAGTCACTTCGCTTCACTTTACTTCAAAGTCTATTGATCGAAGTAATGCGGTTCACATCCTCATCTTCGGGTTGGTTGCATATTTTTTTCCTGTGTCCACCAGGAGTTCTCGCTACCCTTGGTGTGTGTCTTGGTGGCAAAGAATGCATTCATATAGTTGATGTCTTTTTGGGGAGAGGTGAGATCCCTGTTTTTTTGTAGGCTTGGTCTGAGTGAGTCTGAGTTTGAAGAGTAAGCACTCTCACTTTCAAATAAGAAATAAGCCAAGCACAGTTGGAAATTCTCAATCTCTTTCTGCACTTTCACACAACATAAAATTGTGAAAAACGCTGAAGAAACAATGCACTCCACTTATGCTGATTCAAACATGCTAACAAGAAAGCAAACCCGAAGCGAGGTGAAATAGGATAGGGAGTTGGAGCTTTCATCAACCCGGAACGATAGTGGAGGAGAGCCCGGATCCAGAGTTTGATGGAAGGAGGAAAGGGTGAATTCAACCGGTCTTTTAATGCCATCGTTCCTAAATGTTAATCCTCATGCTGTCTACGATCTGCTCAGAGTTGAATTCAAGAGATAGGAATATAAGACAAAGTTTAGATTGACCGATCTTGTAGATAGATTGGATAAGAAGATCCAACAAGCTCGCCATGAGCAATTAGTTCTCAAACTAGCCACCGCCTACGAGGGGTATGTGTTATACTCCCCCTCCTGACTTGAGCTGTTATAAGAAAGGGACAGGATCTTGCTCCATAAGTATGAGGAGAGTCGGTACAGTAGGCTCATACACCAATGCTTTTTCCCTACAACCGGATCCTAGAGGAAAACCTAATGCACAATAGGTAGCTCTTAACTTCGTCTGGTTATGCCCATAAGTCATCATGAATGCGATAATGCCCAAGAGTTCACGTAAAAAACTAGGCTCTAAGGTTAGGATAAGAGCACTCTAATCTAGTCTAGGTAGATGAGGGAGATCCACCTAAGCCCACCGTCTATAAAGAAGCACACGATCTAATCTAGTCTTATTGTTAGTCTCTCTATAAAGATGATCCATCACCTAAAGGGCGGACTCTGGACAGAAACTGAGGATTTGCTATAGGAAAGACCCTACCCTATAAGTTAAGACAATATGCTACATTCTATGATATCCTATTCAATCCCCCGGTTAGCATGCGATGCTCGTCGTGCTAATAAATCCTCTCTTCTTAAAGCCCAACCCAAGTAGGACAAAGAAATGCAAGTAAATACCCTCGATTCATTCCTTTTATGCGAGTGGGAAAGCTAGCTAGAAATCAATGACAAGGAGTAGAGCCTAGAGCAAAAGGGCCAGGCGTCAGGTTAGTTAAAGCAAGAAAGTCAATGCTGGTGCTCGCTTATTCAATCCTTTTTTCTCTCCTCCTTTGTGCTAATCACTAGTGCTAAGAACTAGGTCAAAAGGAAAGTCAGCCCTTAATACGGAGTTTTCTACTTGTTCTTACTTGTGTTAGTGAAGCCTGATAGTTCAACTTGCCTGTCCAAAGTCAATCTATGAAAAGTCTTCCTTATAGGCGCACCCAGCTGTAAGAGAGTAGAAGCAATCGGAGTAAATAAATCCCATAGTGAAATGAGCGTTAGATGTTGACTAGACAAAACTAGCTAATACATGTAGTAGGGTAACTTTGCCTTTTTTCTCGGTTATGTGAAAAGGTAGAAAACTCGCTACACTTTATAGGAAATGAACTACTCTTAATGCAAGCTAGTCAAGCTGGATGAGTTGTTAGGAATGGCTCAACCCAGGCAGCGCTAACCCTGTCTTTCCCAAAAAGTATCGTCTTTCCCTAGGGAGGACAAAGATTAACCAATAGTAGTCCCGAGGATTGTATGAGCAAGGTCCGAACTGTTTCTATTAGTAGCAACATGAGGAGCCCCGAAGGGAGAATAAGAAAGATTAACCGACGCCGCGTTTTCAGAAGAAGCAATTGGATAAGAATCATACGCTGTGAATGAGCAGACGAATCGACCGAGGGCTTACACACAAGAACAGAACCTAACTCTACTTCTTTTTCCTCCTCTCCTCTTTACTGCCCCCGCTATCAACAGGTCAGTAAATAAATATATGTAGTGGAGAAAGAAGAGTAGCCCCCCAGGTCATCAATTAGTAATAGAATAATCCCATCCCAGTAGTAGTCCTCTTGCCAACAAGATTTGATCTACTTAGACTAACGGAAACCATGGCCTAGTTCCTCGAGTAGTTACTCGTTCTAAACTAAATACGTTCGTAGCAGTAGCTGAAGAAGAAAGAGATCACTAGAATTCCCAAGGAAATCTACATTACTTGGCCGAGGAAGAACTAGAGTTGGCAAGGTTGACCTCAGCTCTGAGAAATAAGAAATCCGGCACCTATTGATTGAGCTCCATCTAACATATCGATATCGAGACATTTTCACGCTTTTGATTTCTTTGCTGCTCTTTCCTCTATTGCGGCGCATGGATAGGATAGGCGGCTAGGAATAAGTGATTTTAAACCTGAGGCAGAAGACGAAGCTACCGACTCCAATGTTGATGCACATTAACTAGGAGTTTTTGAGATCAAGCAATCAATCCTCGCCTCGAACTGGTATAAAGGAAGAAGCTGGTGGTGCAGGTTTGTATCAAGTCAGATGTAGAATATTTACTTTACATAAATGGGTTGCCCAAGGGATACGATTTCCGGAGTTCAGGAATAAAAACTAGTTCGATTCAAGGAAGAAGTTAGAAGCGGGTGGAAAAGAATCCCGTGCCGGTTTACGTTCGCATACAGTCGCAGGTGCGGAAGAAGTAGAAGCAAGGTCAATTCCAGGCAGAACGTCATTCGATGCTATTTCGATTCAAGCAGAACTAGACCCGGCCACAATAGTAGTTGAAGTATTAGCACTCAGAAAAATCATAAGTAGAATCGGGCATGAAGAAATGCTTTGGTTGAACCAGGCCTATTAGCATATGCATTAGCAGATCTTCTCACTCTAGCGATTTCAAGCGGACCCATCTCCCTTGCAAAGCGTTAGCGCTAGCCAGGTCAATATCAATAGTTCATCTCTATTGGTCTTACTTCACCCAGCTTCCATATCCAACTCAGACGTAGCTGCCTTCTGGCACTTTTTGAACTATATCCCATGACTTGACCTTGCCCGAAGTCAACAATCAAAGGTCAGAATGAAACCGTATCCACCCACACAAGAAACTTGCCCTGAAACTTAAACCGGCAGAACCGACTATGGTTAGAGCTGGATCTTGATCTTCCTCGAGAAAAGCACTGATCAAACCTGGAATGCCTTACTAGCAGGAATGAAAAGGTATGTATGAACCAACAAAGGTCAAGTTTATATATATTAGACAAGATTTAACCTTCCTTCACCGTGGCTTACTTGGATGGGAAAGTCGTAGATACGCGTTCTATTCTAGTCTAGAATAGGATCCATGTATAAACCAACAGTCCTAGATGGACACGAAAAGTAAGGTGATGAACGAACTTCAGAATACAATAAACAGAATCAAAACAAGCAAGAGAACTCTTAAAAGAAAGAAATCTACTGCTCTATCATTGACAGATATCTTTTAGTCTATAGCCCGCCCTACCTAGGGGGAACTCACACTCGCTAGAAGGCAAAAGCACTTGAAACAGTAGTGAGGTAAGAAATAAAACTACTCGCTTATTCTCAATATGCCTGCTCTTCGAATTCAAAACTCCTCAGCTATACCCCTTTCTACATATGTATATATGAAAAAGACAGCAGCTATACAAAGCTTTATCTCGCCACTTGATAACTCGTTTGCTTCTGGCTTGGCTGTCTTACTGGATTTCATCTATCCTTAGCTTACTGGCCTAAGATGTATATGCTTGGAATATTCGTAATCTCCCTCGTGGTTACGTTTTATTATCTTAGAAGGAGTTGCAACCTACAAGGCCTATAACGCCGGCCGTATCAGATCTTTCCATTGCCCTATGGTCACTTGCTTAAAAACTGAAAAGAGACAGACTAAAAAAGAGACTGAACTTCACTTAGGCTTTCTCGCAAGCTTATTAGAGCATTGAATTGACCTCTACTAATCAATGAGTAAGATGGCTTGGATTCTACTAAATCCAAATCCAAATAAAAAGAATGCTGGCTAGGGTGACGCTCGTGCTTCTTTCGAGTAAGGCAAACTGAGTAAGGGGTCGTGTTATTAAGTAAATTTCTTAGCTATAAGCCTGGCCTTTCACTTTTATTAGTACCCCTTTTTCCAACCTTTTCCATTCCATATCTCACCAGTCTTCTTTCCCTGGGTTGTTCTTGAAACGCGTATTAAGTACTTCCCTCCACAAGTCGATCACACCAGATCACAAAAGTAGGAAAGACCGGGTATCAGAACTTAAAACTCATAAACGTAAACTTTTCTCTTTAATAGCTTCAGTACTCATTCATGCCTATTGGCAATAATATGTTTCATCATAAGAATACCGTGAAACCTAGACATATTAAAAAAGTCCATAACTGGGATCTTCTCCACTCTCATAGTTGCAACCATGAAGCCCCACAATTTATTGAGTAGCGAATGACTGAACATCAGTCATGTTTGAATCATGGAATCGTAGAATCAACGCAATGATGTGCTTCATACTGGAATCTCCTACTACAGCTGGACAGGTTGCGGGGTCTGCGGCTCCCATTTCGGGGCACTATTGCGGACCTCTATTGGTCCCCTAACTTTTGCGGAGAATCAAGATCTAACACCTCATTTCTTTTATTTCTCTATGATATTTTGGAAAGAGATAGATCCGGCACTGCACAATCCTCTGGCCTTGGCCTCCCCGCAACCGGTCATCTCTTCTTTTCATGGAATTGCTTGCCCAGCTGGAAATGCAGTCAATCAGGTCTCTCTGCGCCAGGAAATGGTCCTCGAGTGCAAGGGCAGAAGGGATCCAGAAGTATGGTCGAGCAGAGACATACCTTATCTAAACTGGGTCTGGCTCCGGTTTCATCCTGTTATTAGTTCTCAGGAGTTGGGAGAAGAGAAGCAATGACTAGATTGGTGGTTCCTATGTTTCCTTTCTGCCTTTCAGCCTCTCCCGGCGGGGCGAGCCGGCGCATCCTTTCCGCTTTCTATTCTAGAAAGGGGTTTCTATCACGACTGATCCGCAGTTCGATGTCTTTAGCCTGACCCGAAACACCACTCCCGCGAGTAGAAAGAAAGAGAGATGATCTACTTGCAACTTGCTACTGCTGGTACCTTGCAATCGTATCCCGGCACCTTTAAAGCACTTTCCGGTGTCTTTCGCTCAGTTGCTAGCCCTGAGCTGCCTTGCCCAACTAATACTAATGCACTAGCATCTACGGACGTTCTGCCTTGATTTGACATAGATAAATAGGATGAAATGGGCCCAAGGGAAAGCATTCTTTTACTTCATGGCCTGGCACTATGCAGGATTCGATCTCTTTTCTCGTAGGAGGATCTTCCGCTTCATCTATAGATTCGTTTTCTCGTTGAACTCTTGCTTGAAAGCAAACATGATATAGTGATATAGGCCCGGGGCCAATGGGAATCTCTTTTTCTCTTAGGCAAAGCAAAGCAAATAGAAGTGAAGTAAAGCTTTCTCGATTCGATATAGAATAGAATAGTGACGAGAAAGGGCAACTAGATCACAGGATGGGGCATGAAAGCATTGGATTTGAGCTTTTAAAGAAGAATTCATTCGATCAGTGCGGGTTCACTGCCTTGCTTGAAGCCAATCTCTATAAGGGAGATGCAAATACTTCATTCTTCCATAGTGCTGCCAATGGAAGACACAGAAAATGTCATATTGCTTGCTTCTTTGAAATAAATACTTAAGAAGCTTGTTTTTTAGTGAAGATCAAAGGAAGTCACTAGAAGATACTTTCTGGCACTTCTTTCAACTGGCTAAGATATTCCCATAAGCGGCGCTTGCATATTATGCTCTACTTTCCCCTTCCTTCAACCTTGCATTTTGATTTAGAAACATTGGCTCATTTAGATTTAGTTAGATCTGAGGCCGGCATAGGCTGCAAGAGATGTGCCGCATAAGCTGAAGTATCTAAATAAGATAGGCACCTGGATCTGGAAACCTGACAAGCTCCATGACTCCAGTCATCCTAGCATCAAGTACTGTAGATACTGGTGTGAAAAACCTTCTATGTCGTCAACAACTATCATAATTAACCCAAGAACCAGTTTGCAGCCAGTACCAGTACCTGTAATGGAGTGGAGTCATACCCAAACTTTAGGAGCCACAACCCACCATTTTCCCTTCCTTGCTTATGGTTTGGGAATGGTATCTCCTTGAACAAGGTAGCTGTGTCACATATATTCCGTTAATGGGATGGATTTTCTGCTTTCGGATGGTGTGATTTCAACGTTGAGTACCTACTAAGAGTTAGTTCTCGATGGGCAATAAATCATATTGATGAAAAATCACCAAGGAGCATGAAACAAAACACATAACTTACGTACCCATTGTACTTAGAGCCAATAAACTACCAAGAATCTTCTGTCTCAACCACTTTCTTATTGTCTTTACATCGATTTCTAAATATAGGAAGGGAAAGTAACGGAGAGCAAGCAAAAGAAATAAATCTATCAACGACCGACTTCGGACTAGAATCTAGAAACATACCTAAGGGAAGAAAGCATATTTGAGGTTTACTCCTTCCATGTCTAGTAGGAGTGCGTGCTTCTTATCTTGACGCTATACATTCGGTTCAGTCAGTCCCTGAGACTTCCCAAGGTAATCTTACCAAACAAGCAACGGATTGAGCAACTAGCGCGAAAGCCGTTGCGCGTTAGCGCATTCTCCACCACATCTTGCTTGGCTTGCTGAATCAGCATATGGATATGGATTACTTCATTGAATTTCTTGGCCCGAGCTCTTGTGATTGGTCTACTTGGCAGGTGGAATGGATCCTTAGCAGGTTCATGTGTTCCTTGTTTACGTAGCTCTTCTGTTGGATCACGTAGCCCCTCCGTTGGATTACGTTGCTCTGCCCTTGGATTACTTGAGTCATTTCTTGGTTTACTTGGCTGCTCCGCAACATGCTGGTTCCTTTTGTCATAATACCTAACGGCTGTGGGCAGAATGAATGAAAAAGCAGATGAAAGACACTATACATACCAATAGAATGATAAATTTAGAATAAAGCTAGGTGACGTCACGGCATTTGAGAACCAATTGCTTCTTTTGCTTTTCACCAACCTTCATGTACAATCTTATTTCGTATTGGAGTACAGCCTATCGTAGGCCCAGCAAAGGCAAGACGGAAAGCAAGCATTAAGTGAAGAAGCAAGGTCCAAACAAAGTAGTGAAAGATTTACATTGAAAAGCTTCTCCATGTCTATATCTGTCCGATGGACCAAGCAAGTTCAAAGGAAACGGCTTCTCTACTGCATAAAAAAACCAATCCAATGAAAAGGTTAACGATTCCTATAAATTGAGAAAGAAGCATGTTCTTCATGCCCAAAAGCGGATAAAGTAGATGGAACCTGTTCTCTAACCTTCTTTTTGTAGCAGATACTGCATAAAGTTTACCTGCCTTGTAAGGCTTTTGTAGGATTAATCAAATTTTCTTTTTATCGTTCTATCTCAGAGTATCCATTCATTCGATCTTGCTATCCGCTCTCAATTGAATCCCTTCTCTGTTGTCGACAGGTGTGTCCGCATCAGGACCAGAATCACGGTCTAGTACCTCCGTACTCGCTCCTACTTTATTAATTAGGAAGTGAAGTAGCCCCGTCTTATTTTCTCGAAATGCGTAGATCAATGCTAATGATGTGATTACTGCCTGGATTCTTGTCAAGGGAAATAGAAAAACACGACTTTTGCCATATAGCGAGATGGACTTTTGACTACGGCAATCTACTGGACCGAGGGAAAACCTTCCTCCTTTGTCAACAGTGAGTAGAGGCAGGCTATTGGTTGGTTCGAATCAAGCTGTCTTTCTATCTCTGGCTCTGGAATTGACCTAGCATCTACAGACGTTCTGCCTGGAACATAGAATAACGTTCTTCCCTTTCCGATTCCGATCTTCACTAGGCGTGAGAACTCTTAGGTAAGCTGCAGAGCAGCAGAAGTGAGAATTGGATTGCTTTGGAACTCTCCAATAGCGTTTTCTTTGCTGGCTTCGTAATGGATTGAGGAGCCTATTTGCCTAAGCGAATCCCATTCACTGAGATAGCGCTGCGCTGGCTTTCAAATGGATCAAATCTTCCCCCTTTCTCTCGAGGTCAAATCAGCTATCATCCAAACGGGGTTTCTGACGAAGATGCTTTCTTTCGTATCGGTCGTATCAGGAAGTGAGAACAGAACTCTTATATTATACGAGTGATTTCTATTCTAGCTGGCACTTCTACTTCGGGTAACCTATTACAAGGAATGTTTTCCTGGCCCCACTAACTATGAAATTCTTCGATTCTCATCTCATAAGATCTGCCGGTTCGCGCCGCACTCTTGCTTGAAACTCTACTTTCGACTCTCTAGATGACCCTGACACAGAAGCCGATTCTTCTTTCGCTTTCAGAACTACTTTGGAGCAGCTACCACTGATTCCGGTGAGGTTGGAGGTGCGAACTCAATAAAATAATTGGAGTTGGCCATCGGAAAGTTCTATTTGGCAAGCAGATAGGACAGTCAAGGTGCCGGGATACGATTGCAAGGTACCAACAGCAGCTTCTGTTCGTGGATACGCCGGTGGAAGGTCAGCAGTGCCAGTCAAGGGGTTCTCGTCCTTTGGGCAAGCTTTGTTGAGATGTTCGTGGAGCAGTCTTTCGTTTCAGGAAGCAGGTCAAGCATCGGATTAAAGTAGCGGGGGAGATTTGAGAAATCGATTTGCAGAACAGGACGGAATAGGCATTCTAGAGAATAGCCCCGCTTTTCTTATGCATATGCATGTGCCAGACTTTCTCTTTTAAGAAAAACCCTTTTTCTCTTTCTTTTCCTTCCTCCGAACAAGTCATCTTCCTCATCCGAATGAGAATTTACTGATTGCCAAACCACCTAATTATCTCTATGAAGGACGCATGCTCACACATAATGGGAATTGCATATCCTTGGGTTTTTTGGAGAAGAGTCGCAACTCGAAAGAGCCAAGAAGGGGAGAGAGAGGATGCGCTAAAATAAGGTAGACCGGACGGGAGAGAGAAGCGCCATACTCGCATTAGAGAATCAAGTCAGGAGAGGGAAGTAGACGACAATCATGAAATCGATATGCGGGAGAATACACAAAAGATAGGCAATATACTCCACCTAGTCGTTCTGTTTCGAAAGTAGGAGAAGCTATCACTTTCACTCAAGTCACTCTAAGTCTAAGGAAGGGTTATAGCCATATCTGTTTAAGGATCTGTCTTAAATGAGACCTAATCCCAGCCCCCTTTTGAACATACATTGTTGGATTCTTCTTCTAATGATTGGGAGAACCCACGCCACACTAATGAATGACCTCTTTAGATTAGAAGAAATAGAGGAACATGCGTCTTCGAACGATGCAGTCTCACTACGACCTGGAAATTCTCTTATTCCCCTATCCAAAAAGGGAGTCATGATGCCAATGAACCCCAACCCTGCCACACGCGAAACACACAGCGATCTAAATGCAAAGAAGATATGATATATATGGGCTTTTGGATTTTCAAAGAAAGCATGTTGTTGTTCTCCGAACTCTTCCCTCGAAGAACTTTCGATATTCGCGCGCCCTCATCCACGTCTTAAATATTGGAATAAACCAGCGCATTGATTTTCTATTTATCATAACTTGGGCTTACCACTGGGAATTCACCATTTCTCCATACAATACAGCTTTGAACTTCACTGAAATTACAAATCGATTCCTGGCTCGAGTAGAGTCTATGACATCAAATGAAAAGAGAATCCTAGGTTGTTTCATAGGCAAGACAATCAAAGCTCTTTTATTCTATGAATTATACCTCATTGGGTCTGAATCTGTTCTGTAGACTAGCCCCGTCAATCCTTTGCTAAATAGTCTTTCTTCAGTCGCCGATGTCACCTTTGGTACCGGAAATCCTATATGACCATCGTTGCTGCGAATGGTTCTCTTGGGGCGGCCCACCTAGAACTAACTCCCTTGAGTCCTTGACTACATGAAATGGGGGGTCTGACTGGCAGGAAAAGAATCGAATGGACGGAAGAGCACTGTAGCAGAGCATAGAGATCCGAAGCAATGCATTCAGCAAGATATCATGGATTGTCGCGAAAAGCTAGGATGGAAACTGGTTATTGGCTATGGCCCAAGCTATTGTCTTGCAGTGGAGGCGAAGCAAGCATACTCATCATTGAGGTCCCACCTGTCTTTGTTCTGCCTTCCTATATGCTTTTCACAGTCTCGTGAGGGAAGCTTGGCAAGCTAGCAAATGCTGGGTGGGGAGGAGATATCGGCGATCAAGAAACATATAGCCGGTTAGGTGTGACTTATGTGCAGAGTGCCTTAGTTCAATAAACTACAGCAGAAAAGCTCATTTCTTCCAGCATCATTTCTTCTGTAATTAGATTAGAATGGAAGCACAAAATTCACTGTGCTAGCATGGTACTGTCACAAATCAGTGCTGTGAATTTCTTTGTACTACGGAGTGGAGTGCTTTAATCCACTCGATTCCCTTGGGGAAGCAGAGGAGTATTCAGTGCAACTGTACCCGCAACCGAGCTATCTGAAATTGCTAACTCACCTCTGTCTCTTGATACGACTATTATTGAGGGGAGGGAGAGTCCATTCATTTGCCCATCCTGGATAACGGGTAGAGATCCTAGCGGTGAATAATAAGAAGCCTTTGGATTTCATCTAAGCTGTTGACTCCCAGTATGGGATGGGAAGACTGTGCCTATCTATGGCCTCTCTTTGTTAACGCCTTAACCTCGTTGCAGGTATTCCGTAAAATGAAGTCATCTATTATTAGGTAGCAATTCAGGAGCCTTTCCTGTACTTGAAGGCGGATTAGCAAGGGAATGAATCTGATGAAGCTGTTCCTCCGCTAGAATAAGGGGGGCATGATCGCTGATGCAGAAAATCTCTCCCGGGGTGAGACCCAATAACGAAAATCCATGAAGCAGTGAAAATATAGCCTGGTTAGAGTGCCCTCCCTCTCCTTTAATTTGTCATAGTTTGTTTGATTTATCAATGCGAAGAGTGAATCAAAAAATTGAACTAGTGCGCTAAGTACGTTGCTACAGACCGGAATGGAGAATGGCAATAGCATTTGGAAGGGAGTGTTTCTATTTCAATAATTAGACAACAGCCGTCAGTCAAAATACTGATATCCCCCTCGTTCACTTAAGTGGTAAGAAATGCTTTAGGTGAACATGCATGCAGCAATAATTATGTCTTATTCAATTGTTATTGATTCCTACTCCGTACTTGACTATGAGATAGAGGAAGGATCTTATAATTGCTTATATAAGCGAATTCAAAATTCTAAGACATAGGTTTCATTATGCGGGGCGTAGCGAAAGCATTCAACCTTCTAGGACTAAGCCTAAGGCCTATGGTCCCTCAAAAAAGAGAGATCAATCGTTCCTTACTTTACTGCAAGAAAGAACACATTGAAAGCTACAAGCCCTTACACCAGGGATGAAGTAGCTGCTTCGATAGGACCAGGGACACTACCAGACTGAGTTGAGTCTGACACTAGGGAACTTGGATTCATAGTACGTGCTCTACGCGATACACAGACAGATAGAATAGCCGGAGTACGGTAGGAATGGACTGCTGCCAAGCGAGTGGATTTATGAACGAGCCATTCATTTCATTTAAGTAGAACCGCCCCTTCTACGCCGCCTACTTACTTAATAATCAATTGCTCGAGCACTTATTTATCTTTATTTCAAGTAATTTACTGTCTGCTTCGACTGCCCTCAATTCATTGATTCGTATTGCTTTCACTACTCCTACTGATGACTTCGTGACTTTCCTCCTTCTAGGTGCTTCAAATCTACGTTATCAATACGGAAGAGGGCCACCTTACATGAAGCCCGCCCACCTTACGGGAATGGTAGTAGGGTTGTCGAACCGTCGTAGTGAGCGGGGTGTGTTGACAGCTTTCACACGGGCAGGACTACGTGTTAAAGTCGATGGCGAAGAAGAAGACAGGGCTTATCGGGAAGAGGGGGTAGTATGAGTAGGAGGTTTGATTGATTTCATTCCTGAGTCTTCTTTCTTGCATTCCATCGTTACTTGCGGTGCAATCTGGAAGTCTCAAAGCGAGAACTGATTTCACTTCTTCCACTGAATCCCAGGCTTGAGGGCTTCACCCATTTTATAACCCCGCGGTAAATTATTACTTTATCAGTTTCTGTGCTCATGAGAACTAACAACAGATCGTCACCAGCGTCTGCAAGTACACAAAGGAACTGCTGAGTTATGTAAAAGCCGGTTTCATCCCTTGGTCATTATGGGGCAGTGTCATAGTCTACACTGAGAACAGTGAATTTCATCTCAGGAACGAGATCTATAGTGGCAAGGCGGTAACCGCACAGCATAAAGAACTCCCTAAGAGCATGGAGTGAATATCCTACTCATCATCCTTGAATTAGTAGCCAGCCCAAGCATTGCCGTGTACTTTGCAATATCCGAATGTGGGTCCGTTCAGTTGGAACACGACTTCAAAGCCTTCTGACGAAGGTGGAGATAAGATTACCCGAATGATATAACGCGGATAAATAAAAGGAATGAAGTTGGGATCAGAAATTAGTTGCATTGGTGGTGTGGGTAACCAAAGCTGGGTGCGCGTAAAGATATTGGTAAGGACAATCTCATGCGTGGCATCTGATGCAGTGATAAGGAACTCATTTGAGGTGAGGAGATTTCCGAGTTGATCCAACTGTCCTATCTTTCAATTCGCTTATTGAATTTGTGGGCAAGGACGCATATCTTCAGCTGAGGAAATCTTCAGTGGGCTAAGAGATCCAGGGTTAATCCCTGATGTGGTCACATATAGAATATGAAAATATCAGGATGCTGCGGCGATTCCGCTAGAGCTTTTGAGCTGCATGAAGAAATGTCAAGTTGCTCCTCAGAAAATTAGTAGAATAGTTTCATTGGCCTTCGTCAATGGGACAAACGCTCCAGTGTATGCGTTACAGTTACTGGGAAGCTAGCATTTTTGCTTGTCATGGAATCAAGTCTATTTGTTCGAATGTTCTTTTTTTGGAAAAACCAACCACAAAAAAAGTCTCCCTTTCTCTTGGAGCAGAGCTTCATCATAAAAGTGGAGAGTCACAATGAGATTTAGTGGAATGGATATGAAGGGTATAAATATGCTATTTGCTGCTATTCCATCTATTTGTGCATCAAGTCCGAAGAAGATCTCAATCTATAATGAAGAAATGATAGTAGCTCGTTGTTTTATAGGCTTTCTCATATTAAGTCGGAAGAGTTTAGGTAAGACTTTCAAAGAAACTCTCGACGGGAGAATCGAGTCTATTCAGGAATCATTGCAGCAATTCTTCAATCCTAACGAAGTCATTCTGGAGGAATCCAATGAACAACAACGATTACTTAATCTACGGATCAGCTTGCGAATTTGCAGCACCGTAAAAGTAGTAGAATCATTACCAGCGGCACGCTGTGCGCCTAAGTGCGAAAAGACAGTGCAAGCTTTGTTATGCCGAAACCTAAATGTCAAGTCAGCAACACTTCTAAATGCCACTTCTTCCCGTCGCATCCGTCTTCAGGACGATATAGTCACAGGTTTTCACTTTTCAGTGAGTGAAAGATTAGTATCCGGGTCTACAACTTTGGTAGAAGCTTCTACCGTAGAACAAATTCGAGAGGCCTTCTTATTAGAACCCAGAGACCTAATTCGAGAAGGCTTTATAGTCCTCAGAAAGGTGAGGGTGGGGGGTATCCCCGGGACCTGTGGAGACGGGGTGGGCCTGTAGCTCTGAGGATTAGAGCACGTGGCTACGAACCACGGTGTCGGGGGTTCGAATCCACTTCTGAGCGGGCTGGCGGCTCCACCGGGAGCGAGCCTACTGAAGGAAAGTTTTATTGTTGAA
>Ga0207657_10001356_pt1 | contig 26083 bp, 23 predicted proteins | sample KBSC33metaG_FD_184316 | JGI IMG/M metagenome (GOLD analysis project Ga0207657, IMG submission 184316) | Corn rhizosphere microbial communities from Kellogg Biological Station, Michigan, USA - KBS C3-3 metaG (SPAdes) (version 2) | ecosystem: Host-associated > Plants > Roots > Rhizosphere > Soil ... | reverse complement strand
TATGCGGATCAAGTTCAACCTCGGCACGCCCACCTACGACCAGTTCACCGTCGTCATCATCCTCAACATCAACGGCCGTGTGGTCGGCATGGTGGTCGATAGCGTATCGGACGTGATCACCCTGTCGGCGGACCAGATCAAGCCCGCGCCGGAGATGGGCACGGCACTGAACACGGATTACCTGATCGGTCTTGGCACGCTGGAGCAGCGCATGCTGATCCTGGTCGATATCGACAAATTGATGTCCAGCTCTGAAATGGGACTGATCGAAAACATCGCCTCGTAATCAGCCGCGCCTTCAAGCGCCCTGCGATCGCAACAGGCCGCCAAGCCTGATCATGCAGCATACTGTTGCATGATCAGGCTGGCTACCTCGGGATCATCTCCAGACTTTCCGCCCGACCTTCCACAAGCCGCCCAGCGCAAGCGGAATGACAGCGGCGCCAACGCCGATCAGTACGATGGTATTGAGATGGTCGCGGATAATGGGAATGTTGCCGAAAAAATACCCCCCCGCCACCAGGCTGACGACCCATAATGCGGCCCCGGCGATGTTGAAAATCTGGAATTTCCCGAATGTCATTTCCGACACCCCGGCCACAAAGGGCGCGAAGGTGCGCACGATGGGGATGAAGCGCGCGAGGATGATGGTTTTTCCGCCGTGGTTTTCATAGAAGGCATGCGTCCTCTGCAGTGCCGCCTTGTCGAGCCATTTGTAATCATGCGTGAAGACCTTGTGCCCGATCGCGCTGCCTATCCAGTAATTGACCGTATTGCCGCTCACCGCCGCTAAAATCAGCAGGACAACCAGCAACCCTGCATTCATCGCTCCGCTTGCACAGAACGCGCCGGCAATAAAAAGCAAAGTGTCGCCAGGCAAAAAGGGCAAGATGACCAAGCCGGTTTCGCAGAACACGATCGCGAACAGCACCGCATAGGCCAGTGTGCCGTACTGCGCGATGACGGTGCCAAGATACTTATCGACATGCAACATCATGTCGAAAAATTGCATGAAATCCATTATTTCTCCGGTAACGGGCCTGGCAAAGGCAGTTCAAGTGCGGCGGGAATCATACACCACTGCCTTCGCCTGCACCTTTGGAAGCTGCAAAATAACTCACGCCAACGAAGTACAGCAAGCGTATCCGGCCATATGCCGGGCCGGAAGTATAATTCGGCCATGAATGCCCCTTATCTTCCGCGCCGCCCGATCCAGGCGCTTTCCGATCAATTGATTTCGCAGATCGCCGCTGGCGAAGTGGTCGACCGGCCGTCGGCAGTGGTGAAAGAATTGCTGGAAAACGCGCTTGATGCCGGCGGAACCCAGATCACGATCCGCCTGGAAGAAGGCGGCGTCAAGCGCATCGCCATCACCGACAACGGCTGCGGCATTCCACCGGAGCAAATGCCGCTGGCGCTGGCGCGACACGCAACCTCGAAGATCGCCTCGCTCGACGACCTGGAAAATGTCGGCACCCTCGGTTTCCGAGGCGAAGCGCTGGCCTCCATCGCCTCGGTGGCTCAACTGACGCTGACCTCGCGCACTGCGGATGCGCCGCATGCCTGGGAAATCTGCGGCGACAAGGCCGGTCAAGTAGCCCCTTCCTCCGGAGCCGTCGGCACCACGATCGATGTGCGCGACCTGTACTTCAACACGCCGGCCCGCCGCAAGTTCCTGAAATCGGAGCAGACTGAATTCGGCCATTGCGCGGAAGTCGTGCGCCGCATCGCGCTGTCGCGCCCCGACGTTACCTTTACCTTGAGTCACAACGGCAAGACCATCGATCACTGGAATACCAGCGCAATCGACAAGCGCAGCGCGCAAGTGCTCGGCAACGAATTTGCGAACGCACGGCTGTCGCTGGACGAGAGCGCCGGTCCGCTGCGTCTGCATGGCTTCATCGGCCTGCCGACCGCTTCCAAGGCGCGCGCCGATGCCCAATACTTCTACGTCAACGGCCGCTTCGTGCGTGACAAGCTGCTGACGCACGCGGTTCGCTCCGCCTATCAGGACGTGTTGCATGGCGACCGCTACCCGTCCTATGTGCTTGGGTTGGAACTCGATCCCGCGCTGGTCGATGTCAACGTACATCCGTCCAAGATCGAAGTGCGCTTCCGCGACAGCCGTGCGGTGCACCAGTTCGTGTTTCATGCCGTCAGCCGCGCACTCGCGCAGACTTCCGCCACCGCACACGGCACCGCCCCCGCGCCTGTTACCGCCACGCCCGGCGCGCTGCCATGGATACACGAACAGAAACAGACAAGTTTCGCCCCTCAGTTTGCCGCAAGCACTGCCGGCGTGGCGCAGACCCTGGCAAATTACGGCTCACTGTTCTCAGGAACGCAACAGCCCCTCCACACCGAAGAACCTGCTCCAGCCCCGACTCCCGCCACCACGGCGCCGCAATCGCAGCCGGAAGACGAATTCCCGCTTGGTTTCGCGCTGGCGCAATTGCATGGCATCTATATCCTCGCGCAGAACCGCAAGGGCCTGGTGCTGATCGACATGCACGCCGCGCATGAACGCATCCTGTACGAACAACTGAAAAACGCCCTCGACGGCGACACAATGCAGGTCCAGCCACTCTTGATCCCCGTCACCTTCCATGCTGATGCAGTAGAAGTCGGCACTGCGGAGGAAAACCCGGATACGCTGCAGTCGCTCGGTTTCGAGATCAGCGCGCTGTCGCCAACCACGCTTGCCGTGCGGGCGGTCCCGGCTCTCTTGAAAAATGCCGATGCACAATCGCTCGCGCGCGATGTTCTGCGCGACATCCGCGAATTCGGCGGCTCCCGCGTCCTGGTGGAACGACGCAATGAATTGCTCGGCACACTCGCCTGCCATACCGCCGTGCGCGCCAATCGCTCCCTGACACTGCCGGAAATGAACGCCCTGCTACGCCAGATGGAAGCCACCGAGCGCGCAGACCAGTGCAACCATGGCCGTCCGACCTGGGTACAACTTGCGCTGCCTGATCTCGACCGGCTTTTCCTGCGCGGCCAATGAGCGCAGCACTCGACCTGCCCCTGCCCGTCCCCGACATGCATAAACCTCTCGCGGTCGCCATCATGGGCCCCACCGCCTCCGGCAAGACGGCGGCGGCGCTCCACATCGCGCACCATATTCCCGCCGAAATCGTCTCCGTCGATTCCGCCCTCGTCTATCGCGGCATGGACATCGGCACCGCCAAGCCGACTGCCTCCGAGCAAGCAGAAGCACCACATCATCTGATCGACATCCTCGAACCGACAGAAGCCTATTCCGCCATGCAATTCCGCGAAGACGCCATCCGTCTGGTCGGCGACATCATCTCGCACGGCAAGCTGCCCTTGTTGGTGGGCGGCACCATGCTTTACTTCAAGGTACTGCGCGACGGGCTCGATACCCTGCCCCAAGCCGATCCCGTGCTGCGCGCCCAACTCGACGAAGAGGCTGCGCGCATCGGCATGCCAGCCATGCATGCCAAGCTCGCCACGCTCGATCCCGTCACCGCAGCCCGTCTCAAACCCAATGATTCGCAACGCATCCAACGTGCACTGGAAATCATCGAACTGACCGGCCAGCCGATGTCGCAATTGCTGACGAAGGCACCGAAGGCGGAACTGCCCTTCCACCTGCTGCCGCTATCGCTCGAACCTTCGGATCGCGGCGTGTTGCACGCACGGATTGCCACCCGCTTCGATGCCATGCTCGGACAGAAAGATGGTGGCCTGATTGAAGAGGTGCATGCCCTGCGCGCTCGCGGAGACCTGCATCTCGGCCTGCCGTCAATGCGCTGCGTCGGCTACAGGCAAGCGTGGGAATATCTCGACGGCGCTTACGATTACGCCACCCTGAGAGAGAAAGGCATTGCCGCAACGCGGCAGTTAGCAAAAAGGCAACTAACCTGGTTGCGCGCGATGACTGACCGTATTGTCGTCGATTGCCTGAACGGGAATGCCGCGACGCAGTTACTGCACTACGTGCAATTGGCGCTGGAGAGCAGACTTCCGGCCTGAGCTTGCAGGAGACAAACAAGACCCGCCAGGATGGTCTTGACAGCCGTTATCAAAGCCCGCATAATTTAAGGCTTCTCGGTGATATAGCTCAGCTGGTTAGAGCACAGCACTCATAATGCTGGGGTCGGTGGTTCAAGTCCACCTATCACCACCAAGGCATTACAAAAAACCCGCCATTTCTTAAAAAGAATGGCGGGTTTTTTACTACCCGTTGCCTGAATAAATCAGGCACTCAGTTTAATCATTCCTTCACAACCGCCTTGTACAACCGTTGCGCCATTGCACGACCACTCTCTCGCTGCGCGGCAGCATCCTGCTCAAAGCGGCCAGCGTCTTGACTTTCAAATTTCTCCACTTCAGGCGTATCGTAAATCTCCACAAGAATTTGGGATAACTTGGCCGATTCATCCGCGGTCAAGGCTGGAATACCTCTTCTCGGAACAAAGATTTCTGGATAAGACATCTCACCGTTGTCTATCAAGTGCATGCACTGTTTAGTGCAAGCCCTAATATGCTTCAGCAAGGAGTCTCCATCCATAAAGCGAATACGGCGCAAATGCGCTCCATGCTTGTCGGCTTCCTCATGCGTCAGTTCGCTTGGGTGAGATTTGCCCATTCTTACAGCAGCCACCCTGGATGCCATTGTTTCCGGATCTGTTGCCTGATCATTACAATCAATGACACCCACGACTATCTTCGGCCCCTTGCCAGGCACATTGATTTTACTCACCGAAAAAACTGCAACCTCGTGATCGTTGTAACTCTCGCCCAGTCCAGGGCCACGCAAGGTAAGGATTCCCTTTTCGTTAAACTTGGCAAGCAACTCCTCCGCATTAAATGGCAAGGAATCAGGCACACATACCCCCACCATTGCTTCTTTCACTTGATCCCAGCCCTTTCCCCATAATAGGGCTAATGAAGACGCTGAATCCGCCTGCCGAGCTTCCGCAAGTCGCGTCTTCAATATGCGGGTCGCATGCCCCGCACAAAGACCATGCTTTTGATAAGGAGAGACTTTACTAATATCAATTTTTCCCGGAATAGCTTCTTGCAAGCTTTTATAAGTCTGCTGCGTCACGAGCATTCTTCTTGATTGCCCGAATCCATTGAATAAACTGCGGGAAAGCGCATTATCCAAAATACTGCTGGCGCTTTGGAGCAACGCTTTTGAATTTCTCTTTGGCAAATCATTCACTACTATATTTGCAGCGACACTTCGTCCTGATGCGAACAATCTATACACGGCAACACCCTTTAATTAATTTAAGCAAGAAAACAAGCGAACATTCAGGTCGCGCTAACAGGCAGCTATTTTTCACAAATGCTCGCAACACCTTGCAGGTTCGCAGCCGGGAAAATAACTTGATCAGCGCAGTTTTCAATGAGTGGAAACCAATGAAGAATTGTTCCATCCCGACAGAGCTGAAATTGAAAGTCCCGGATGACACCCGCTTTGGATGCAGGCTGGCAGTGTTATAATTCGCCGGAAATTCTGCAATGAAGTCAAGAGCTTAGCTGCGCACAGACAACGCGACGAACTGCCTTCCCGTTCATTGCCCTGCCGCCGGTTGGTGGCTGTTATTGACACTTTTCAGGGTATGAGAATGCGGCTTCGCCCCTTCCTCACCATTCTTGCACTGGCTTGCGCGGCGCTACCGGCTTTCGCGTTCGATCGCCCGTTTCCGCAAAACACAAAGCGCGGCACGATGTCGCCGGGGAACTATCCGGAAATCGTGATCGATGGCCAGTTGCACCGACTGTCGCCGGGAGCGCGCATCTGGAATGCAAACAACCTGATCGAAATGCCCGCCTACTTGCGCGGCAGCGATTTCACGGTGAACTACACGGAAGACATGCAAGGCGCGATCAACCGCGTGTGGATCCTGAGCCCGCAAGAGGCGAGCGAATCGCTCGAAACACAGATTAATCGTCAGTCACGATAACGAACGAAGCAATGCCGAAAAAAGTATTCATCAAAACCTTCGGCTGCCAGATGAACGAGTACGACTCGGACAAAATGGCAGATGTATTGAATGCATCCGAAGGTCTCGTAAAAACAGACGCGCCGGAAGACGCGGATGTGATTCTCTTGAACACCTGCTCGGTACGCGAGAAGGCGCAGGAAAAGGTATTCTCCGACCTCGGACGCCTGCGCGAACTAAAGCAATCCAAGCCCGACCTCGTAATCGGCGTGGGCGGCTGCGTTGCCTCGCAGGAGGGTGAAGCAATCATCAAGCGCGCGCCCTATGTGGACGTGGTGTTCGGCCCGCAAACGCTGCATCGCCTGCCGGAGCTCATCGGCAAGCGGCGCGCAACCGGTCATGCACAGGTCGACATCAGCTTCCCCGAGATCGAAAAGTTCGACAACCTGCCGCCAGCACGCGTGGAAGGCGCTACCGCCTATGTGTCGATCATGGAAGGCTGCAGCAAGTACTGCAGCTATTGCGTGGTGCCCTACACGCGTGGCGAGGAAGTGTCGCGCCGCTTCGAGGACGTACTGGCCGAAGTGGCCGGACTCGCGCAGCAGGGCGTGAAAGAAATCACGCTGCTGGGACAGAATGTGAACGCTTACCGTGGCGCGATGGCCGACGGCGAGATCGCCGACTTTGCGCTGTTGATCGAATACATCGCGGAAATTCCCGGCATCGAGCGCATCCGTTTTGTCACCAGCCATCCGAAAGAATTCACCCAGCGCCTGATCGACACCTATGCCAAGGTGCCGCAACTGGTCAATCATCTCTATCTGCCGGCGCAGCACGGCTCGGACCGCATCTTGATGGCAATGAAGCGCGGCTATACCGCGCTCGAGTACAAATCGGTGATTCGTCGCGTGCGCGAAGTCCGTCCCGATATTTCCGTGTCGAGCGATTTCATCGTCGGCTTCCCCGGCGAAACCGAGGCGGACTTCGAAGCGTTGATGAAATTCATCAGCGATGTGGGCTTCGACAACAGTTTCAGCTTCATCTTCAGCCCGCGTCCCGGCACGCCGGCGGCGAACCTCCCAGACGACACGCCGCGCGATGTCAAGCTCAAACGTCTTGAACGACTGCAAGCCCTGATCGAGGCCAATGGCCGCAAGATCAGCGAAGCGATGGTGGGCAGTGTGCAACGCATCATCGTCGAAGGTCCGTCGAAGAAGAACCCGAACGAATTGCAAGGTCGCGCCGAGAACAATCGCGTGGTCAATTTCGACGGCGGGCCGAATTCGGCTCGCCTGATCGGCCAGACGCTCGACGTCAACATCGTAAAAGCGTTCCCCAACTCCTTGCGGGGCGAACTTGTCATCAAACAGTGAATCTCAATCATTGACACAACCATTTTGAGAATCGAAAAAATTCCCGCGCAACCTTTGCATTTCATCCCGGAGCCGCTTGATAACAAGCGGCTTGCGCATCTTTGCGGCCCGATGGATGAGAACTTGCGCCAGATTTCCTCCGCGCTTGACGTCACCATCTTTCGCCGTGGAGAAAAATTTATCGTCAGCGGCGAGAATGCGCCGCGCGCGGTGGATTTGCTGGAAGATTTCTACGAAGCCGCAGACAAGAACATTTCCGTTGAAGACATCCAGCTCGCCCTCGTCGAACAAAACGCAGTCGCTGGTAACGGCGAGTCCACCGCAGAGACGGATGATGAGCTTGAAGACGCTCCAACGCTGAAGACTCGGCGCAATGACCTGCGCGGCAGGACGCCACACCAGAATCAGTATCTCAAGGCCATTCTCGAACATGACGTGACCTTTGGTGTAGGACCGGCGGGTACCGGCAAGACCTATCTCGCGGTCGCATGCGCTGTCGATGCGCTGGAACGCGATGCGATCAAGCGCATCATCCTGACCCGCCCTGCTGTCGAAGCGGGCGAGCGATTAGGCTTTTTGCCCGGCGACTTGGCGCAGAAGGTCGATCCTTACTTGCGCCCCCTGTACGATGCTCTCTATGACCTGCTGGGCTTCGATCGCACTCTGAAGATGTTCGAGAAGCAGGTGATCGAAATCGCGCCCCTGGCCTACATGCGCGGCCGCACGCTGAACCATTCCTTCATCATCCTCGATGAGGCGCAAAACACCACGCCGGAGCAGATGAAGATGTTCCTGACGCGCATCGGCTTCGGCAGCAAGGCCGTGGTCACGGGCGACGTCACGCAGATCGATCTGGAGCGTTCGCAAAAGAGCGGCCTGGTCGATGCAGTCAATATCCTGAAGAACGTGCGAGGCATCGCCTTCACGCACTTCACCAGCGCCGACGTGGTTCGCCACCCCTTGGTCGCGCGCATTGTCGATGCTTATGAAGCCGCTTCCAGCAAAAGCGCATCCGCCAGAAATGCCGTCAAAAAATAAACTTTCACTCTCCGTTCAATATCCCGATCCCCGCCTGAAAGAAACGATTCCACGTGACAAGCTGCGGCGCTGGGTACAGGCCGCGCTGTTTGCCCCGGCCGAGCTGACCATCCGTTTTGTCGATGCCGAGGAAGGCCGTGCGCTCAATCGCGACTATCGCGGCAAGGACTACGCGACTAATGTGCTGACCTTTGCCTATACCGAGGATGAGGACAGCGAAATGACGCAGGCCGACATCATCCTCTGTACCGATGTGCTGCAGCGGGAGGCCGCCGAACAAGGGAAATCCGTCGAGTCTCACGCGGCCCATCTGGTCGTACATGGCGTGTTGCATGCCCAAGGGTACGATCACGAAACCGATGAGGAAGCGGAGGAAATGGAACAGCTCGAAGTTGAAATATTGGAAACCTTGGGCGAAGCCAATCCGTATGAAACACGAAACACGGCAAACACAGATTAGATCTTCGACAAGATGCAAGTCCAGGTTTTTGGGTTTCCGCCTGCATTTGTTGTATGCTACAGCTTATCCCAACTACGGCTTCCAGCCATATGCAAGATCACCCTAGTGGTGTTAATAAATTTATTGACGCCAAACCACAGCGGTCACTGTTCGAACGTTTGACCGCACTCATCTCTCCTGAGCCTGAAAATCGCAGTGAACTGCTGGATGTTCTGCACGACGCCTACGAACGCAACCTGATCGATGCCGATGCGCTGTCGATGATCGAAGGTGTATTTCAGGTATCCGATCTTTCCGCGCGTGACATCATGGTGCCGCGTTCGCAAATGGATGTGATCGACCTGACCAAACCGATCGACTCTTGGATGCCGCTGGTGCTTTCCACCGCACACTCACGCTTTCCCGCAGTCGATGGCGACCGCGACAAGGTCGTCGGCATCCTGCTCGCAAAAGATCTGCTACGCCATTACGCGGAAGAGTCCTTCGATGTGCGCGACATGCTGCGCCCGGCAGTCTATATCCCCGAATCGAAACGCCTCAATGTGCTGCTGCGCGACTTCCGCGCCAATCGCAATCACATGGCTATCGTGGTCGACGAATACGGCGGCGTTGCCGGTCTGATCACGATCGAGGACGTGCTGGAGCAGATCGTCGGAGACATCGAGGATGAATACGATTTCGACGAGGAAGAAGACAACATCCTGCCCGTCAAGGACGGCATCCGGCGTCAGCGCTGGCGCGTCAAGGCACTGACCGAGATCGAACAGTTCAACGATACGCTCGACACGAGCTTCTCGGACGAGGATGTCGACACCATCGGCGGGCTCGTCGCGAAACACTTGAGCCGCGTACCGCGCAAGGGCGATATCTTCGATATAGGCAACATGCGTTTCGAGGTGCTGCGCGCCGATGCGCGTCAAGTGCACGTGCTGCTGGTGGAAAAACTGCCTGAACCCATTGCTGAATCCGCTGCATAGCGATCTCTCGATCCTTCAGCTGGGACAAGAATAACGACAACACCCCACCGACAAGAGTGAATACCCGCTTCCGGCTTTCTTCCTCCTTTGGCTTTCGTCTTTTGCTCGCGCTGATTGCCGGCGCGAGCAATGTTTTCGCTTTCGCACCGTTTGGCCTGTGGCCGCTGCAAATCGCGACGCTGGCATGCATGTTTCTGCTTGCCATACGCGAATCGGGCTGGAAGCCTGCCGCCCTGATCGGCTGGGCCTACGCTTTCGGCTGGTGCGCTGCAGGCACCCATTGGCTTTACATCAGCATGCACCGCTACGGCGGGCTGCCGGGCTGGATGGCAGCGGCGGCAGTGGCGCTGTTGTCTCTTTATCTTGGCGCCTTCTGTTCGTTGGCGATGGGTATGGCGGCGTCGCTGCGACAGCGCTGCAACATTGGCACAGGCGCAACTCTGCTGCTCCTGTTTCCCTCGGCGTTTGCGCTTGCCGAGTGGCTGCGCGGCTGGGTGCTGACCGGCTTTCCGTGGGTCAGCGCCGGTTATGCACATAGCATCGGTCCGCTGTCCGGTTTCGCTCCCTTGGTCGGCGTCTACGGACTGGCGCTGCTGTCGGCTGTCGCTGCCGGATCGTTGGCGCTGATGCCGATAAAAAAATCCGCCGGCTTGATTGCCGTGGTCTTGTGTATCGTCGGTTTTGCCCTCAAGCCATTGGAATGGACCAGGCCGCATGGACAACCAATCAGCGTTCGGCTGTTGCAGGGCAACATCCCGCAAAACCTCAAGTTCGAGCAGGAAGTGATCGAATCGACGCTCGCGCTCTATTACCGCATGGTGACGCAGACGCCTGCCGATTTGATTGCGACACCGGAAACCGCGCTTCCCCTGCTGTCACGACAATTGCCGCCTGACTACCTGCCGCGACTGTCGGCGTTTGCAGCAAAGTCAAACAGCTATGTCGCGCTGGGCATTCCCGTCAGCGAGGGTCCGCAGGACTATGCCAATAGCATGATCGGCCTGGCCCCGCAATCCGATACGAAGTATTACCGCTACGACAAGCATCATCTGGTCCCCTTTGGCGAATTCATCCCTATAGGCGCACGCTGGTTCGTGGACATGATGCGTATTCCGCTAGGCGACTTCACCCGTGGCGACTTGTTGCAAGCGCCTTTCGCGGTGCGTGATCAGCGGGTGCTGCCGAACATTTGCTACGAAGACCTGTTCGGCGAGGAGATTGCGGCGCAGCTGTCCTCTGGCAAAGAGCAGGCGACGATACTGCTTAACATGTCCAACATCGCGTGGTTCGGCGACTCGATCGCCTTGCCGCAGCATCTGCAGATTTCACAGATGCGCTCATTAGAGACAGGCCGGCCGATGCTGCGTGCGACCAATACCGGGATGACGGCGGTGATCGATGCACACGGAAAGGTCACTGCCATGCTGCCACCGTTCACGCAAGGTGTGCTGGCAGCTTCCGTGCAAGGCTACGAAGGCCTGACGCCGTATAGCCGCTTCGGCAATCTTCCCGTCGTCGCCCTGGCCCTGCTGGTCTTGATTGGACTTACCCTGTACACCTTTTTGCGCCATAACATCCCGCATAAGCCCTTCAAAACCCGCTAGAATTTGGGGTTTTGGCGAATTTTCACCTCAACCTTCATTCGCGCCGTTCATGCAAATCGGGAACGGCCCGCATGGCAGGAAGGCAAGACACGATGCTCACATTTCAACAAGTCATCCTCAAGCTGCAAGAGTACTGGGACGCGCAAGGCTGTGCGCTGCTGCAGCCCTACGACATGGAAGTCGGCGCCGGCACCTCGCATACCGCGACCTTCCTGCGCGCGATCGGCCCGGAACCCTGGCGTGCCGCTTATGTGCAACCTTCGCGCCGCCCGAAAGACGGCCGCTATGGCGAGAACCCGAACCGCATGCAGCACTACTATCAATATCAGGTGGTGCTGAAGCCTGCGCCGGAAAACATTCTCGACCTCTATCTCGGCTCGCTTGAAGCGCTCGGGCTGAACCTGAAGCAGAACGACGTGCGCTTCGTCGAGGACGATTGGGAAAACCCGACGCTGGGTGCCTGGGGCCTCGGCTGGGAAGTATGGCTCAACGGCATGGAAGTGACCCAGTTCACCTATTTTCAGCAGGTCGGCGGCCTTGACTGCAAGCCGGTGCTCGGCGAGATCACCTATGGTATCGAGCGTCTGGCGATGTATCTGCAGGGCGTGGAAAACGTCTACGACCTGGTGTGGACCGAATGGGAAGAACATGGCGTGAAGAAACGCCTGACCTACGGCGACGTGTTCCATCAGAACGAAGTCGAGCAATCGACCTACAACTTCGAGCATTCGAACACCGAATTCCTGTTCTCGCTGTTCTCCAATTACGAGTCGGAAGCGAAGCGACTGATGGAAGTGTCGCTTGCGCTGCCCGCCTATGAAATGGTGCTGAAAGCAGCGCATACCTTCAACATGCTCGATGCGCGCGGCGCCATCTCGGTCACCGAACGCGCAGCGTATATCGGCCGCATCCGCAACCTATCGCGCTCGGTGGCCCAAGCCTATTACGAGTCGCGCGAGAGGCTCGGTTTCCCGATGTGCGGGGATGTGAAAGCCGCAGCCTGATCTGCCGTTCCCGCGCGAACGGGAACTTCCGCATCGTTAAAAAATAAAGCCATTAGGTTCCCGCCTCTGCGGGAACGACAGCGAAAAATGAATCAGACACTCCTAGTCGAACTCCTGACCGAAGAACTCCCGCCGAAGGCGCTTGCAAAGCTCGGCGAAGCGTTTGCCACCGGCATCCATAACGGCTTGAAGTCGCGCGACTTCGTCGAAGCCGATTCCGTCGCCACCTCCTATGCCACGCCACGCCGTCTCGCAGTGACGATCACCAAGGTACGCGCAACCTCGCCGGACAAATCCATCCGCGAAAAAGTGCTGCCGGTGTCAGTCGCGCTCGACAAGGAAGGCCAGCCGACGCCGCCACTGGCGAAGAAGCTCGCCGCGCTCGGCTTTCCCGACTTGAAGGTGAGCGACCTCGAACGCGCATCCGACGGCAAGGCGGAAAGTTTCTTCCATACCTACATTGCGCCCGGCTCGGCGCTGCACACCGGCCTGCAGGCTGCGCTCGAAGAAACCATCGTCAAACTGCCGATTCCCAAGGTCATGGGCTATCAGCGTCCGGATGGCGAGACAGTGCAATTCGTCCGCCCGGCGCACAAGCTGATCGCGCTGCATGGCAGCGATGTGGTGCCTGTTGCCGCACTTGGCTTGGCAGCAGGGCGCGTGACGTTGGGACACCGCTTCCTGTCGCAGGGTGACATCGTCATCGAAACCGCCGACAGCTATGCCGTGACATTGGAAACGAAAGGCAAGACCATTCCTTCCGTTTCCGCGCGCAAGGAAAAAATCCGCGCATCGCTGCTGGAGAAAGCGGGACGCGACAAGGTGTTGATGCCGGAATCCCTGCTCGACGAAGTGACCGCGCTGGTCGAATGGCCTGTGGTCTACGAATGCCGCTTCGAGGAATCTTTCCTGTCAGTACCGCAGGAATGCCTGATCCTGACGATGCAGACCAACCAGAAATACTTTGCTCTGACCGATGACAGCAACCGTCTGCGCTCGCGCTTTTTGATCGTCTCGAATCTGGAGACCAGCGATCCGCAACACATCATCGGCGGCAATGAGCGCGTCGTGCGCCCTCGCCTGTCGGACGCGAAGTTCTTCTTTGAGCAGGACAAGAAGAGGAAACTCGCGGATCGCATTCCGGGCTTGGCCAATGTGGTCTATCACAACAAGCTCGGCACCCAGGGACAACGCACCGAGCGCGTGAAAATGCTCGCCAGCAAAATCGCACAAACTCTCGATGCCGATGTGGCGCTGGCCGAACGCGGCGCATTGCTCGCCAAGGCCGATTTGCTGACCGACATGGTTGGCGAATTCCCTGAGCTGCAGGGCATCATGGGCACCTATTACGCGCGCCATGACGGCGAGCCGGAAGAAGTGGCGCAAGCCATCTCCGAGCACTACCAGCCGCGTTTTGCCGGTGACGCATTGCCGTCAACCCGTACGGGTACCGTTGTTGCCCTGGCGGACAAGCTGGAAACACTGGTGGGCATTTGGGGCATTGGCTTGCAGCCGACCGGCGAGAAAGACCCGTTCGCGCTGCGCCGCCATGCACTGGGTGTGCTGCGCATGCTGGTGGAAAAGCGTCTGCCGCTGTCGCTCCATGCCTTGCTGCAGGATGCCGCAGGGCTGTTTGTCGGCAACGCCAACTTCAAGGAATCGAATGCCGAAGTGTTCAACTTCATGCTCGACCGCCTGCGCGGCCTGCTGCGCGAGCGCGGCTACACGCCGAATGAAATCGAAGCGGTCGTCGCGCAGAATCCGGACCGTCTGGACAACATCATCGAACGTCTGGATGCGGTACATGCTTTTGCCGCGTTGCCTGAAGCCGAATCGTTGGCAGCCGCCAACAAGCGTATCGCCAACATCCTGAAGAAGGCCGAAGGCGCGGCTGGTGTCGTCATCCACAAAGGCTTGCTGAAGGAAGTCGCGGAAGAAGGCCTGTATTCAGCCATGACTCTGCTCAAGCCTCAGGTCGACGCCGCTTTTGCCAAGGGCGATTTCACCGGCACGCTGAAGTCCCTGGCGCGTCTGCGCAACAACGTCGATGCCTTCTTCAACGACGTGATGGTGATGGCCGAAGATGAAAAGCTGCGCAACAACCGCATCGCCCTGCTGTCTGAGCTACACGGCATGATGAATCAGGTGGCCGATATTTCGAAGCTGGCTGCGTAAATGAAGCTGATCATTCTCGATCGCGATGGTGTGATCAACTACGACTCGGACAAATTCATCAAGTCGCCCGACGAGTGGATTCCAGTCCCGGGTTCGCTGGAAGCGATTGCGAGATTGAATCAGGCGGGCTATCGGGTCGTCGTTGCCTCTAATCAGTCGGGCGTTGCGCGCGGCCTGTTTTCCATCTTCACGCTTAACGCCATCCACAAGAAATTGCATGCATCCGCGCAGCAAGTCGGCGCAGACATCGACGCGATCTTCTTCTGCCCGCACGCGGCTGACGATAACTGCGACTGCCGCAAACCCAAACCAGGCATGATGCAGGAAATCGCCAAGCGATTCGAAGTCAGCTTGAAGGGCGTACCCTGCGTCGGCGACTCGCTGCGCGATCTGCAGGCCGGATTCATCTGCGGTTGCACGCCGTACCTTGTGCTTACCGGCAAGGGCGAAAAAACGCTCGCCACGGGCGGCCTGCCGCCTGGCACCACGGTTCATGCCAATCTCGCTGCCGTCGTCGATAACCTACTGCAAACCGACAAGGAAGTGCCGGTCGCCGCATGACGCGCGGCCGGTCTTGCCTTGTCTCATCCCGGAGATACGATGCACAGCTTCATCCTGTTCCTGCGGTCGCTCGTCTTTATGCTGCTGATGATCGCGGCAACCCTGGTCTGGGCACCGGTCTGCTTCCTGTTCGCACCGTTGCCTTACAACTGGCGCTACTTCCTCACTGGCCTGTGGAACCGTTTCGTGATCGGTTCGCTGCGCATGGTGTGCGGCGTGCGTTACAAAATCAAGGGCATGGAGAACCTGCCGGATGCGCCGGCAATCCTGCTGGCCAAGCATCAGTCGGCGTGGGAGACCATCTTCCTGTATTACGCCATGCCGCGTCCGCTGGTGTTTGTGTTCAAGAAGGAACTGCTCTACATCCCCTTCTTCGGCTGGGGCATCGCGCTCTTGCGCATGATTCCGATCGATCGCAAAAACATCAAGGACGCATTCGCCGACGTGATCAGACACGGCAAACAACGCCTTGCCAGCGGCAAGTGGATCATCATGTTCCCGGAAGGCACGCGCACGCCGGCCGGCTCGCAGGGCAAATACAAAGCCGGAGGAACGCGCCTGGCAATTGAAACCAAGGCTGTCGTCGTGCCAATCGCCCTCAATTCCGGCGAATGCTGGCCGAAGAATTCCTTCATCAAAAAGCCTGGCTTGATTACGGTGTCGGTCGGCAAACCGATATCGCCAGAAGGAAAGACCGCCGGTGAGCTGATGCAACAGGTTGAAAATTGGATAGAATCCGAGATGCGCGTGATTTCCTCACCCGGCATCTATTCAACCAATCAGCCCAATTCCCTTGAAGCAGCGTCGTCAGACCCCGCCTGATCAGCAACAACTCGCGTTGCAGCTCGATTTTTTTTCATCGGAATCGGCCACACAACCCAAGGCTGATCAGCCTGCACGCGAGGAGGCAGAACTGCCGCCCCCGCCGGGCATGCCAACATCGCAGGCCTCGTCAGCCAACAAGCGACGCCTGCAGATTCGCGAGCACATCCTCGAATATCGGCTGCAGCGTTCGAAGCGACGCTCGATCGGCTTTTTGATCGATGACGACGGCCTGCGCATCATCGCCCCCAGATGGGTCACCATTGCCGAAATCGAGAACGCGATTCACGATAAGCAACGCTGGATTCTCAGCAAGCTCAACGAGCGTCGTGAGCGTTCCGCACGCAGGCTGCAACCGCAGATGCAATGGATAGACGGCGCCACCCTGCCCTACCTCGGCGGCGACATCACACTGCGCGTCATTACCGCGCAAGCGGCAGGCATCGCCTTTAATCCCGCGACTCGCGAACTCGCGGTAAGCCTGCCGCCGGATGCGACCGAGCAGCAATTGAAGGATCGCGTGCAGGGCTGGCTGCAACTGGAAGCGAAGCGTGTTTTCGGGGAACGGTTGCCGGTCTATGCGGAAAAGCTCGGCGTGAGCTATCGCTCCTTCGCGCTGTCGTCAGCGACGACGCAATGGGGCTCTTGCACCGCCGACGGCAAAATCCGTCTCAACTGGCGACTGATCCATTTCGCGCTGCCGTTAATCGACTACGTAGTCGCACACGAACTATCTCACCTGCGTGAGATGAATCATAGTCCGCGTTTCTGGGCCACCGTACAATCGATCTTCCCCGAATTCGAAGCGGCCAAGCGCGCACTGCGCGACAGCGGGACTGACCTGTTACCCGCTTTCTGATCACATCCATCGGCAACAATCAACGGAGCAATCAATGCGTATCCTTCACACCATGCTGCGCGTCGGCGACCTGCAGCGTTCCATCGATTTCTACACCAATGCGCTGGGCATGAAGCTGCTGCGCACCACCGACCGTCCGGAGCAGAAGTACACACTCGCCTTTGTCGGCTACGGCAACAATCCGGAACATGCGGAACTGGAATTGACCTACAACTACGGCGTCGATAAATACGACCTCGGCACGGCCTATGGCCATATCGCCATCGGCGTGGAGGATGTGTATCGCGCCTGCGATCAGGCGAAGGCAGCCGGCGGCATTGTCACACGCGAACCCGGCCCGGTGAAAGGCGGCACGACGGTGATCGCTTTCTTGCAAGACCCGGATGGGTACAAGATCGAGCTGATCGAGCGCAAGGCGAGTTAACCAGCGTCTCTCATGAGTGCTTTGTCCTGATCCAAGTCGTCAGCATTCGATTTTTCCACACTCCTACTTGCCAAGGGATCGCGCAAATTAAGGGTTTGCGCAATTCGGCAAAATACCGTCCCAGTATACGGTCGCCATTAGCACCGAAGTGGCTTTCGCGTGGGAACTGTTCCCATCGATGGGACACTCATCCATGAAGTACCGCTTTTTCAATGCGGTGACAGACAGTGCATTTCGAGAAATACTTCATGGAGCATCAACATGCTTAACCCCATCTCCTCAAGCGCGATGTTGGGCAGGACCTCTACTTCCTTACCCGGAACCTCTACTGCGCAGAGAGAGGAAAGCTCGCCATTGCAAGGAACTACGAACAAGAAACGCGCAATGAGGCGGTTTGAAGAGGAGTTGAAAAAATTAAACGACCAAAGCGCTCGTAGCAATAATGAGCCTGCCGCAAGTTCCTCCATAAGCCCTGTACAGAAATCGCCCAACTCATCTGATCAACTTGGCGAAAATGAACAATATGCAAAGGCGCTTCTGATTGCCGTAAGAGAAGAAATTTACAAAAAAGGTTATAAATCCTCAAATAAACTCAGAGCCACTCCTCTTGGAAAAGATAAAAATCAATGGAAAAAAGAGGAGGGCGAAAGAATTTCCAAGGCGGAGGATGAAATGTCTAATATCCGCATGCAACTCTCTTTCAGAGTCCCTCGTTTCTTGGCAAGACTAAAGTGCATATCAAGTGCAATAGAAGCCAAAGGCCATAATTGCAGTGATCTTTCGCATGCCGGTATCGGTATTCTTGATGATGCAGGCATTAAAGATGCACATATTGTCGGTTTTTCCGCTCTCGATCACGACATCATTTTAATTGGGAGAATACCTCCAAGCGGATTGCCGCTAGACATGGAGAAATGGCCTTCTCATTTGGCGATCTGTGATCCCTGGGCCAATATCGCTTGTCCCGCCAAGGCATTTATATCTGCGTTTATGGAGAAAATGCAGAAATGGGAGGGTAACGGTAAAAAAATTTTCGACGCTGCCAATGGGGTCTGGAGCAGTCCCGTCTATCCCGATCTTGAAGAAGAATTGAGAGACCACCGTAAGGTACGTGCTCCATATGGCGATAAAGAATTCAAGGATGAAGATGGATGCACTCCACTGATGAGAACTGTCTATGCTGGCAACGTCGATGACGTGCAGCTTTTACTCAAAGCGGGCGCCAACATTGAGACCACGGATATTACAGGGATGACCCCGCTACTTGTCGCCACCTGCGAAGGTAACATCAAGGTACTAGGCGCCTTAATCGAGGCTGGAGCCAACCTTGAAGCCAAGGATGACGAAGGGCGCACCGCGTTGATGGTGGCTGTAGACAAAGGTAACACCGAGGCGATAGGCGTCTTACTCAAGGCTGGAGCCGACATCACAGCCCAAGATACAGAAGGCAAGACCGCCAAAGAATATGCAACCGAACTGGCTATCGCAAGAGATGATAAGAAATTGCTCGCTTTGATCGAATCGAGCCAGCCTCGCAAAAACAAAAGAATGCGAACTCAGGAGGCGCATGATTCTCCTGGACATGAGTAGGTGGGCAACTTATTCCTGCTCACTATTCCTTACTTCAGATTCGCAAGCGCGACAAACTGCTCCACCGGCACCGCTTCCGGCCGGGCTTGCGGATCAATGCCGGCGTCGACGAGATCGCTCTCCGTAAACATGCCGGCAACGCAATTGCGGATCACCTTGCGCCGCTGCGAAAACGCTTTGGTCACGACTTTTTCCAACCTGTCTGGATCGCAGGCCAGAGGCTGCTGTAGCGGCACCATGCGCACGATGGCGGAATCGACTTGCGGCGGCGGGTCGAAGGCTTGCGGCGGCACCACGAACAGCAGTTCCATGTGATAGCGCCACTGCAGCATCACCGACAACCTTCCATAAGCCTTGCTGCCCGGCTCCGCGACCATGCGTTCGACCACTTCCTTTTGCAGCATGAAGTGCTGGTCCTGCACTTGCTGCGCGATCTGCGCCAAGTGGAAGAGCAGCGGGCTGGAAATGTTGTAGGGGAGATTGCCGACGACGCGCAGCTTGCGTCCGGAGGGAACAGGGATGGTCGTGAAATCGAACTGCAGGGCGTCGCCCGCGTGGACGGTCAGGCGAGCCGGATCGAACTGTTTCTTGAGACGTTCGACCAGGTCGCGGTCGAGTTCGACCACGTGCAACTGCTGCAGCGATTCCAGCAGCAGGCGCGTCATGGCGGCGAGACCGGGGCCGATCTCGACCATGGCGTCTTCCGGTTGCGGATCGATCGCACGAATGATGTCGTATAGAACGCCTTGATCGGTCAGGAAGTTCTGGCCGAAGCGCTTGCGCGGAATATGTTTCATGAAGCTAACTTGATTGAGTGGATGCCTGCGCCATCTGAGCCGCGACCTTGATCGCTTCCAGCATGCTGCCGTGATCGGCCTTGCCAAGACCGGCGGCGGCGAGGTCGAGCGCGGTGCCATGGTCGACCGAGGTGCGGATCAGCGGCAGGCCGAGCGTAATGTTGACGCCGCGTCCGAAGCTGGCATGCTTCAACACTGGCAGGCCTTGGTCGTGGTACATCGCCAGCACGCAGTCAGCATCCTGCAGGTGCTTGGGTTGGAACAGTGTGTCGGCGGGATAAGGACCGCTTGCATCGATACCCCTGGCTTGTGCCGTTCGCAATACGGGCGTGATGACGTCGATCTCTTCCCTGCCCAGATAACCGCCTTCGCCGGCATGCGGATTAAGTCCCGTGACGAGAATGCGCGGATGCGCGATGCCGAACTTGCGCCGCAGGTCGGCATGCACGATGTCGAGCGTGCGCGACAATCCGTCGAACGTGATTGCGGCCGGCACCTCCTTCAGCGGCAGGTGCGTTGTCGCGAGTGCGACACGTAGCATGGGAGAACCGCCGGCCAGCATCATCACTACTTGAGACGTGCCGGTTTTCTCGGCGAAATATTCGGTATGGCCAGTGAAGGGAATGCCTGCATCGTTGATCGTGCTTTTCTGCAGAGGTGCGGTGACGACGGCGGCAAAGACGCCATCCAGCGCCGACTTGATGGCAACGTCGAGCGTCTGCAGCACGGCGCGGCCGTTGCGTGCATCGAGCTTTCCCGGCACTGCTGGTTCAGTCAGCGGGCAGTCGATGACGATGATCTGGTCTTGCGATACTTGCGGCAAGCCGCTGTTGCTCAAGGCTTGCGTCGATAGTGCAAGCAGCCTGATCGCGGGATCGATGTCGCGTGCGATCAGGGAGAGCAGCGCGGCATCGCCGATCAACACGCTGTTGACAACAGCGCGCAGCTCCCATGCAGCACGGATGGAGATTTCCGGGCCGATGCCTGCAGGCTCGCCGCAGGTGATGGCAATAACGGGCCTGACGCTCATGTCGGTTCGCATCAGCGCGGATCGCCGCTGTCGAAACGGTATTCGACATAGGCGCGGTCGCGCAGTTGGCGCAACCAGTCCTGGGTTGCGTCTTCCAGCTTGCGCTCGCGGATCACTTGTCGCGCGAGCAAGCGGCGGCGTTCTTGCGATACGTCATCGGTCTTGCGTTCCAATACCTGGATCAGGTGCCAGCCGAAGGGCGACTCGATCGGTTCGCTGACTTCGCCCGGTTTCAAGGCATCCATCGCACGCTCGAATTCCGGCACGGTATCGCCGGGATAGACCCAGCCGATATCACCGCCGCGCGAGGCGGACAAGTCGTTGGAGAACAGCTTGGCCAGCTCCTCGAAGGTCGCGGCCTTATTGTCGAGACGCTGCTTGAGTTCGGTCAGCTTGCGCTTGGCATCGGTGGAAGAGACCAGCTGGTTGAGCTTGATCAGAATATGGCGTACATGGGTCTGCTGCACGGCAGCCGCTGCTGCGCCGCTCCCTGACTTGACCACGCTCGGACTGCGCACGCCATTGAGTTTGATGATGTGAAAACCGTTGGAACTCTTGATGAGCGGCGAGACCTCGCCTTGCTTCATACGGGCAATCGTATCGACAAACAGTTGCGGCAGGCGGTCTGCATTGCGCCAGCCGAGGTCGCCTCCGGAGAGTGCATCGGAGGCATCCGAGTAAGTGGCGGCCAGCTTGGCGAAATCGCCGCCGGACTGCAATTGCAGCAACACGCCTTCAGCACGGCGGCGGCGCTCGGCGATCTGCTCGGCAGTGGCGTTTTCGGGGATGCGCACCAGGATGTGCGACACGCCGTATTCCTGCTGCCCCTGCGAGGCGCCGGCTTGCGCGGCGAGATAGTTGTCGATTTCGGATTCGGAAACTTGAACCTTGTTGTCAACTTCGCGCTCGCGCAGACGCTGCATGATGATCTCTTCCCGGATCTCATCGCGGAAGACCTTGAAGGGCGCGCCCTCACGTTCGAGCTGTGTGCGGAACTGCTGCACCGTCATCTTGTTCTGCTCGGCGATGCGGGCGATGGCGCGATCCAGCGTGGCGTCGTCGATGCGGATGCCGGATTCCTTGGCCAGTTGCAATTGAGCCATGTCGACGATCATGCGTTCGAGCACCTGGCGCTGGAATTCCTGCGGTGGCGGCATTTGGATATTCTGGCTCTTCAGGCGGCGCTCCAGCAGTTGCATGCGGTCGAGCAGTTCCTGACGGGTGATGACTTCGCTGTTGACGACGGCGATGATCGCATCGGCCAGCGCGACGCGCTGCGTGGGCTGTTCGGCCGTTTTTTGTGCCTGGGCCGCTACATCGTGGGTGATGCCGGTGGCCAGCAGGGCTGTTGCGAGTGCGATGCCGCATGCCGGCTTCACCTTGAATCGCAAAATGTTCGGAATAATCATGTTCGAGCTGTCTGGTTAGGGTTTGCCGGGTTGGTTGACCATTTGATAGCCCTGGATGCTGGTGCGCAGTGCATCGAGCGGATTGGAACCGAGCCTCGTCAAACCGTTCAATTCGAGCTGGAAGAATAGCGCAGAAGTGGCTTGGCCGGTCGCGGTCGGAATGCGCTGCGCCACCATGCGGAATACCCAGCAATCGGCCTTGTATTCGAAACCGGCCAATCCTTCTGCGACCTTGCTGCTTTGCAGAGAGTAGTTGATGCGCCCAACGCCATACCAGCGCCCCGCCAGCGGCCATTGGCCGGAGAGGTCGATCTGTTCGAGTTCGTTGGGCCGGTCGCGCCGGTACGTCAGGTTGAGCACCTTCCTCGGCGCCGGCATCCAGTGCACGCCGTAGTTCGCCCGGTTCATCGTATGTTGTGACTGGCTGTACTGAATGTTGCCTTCGGTCGTAATCGTATTGGTCAATTGACCGTATGCGGACAGCAGCAGGTCGGAACGATTGTCGGTGGGCGTCGTGCCGAGAGTGACGCGCGGATCGGTGAAATAGAAGCGTTGGCCGATTGCCAGGCGGACGCGTTCGGTGCCGTTGGGTTCGATGTAACGTGAGATCAGCGCCGCGGTAAGCTGATTAGCGTCGCTGATGCGGTCGTTACCGACAAAGCGGTTTTCGCTGAATAACTGGGCGAAGCTGAGGTCGGCCTCGGCGGTATCAAACAGGGGGTAATTGATCTGATCCTTGAACGGCGTATAAACGTAGAACAGGCGCGGCTCCAGCGTTTGCGTGGCAGGGCTGCCGAAGAAGGAGGCGTCGCGCTCGAATACCAGTCCGCTGTCGAGCGAGAGGGTCGGCAACACGCGCGTCAGATCACGATCTTTGGGAGAGGTCAGATCGTCGAGCCGGTAGGTTGTCGCATGCAATGCCAGCTTCGGCGTGATGAAATAGCCCGGACGGATGACTGGATAGGCGATGCGCGGATTGACGTAGAAGCGGTCGCCGCGCACCATCTCCGGGTGCCAGAAGCGGGTCAGTTCCGAATCGACGGTCCAGTCGAAGCCGTTGACGTCCAGGCGCGTGGCATTGAAGGTGATCTGCGGCAAGCGGCTGTAGGGGCGCGTGATGGGCGCCAGCGGGTCTTGCAGCACTTGGAAGGTGGATGTGCGCGCCGCCAGCGACCAGAAGCTGGGCGCGTAGGTCAGGGCGAGGTCGCGGCCGAGCAGGCGTTGCGAGCCTGCCGTGATGGTGTGCGAGAAGTCGCTCGGATAGTCGTTGTCCGATGCCTTGTTGACGTTCCAGTTGTACCAGAGCCCCGGCATGAGTGTCTGGGTGTGCACCGAGCTGATCGAGTAGCGGGTGGTCTTGGTTTGCTGGTCGTCGGGCAGCATCTCGACCTTGGTCTCACCGTTGTAGCTTTCGCCGAGATAGCGTCCGTCCGCGCCGATCTGCAAGCCGCGCCGTGTATACAACCGAGGGTAGAGCGTAAGGTCGCGGTTGGGGGCGATGTTGAAGTAATACGGCACCGTGACTTCGAAGCCGCCCTTGTTGGTCGTGCCCACCGTGGGTGGCAGAAAGCCTGACTTGCGCGCGTCCGAGAGCGGGAAGGACAACACCGGCGTGCCGAGAATAGGCACGTTCTTGAAGTACAACAAGGCGCTGTGCGCGGTGCCGATCTCGCGACCGGAGTCGAGATCGAGACGGCCGGCCTTGAGGTACCAGTCGGGATCAGGTCCTTCGCATGCGCTGTAAGTGCCGTCGATCACAGTGGCCTGATCCTGTGCCAGGAAGTCGATGCGCTCGGCCTTGCCCTGCGCGTTGTTGCGCAACAGATGATAAACAGGATTCAGCACGAAGCCCTTGCCGGCATCGATTTTCAGCTTCATTTCGTCGCCACTGTAGCGATCGCCGGCGCGGCACATGCGCACATTGCCCTGCGCCTCGACTTCGTCCTCGGGGACGCGGTAAGTTGCGCGGTCGGCGTTGATGACGGTCGCACCGCGCACCACCTCGACGTCACGTTCGAGGTAGATCACACGGTCGGGGCTGCCTGTCATCTGCTCGGCAGAGATGGTGGCGGGTGCATCCTTGTCATCGATCTTGACGGGCTGGGCTTGCGCGGCCACGAGCGAAGGCGCCGACGCTGTGGCGACAGCGGCAGTCAGGAGGCGGAACAGAAGTCGTGATGGGGGGGCGGCGGAGAACCGGGTCATGAATCGTCTGGCTGGCGATTTTTTAGGTCGAATCCCTTATTATATGGGAACTCACTCCCCCCAACCCGATTGGCCTGTTTCATGTCTTCCAATATCTCCCACGATCTTCGCCTGCAACAATTGCAAGAATGGCTTTCCGGCCTCGCCGAACCTCACGTTTTTCCCGCTTCGATCCGTCCCGCATCCTCCGACGCCAGCTTCCGCCGGTATTTCCGGATGGATGGCAAGGATGGTCAAACCTACATCGCGATGGACGCGCCACCGCCGCAAGAAGATGTAAAACCTTTCATCCATGTCGCGGAAGTGTTTGGCGCTTCGGGCGTCACCGTGCCCAAGATTCTCGCGAAAGATGTCGAACGCGGTTTCCTGCTGCTGTCCGACCTCGGCGGCACCACCTACTTGCATCAACTGAACCACGATACCGCGCACAAGCTCTACCTTGATGCCATCGATGCGCTGGTGCTGATGCAGGCGCAGAGCAAGCCGGACGTGTTGCCGGAATACGATCGCGCCCTGCTGCACCGTGAGCTGATGCTGTTCCCGGATTGGTACATCGGCAAGCATCTCGGCCTCACGCTGACGGACAAGCAGACCGAAACCCTGAACAAGGTGTTCGACGCCCTTCTGGCGAACAATCTGGCGCAACCGCAGGTCTATGTGCATCGCGATTATCACTCACGCAATCTGATGGTGCTGTCGCAGGGGAACCCCGGCATTCTCGATTTTCAGGATGCGGTTTATGGCCCGATCACCTACGACCTCGTTTCGCTGTTGCGCGACGCCTACATCCAGTGGGATGAGGAGATGGTGCTCGATTGGGTGATCCGCTACTGGGAACGTGCCCGCCGTGCCGGTCTGCCGGTCAATCCCGATATCGATGCCTTCTATCGCGACTTCGAATTCATGGGCCTGCAGCGTCACATCAAGGTGCTTGGCATTTTCGCCCGCCTCTACCACCGCGACGGCAAGGACGGCTATCTGAAAGACATGCCGCTGGTGATGGAGTACACGCGCAAGGCGGCCGGCCGCTACAACACGCTGGCGCCGCTGATCAAGCTGCTCGACGAGCTGGAAGGCAAGGCAGCGTCGGTCGGATACACATTCTGACCTCCCGATAGGATCATCCCGATGAAAGCAATGATTTTCGCCGCAGGTCGCGGCGAGCGGATGCGGCCCCTGACAGACACCTGTCCGAAGCCGCTCTTGAAAGTGCGCGGCCGTCCGCTGATTGTTTGGCACATTCTGAACCTCGTGCGCGCCGGCATCACCGAAATCGTGATCAATCATGCGCATCTCGGCCACATGATCGAGGAAGCACTGGGCGACGGCGCGCAGTTCGGCGCAAAAATTGCTTACTCTGCCGAAGGCACTGCGCTGGAAACCGCAGGCGGCGTAGCAAAGGCACGGCATCTGCTGGGCGAAGAGCCGTTCGTGGCCATTGCGGCGGATGTCCACTGCCCGCACTTCAATTTCGAGCAGGTCAAGGATGTGCTGGTGGATAACGACATGTGGGGCAATCCGCATCCGCACGACAAGCGCGATGTGGCTTGGCTTTATCTCGTGAAGAATCCGCCGCATCACCTCAAGGGCGATTTCGCCCTGAACAGTTATTCGGTGGTCAACGAAGGCGAGCCACGCTATACCTTCTCCGGCATCGGCGTCTACCGCACCGAGATTTTCGACTCGGTGCAGCCGGGGCAATCGGCGCAGATCGCGCCCATCCTGCGCGCATATGCCACGCGCGGACAAGTCGGCGGCGAAGTCTATTCAGGGTCATGGACTGACGTCGGCACACCGGAGCGCCTGGCACAATTGAACGGATAAGGAGCCGAAA
>Ga0207657_10001355_pt1 | contig 26098 bp, 26 predicted proteins | sample KBSC33metaG_FD_184316 | JGI IMG/M metagenome (GOLD analysis project Ga0207657, IMG submission 184316) | Corn rhizosphere microbial communities from Kellogg Biological Station, Michigan, USA - KBS C3-3 metaG (SPAdes) (version 2) | ecosystem: Host-associated > Plants > Roots > Rhizosphere > Soil ... | reverse complement strand
GGGATCGGTGTCGCTGGTCACTCCCGCCACCTGCCTCCTCCGGCGCGAAGAAACAAGGCACCTGCTGGCCGCCGCGGCATCCGATCCGGTAGAGGTGCGGCATGCGGGAGTTCGACGTGGCGATCGTAGGAGCAGGGCATGGCGGCGCGCAGGCGGCGATCCAGCTGCGCCAGCTCGGCTTTGCGGGCTCGGTCGGGCTGATCGGTGCCGAGCCGGAGCTCCCCTACGAGCGGCCGCCGCTCTCGAAGGAGTATCTCACGGGAGAGAAGCCGTTCGAACGGATGCTGATCCGGCCGGAAGCCTTCTGGCGCGAGCGCGACGTGGCGCTGCTGCCGGCCACGAAGGTGTCGGCGGTCGATCCGGAGGCGAAGACCCTCGCCACCGAAGCGGGCGAGCGGATCGGCTACGGCAGCCTGGTATGGGCCGCCGGCGGCGTCCCGCGGCGGCTGCGCTGCGCCGGCGGAGACCTTGCCGGCGTTCACGTCGTCCGCTGCAAGGCCGAGGTTGATGCCATCCTCGCCGAGCTGCCCGCGGCGCGGCGGGTCGCCGTGGTCGGCGGCGGCTACATCGGCCTCGAGACCGCGGCGGCGATGGGCAGGCTCGACAAGGAGGTGGTGCTGGTCGAGGCGCTCGACCGGGTGCTCGCCCGCGTCGCCGGTCCAGAGGTGTCGCACTTTTACGAGGGCGAGCATCGCCGGCACGGCGTCGACCTGCGCCTCGGCGCGAGCGTCGCGCGGATCGAGGGCGACACGCGCGCCCGCGCGCTCCTGCTGGAGGACGGCACGCGCATCGCCGCAGACCTCATCATCGTCGGCATCGGCATCGAACCGGCCGTCGGCCCGCTGCGCGCCGCCGGAGCGGCGGGCGCGAACGGCGTCGACGTCGACTCCTGCTGCCGTACCACCCTGCCCGGCGTCTACGCCGTCGGCGACTGCGCCGCGCACGAAAGTCGATGGGCCGGCGGCCGGCGGGTGCGGATCGAGTCGGTCCAGAACGCCACCGACCAGGCCACTGCGGCTGCGAAGGCGATCGTGGGCGCGCCGGAACCGTACGCGGCGATGCCGTGGTTCTGGTCGAACCAGTACGACCTCAAGCTGCAGAGCGTCGGCCTCTCGATCGGCTACGACGCCACGATCATGCGCGGCGACCCCGCCGCGCGCGCCTTCTCGGTCCTTTATCTGCGCGAGGGCCGCGTCCTGGCGCTGGACTGCGTCAACGCGACCCGCGACTATGTACAGGGCCGCAGGCTGATCGAGAGCGGCATCGTCGCCGACCCGGCGCTGCTTGCCGACCCGGCGGTGCCGCTCAAGACGCTAGCGGGCTGAGAATCCCGCCAGCACCTCCGCCACCCAGCGCGCGGCGGTGAGCGCGGTGATGTCGGCGACGTCGAGGCTCGGGTCGAACTCCGTCAGGTCGACGAGGCGCACACGCGGCTCGGCGGCGAGGCGGCGGGCGGCGGCGAAGAACATCTCCGCCGGCATGCCGCCCGGGCGGGCGCCTGGGGCGCCGGGGCATTGCGCGCGGTCGATCGCGTCGATGTCGAAATCGACGATCAGCGCCTCCTTGTGGGCCAGGCGGGCGAGCGCTTCGTCGAGCACCGCCTCGATGCCGCGGCGGCGGCAATCCGCGATCGTGAAGACGCTGATCCCTGCCCCGCGCGCGTCGGCGTGCATCTTCGCCGTGTTGGCGAATGGGGCGAGGCCGATCTGGCAGATGTTCCAGCCCGGCAGGCCGTCCTCCAGCAGGCAGCGGACGGGATTGCCGTTCATCGGCCCGGCGTCGGTTTCGCGCATGTCGAAATGAGCATCGAGGGTGATCAGGCCGACATTGGCGAGCGGAAGGCCGAGCGCGTGCGCCGCGGGCCGCGTCACCGCATTGTTGCCGCCGAGCAGCAGGGTGAGGCCATGGTGCCGCACCGCCTGCCCGGCGGCATCGCGGATCGGCGCGAAGGCTTGCGCCGGGCCGACGCCCTCCACCGGCACGTCGCCGAGGTCGCGCAGGCGGAGGCCCAGCTCCTGCCCGGTCTCGACATCATAGGTGCTGATCCGGCGCAGCGCCTCGCGCACCCGCGCGGGCGCGAGGTCGCAGCGGCCCGGCGTCACCGAGCCCGCCCCGAGCGGCGCGCCGAGCAAGGCGACCGCCCCCTCGCTCCCCAGCAGATCCGCCACCGACGCCCAGGCCATTTGCTCTCCCCTCGCCGCGCTCTATGACCATCCTCTAATGTGGGACCGGCTGCTCACCAACTGCCACGTCGCGACGATGGACCCGGCCGTCGCCGCGCCCTTCGGTGCGATCGAGGACGGGGCGATCGGCATCCAGGATGGGCGCGTCGTCCGGGTGGGGCGCCGGATCGACCTTGCCGGCTATCGCGCCGTGCGGATCGAGAATCTCGGCGGCGCCTGGGTGACTCCCGGCCTCATCGACTGTCACACCCACCTCGTCTTCGGCGGCACCCGCGCCGCCGAGTTCGAGAAGCGGCTCGAAGGCGCGAGTTACGAGGAGATCGCCCGCGCCGGCGGCGGCATCGTCTCGACGGTCAAGGCTACCCGCCTTGCGTCCCTCGAGGAGCTGGTCGAGCAGGCGCGGCCGCGGCTGCGGGCGCTGATGGCCGGCGGCGCGACGACGATCGAGATCAAGTCCGGCTACGGCCTCGACCTTGCCACCGAGATGAAGATGCTCGAGGCGGCGAAACGGCTCGGCGAAAGCGAGGCGGTGCGGGTCGTGCCGACCTTGCTCGCCCTCCACGCCTTGCCCCCCGAGCACCGCGAAAGCCGCGACGCCTTCGTCCGCCTGGCGATCGAGGAGATGATTCCTGAAGCCGCCGACCGCGGCCTCGCCACCGCCGTGGACGCCTTCTGCGAGGGCATCGGCTTCACGCCCGGCGAAGTGCGGGCGCTGTTCGAGGCCGCCGACGAGCACGGCCTCAGGGTCAAGCTCCACGCCGAGCAGCTTTCCAATTCGAACGGCGCGGCGCTGGCGGCGGAATTCGGCGCGCTTTCCGCCGACCATCTCGAACATGCCGACGAAGCCGGGATCGCCGCGATGGCGTCGGCGGGCATGGTCGCCGTGCTGCTCCCCGGCGCCTTCTATGCGCTTCGGGAGACGCGCAAGCCGCCCGTCGACCTGCTGCGCCGCCACGGCGTCGCCATGGCGGTGGCGACCGACTGCAACCCCGGCACGTCGCCGGTCCTCTCCCCCACCTTGATGCTGAGCATGGCCTGCACCCTGTTCGGCCTCACGCCGGAGGAGGCGCTCGCCGGCATGACCGTCCACGCCGCCAGGGCGCTCGGGCTGGAGCGCGAGATCGGCACTGTCGCCCCCGGCAAGGCCGCCGACCTGTGCGTCTGGCGGATCGGCCGGCCGGCCGAGCTTGCCTACTGGGTCGGCCTGCCCGGCCCGGAGAAGCGGATCGTTGCGGGAGTGGATGCCTAGGATCGGTTCGGATAGGGGGAGCCGATGCACACCCGCCGCGACAACAGCCGCCATATCGAGGCGCGCACCGGCCCCGACATCCGCGCCAAATCCTGGCTCACCGAAGCCGCGGTGCGGATGCTCCAGAACAATCTCGACCCGCGCGTCGCCGAGGCGCCGGAGGAGCTGGTCGTCTATGGCGGTATCGGCCGGGCGGCGCGCGACTGGGAGAGCTTCGACCGCATCGTCGAGACGCTCGAGCGGCTCGGGGACGACGAGACCCTGCTCGTCCAGTCGGGCAAGCCGGTCGGGGTCTTCCGCACCCACGCGGATGCGCCGCGGGTGCTGATCGCCAATTCCAACCTCGTGCCGAAATGGGCGACCTGGGAGCATTTCCACGCGCTCGATCGCGCCGGCCTGATGATGTACGGCCAGATGACCGCGGGCTCCTGGATCTATATCGGCACCCAGGGCATCGTGCAGGGCACCTACGAGACCTTCGCCGAGATGGGCCGCCAGCATTATGGCGGGAACCTCGCGGGACGCTGGATCCTCACCGCGGGCCTCGGCGGCATGGGCGGCGCGCAACCGCTTGCGGCGGTGATGGCCGGCGCCCATTGCCTCGCCATCGAGTGTCAACCAAGCCGCATCCAAAAACGCTTGGAAACCAGATACTTAGATAAAGTCGCCGCCAATATCGACGATGCCCTGAATATCCTCTCCGAGGCAACTTCGCCAACATCGGTCGGGCTCGTCGGGAACGCCGCCGAGATCCTGCCGGAACTGCTCCGCCGCGGCATCCGGCCGGACGCGCTGACCGACCAGACCTCGGCCCACGATCCGGTCAACGGTTACCTCCCGATCGGGTGGACCGTCGAGGAGTGGCTCCGCGAGCGGGAACGCGACCCGGCGAAGGTGGAAGCCGCCGCGCGCGCCTCGATGGCGGTCCACGTCGAGGCGATGCTCGCCTTCAAGGCGATGGGCGTCCCGACCTTCGACTATGGCAACAACATCCGCCAGGTCGCCGCGGACGCCGGCGTCGCCGGCGCCTTCGGCTTCCCCGGCTTCGTGCCGGCCTACGTCCGCCCGCTCTTCTGCCGCGGCATCGGCCCGTTCCGCTGGGCGGCGCTGTCGGGCGATCCGGAGGACATCTACAAGACCGATGCCAAGGTGAAGGAGCTGATCCCCGACGATCCCCACCTCCACCGCTGGCTCGACATGGCGCGCGAGCGGATCGCCTTCCAGGGGCTGCCGGCGCGGATCTGCTGGGTCGGGCTCGGCGAGCGCCATCGGCTCGGCCTCGCCTTCAACGAGATGGTGGCCTCGGGCGAATTGAAGGCCCCGGTGGTGATCGGCCGCGACCATCTCGATTCCGGCTCCGTCGCCAGCCCGAACCGCGAGACCGAGGCGATGAAGGATGGCTCCGACGCCGTCTCCGATTGGCCCCTTCTCAACGCCCTCCTCAACACCGCTTCGGGCGCGACCTGGGTCTCGCTCCACCATGGCGGCGGCGTCGGCATGGGCTATTCGCAGCACGCCGGCATGGTGATCGTCGCCGACGGCAGCGAGGCGGCGGCGCGGCGCCTTTCGCGGGTGCTGTGGAACGATCCCGCAACCGGCGTCATGCGCCACGCCGACGCCGGCTACGACGAGGCGATCGCCTGCGCGCGGGAGCAGGGGCTGGACCTGCCGATGGTGGGCCGGTGATCCTTCTCGCGCCCGGCAGCGTGACGCTCGCGGACCTCCGCGTGGTCTGGTCCGGCGCGCCGGTGCGGCTCGCCGACCCGGCCTGGACGGCGTTGCTCGCCTCTTCGGAAGCCGTCGGGCGCATCCTCGCTTCGGGCCGCACCGTCTACGGCGTCAACACCGGCTTCGGCCTCCTCGCCCAGACGCGGATCCCGCCGGAGCGGCTCGAGGAGCTGCAGCGCAACCTCATCCTCTCCCACAGCTGCGGCCTCGGCGACGCCTTGCCCCGCAGGGTCGTCCGGCTCGCCATGGCGCTGAAAGCGATCGGCCTCGGCCGCGGCCATTCGGGAGTGAGGCCGCTGGTCGTCGAACGGCTGCTGCGGTTGCTCGAAGCGGACGTGCTGCCCCTGGTCCCCGCCCAAGGCTCGGTCGGCGCCTCGGGCGATCTCGCGCCGCTCGCCCATCTCGCCGCGCCGCTGATCGGCGAGGGGCAGCTGGTGGTCGAAGGCACCGCCCTTCCGGCCGCGCACGCGTTGGCGCGGCTCGGGCTGGAGCCGCTGGTGCTCGGACCCAAGGAAGGGCTCGCTCTCATCAACGGGACGCAGGTCTCGACCGCGATCGCGCTCGACACGCTGTTCGTCGCCGAGCGGGTCTTCGCCTCGGGGCTGCTTGCCGGGGCGATGTCGACCGATGCCCTGAAGGGCACCGACGCCGCCTTCGATCCTCGCATCCACGCCGCGCGCGGCCAGCCGGGGCAGATCGCCGTCGCCGCCGTCCTGCGCGGCCTGCTCGAGAACAGCCCGATCCGCCACAGCCACGACGATTGCCCGAAGGTGCAGGACCCCTACAGCTTCCGCTGCCAGCCCCAGGTGATGGGCGCGTGCCTCGACCTGATGCGCAACGCGGCGCGGACGCTGGAGATCGAGGCGAACGCCGTCACCGACAATCCCGTGCTCGCCGGCGACGAGGCGATCTCGGGCGGCAATTTCCACGCCGAGCCCGTCGCCTTCGCCGCCGACACGCTCGCGATGGCCCTGTGCGAGATCGGCTCCATCTCCGAGCGGCGGACGGCGGTGCTGGTCGATCCGAAGATGAGCGGCCTGCCGCCCTTCCTGGTGCGCGACAGCGGCGTCAATTCGGGCTTCATGATCGCGCAGGTGAGCGCCGCGGCCCTGGTGTCCGAGAACAAGAGCCTCGCCTTCCCGGCCAGCGTCGATTCGATACCGACCTCGGCGGGCCAGGAGGACCATGTCTCGATGGCGACCCATGCCGGCACCAAGGCGCGGCGGATCGCCGGCAACGCCGCCGGCGTGGTCGGCATCGAGCTGCTCGCGGCGGCGCAGGGGCTGGACTTCCACGCCCCCCTCGCCTCGTCGCCGCCGATCGAAGCCGCGCGGCGCGCGATCCGGGCGCGCGTGACGCACCTCGAGCGCGACCGCTACCTCGCGGACGATCTGGGTTGGGCGAAAGAGGCGGTGCTCGAAGGGGCGCTCTCCCGCAGCGTGGAGAGCGCCCTCTTCGAAGACGTCAGCGCAGGCTGAAGCCCGAGGCCGCGGCGGTCGGGCCGATCGGCATGAAGGCGTGCATCGCCGCCCCGGTGATCGCCCCGATCACGATGCCGATCACGATCGCGGCGACGATGATGGCGATCAGATAGACCACCGTCTTGTCGGGCGCCGACTTCATCAGCAGCGGCAGGCCGAGATAGAGAAGGTAGAAGCCGTAGATGGCGGCGATCAGCACGAGGAGTCCCAGCGCGGGCACCAGGTAGAGGATGCCCGCGATCCAGGCCGGCGTGTAGGAATAGGCGGCGACCTTGAACGCCTGCACCCGGTCCTTCCGGCCGCCGAAGCTCGGCGCCAGCGCCTCGATGATCAGCGCGAGAACGAAGACCTGGACCAGCGCCATCACGTAGCCGAGGATCGCCTGCGAGACCACGTAAGTGATCGGCGGCCGCCAGGTGATAAGGAAGAAGGACATGCCGAAGACCAGCAGACCGATCGCCATGGCGACGGCCGGGATGGCGGCGAGGATGCAGACGTAATTGCGGTAGATGCCGCCGATCGTCGCCGGCTCGGCGTCGATCACTGCCCATTCCTCCTTCGGGCGCAGGATGATGTTCTTCGCGCGATCGACGAGCGAGGGCGCGGTACCGGTCGGATTCGTAGCCATGCGGTGAGTCTCCCCCTGGAGAAGCGTCGAGTGAAGCACGGATGCGGCGCGAACTCAAGCGACCCGGGAAGGCGTCTGCAACCGCGTCCCTGCGCCCAACCGTTCGTCGCCCCAGCAACCAAAAGCAGGGCCGGCGGTTCTGCGCAGGAACAGGGACAGTAGCGGGTGGGGCCGAAAGGAGCCCAGCATGTTCCGGCGTATGATGATTGGGTTGCTGATCGCGGCGTCTCCGGCTGCCGCGTTCGGCCAAGGTGATGAAATGGGCGGCTGGGCTCTCGCGCAGATGCCCAACGGCTGCATGGTCCAGGCGACGTCCCCGCAAGGGACGATGCTGTCCATCTGGGGGTTCGCGGGCGAAGCCAAGCTTGCCTTCCTGCTGCAGAATCGCGGCTGGAACAGCTTGCGGGACGGCGCCAATTACGCGCTGAAGCTCGATACGGACGCCCAGTCCTGGCCGGTCCAGGCGATCGCCCGCCAGCATATCGACAGCGACGGCCCCGGCCTCCTCTTCACCGTCCAGCCGGGCGGCGCCGACAATAGCGGCTTCATCAACGCCTTCGCCTCCTCGAAGGGGATGCGGATCAGCCAGAACGGCCGCAGCTTCGACACGCTGCCGCTCGAAGGCAGCCACGGCGCGATGGCCGCGCTGGCCAAATGCCTTGCCGAGCGGTGGCAATCCGGCGCCCCGGCGAGCAGCGACGACGAAGGGACGAAGAAAGCCGATCCCTCCAGCACGCCGATCTGAGCGGCGTACGTCCTTCGCGGGCGTGACCCGCAACCCGATCCGCGCTAACGCGCGATTCGGGGGGCGGAGGATGTCGTGGACGAACTGGAATATGTTGGACTGGGCGTGGGCGTCGCGGCGGCGCTGTTGTTTCCGATCGCCGTCGTAACCCTCCACGCACGTCGCGAACGGCGCCGCAACCGCAAGGCCGGCGCGCGCAAGACGGACAAGATCAAGCTCTGACCGCCGCCATGCGCGCTTCGGAAGAGCCGCTTCGAAACAATTTCTTCACTGTTGCAAAAACAGCTCACCGTGCGCCCGGAACGCTTCGGCGCCCCGGACTTCCGCCATTTTTGCGAGGCCCCACGGCGCCTTGCGGCCGCTTCCGCCCGGGCGTTCATCCTAAAGCCATGAAACTCTTCAGACTCGTCGCTCGTTGTGTCGCCAAGTTGAGTGAAAGGAGCCACGAGTTATGGCGACCAGTGTTCTTGAAGCGCGCGGCGGCTGCATCATCCCCCAGGCGGACCAGCGCGGCTATCATATCGTCTACCGCGAGCACGAGACGAACTACTGCCCCGGCTGCGGCCGCACCCATTGGTATATCGGCCGCTCGATGGCTGAATGCGCCTTCTGCGCCACCGCCCTCCCGCTCGAGAACGCCCCGATGATCGCCGGCGGCGCCATCGTGCGCACCATTCGCCGGCCGATGTTCGGCGAGCAGGCCTACGCCGCCTGACCTCAAGGCGAGCGATTGCGAAGACGCCGGTCCAAATCGGGCCGGCGTTTTCGTTTGGCGCCGGGAAGCGGGCGAGCGCCGCCCTCTATCCCCTCTCCCCTCTGGGGAGAGGGAGTCATGGCGCCTTCCGCACCGGCACCGGCGCGTTGCACAGGTCGACTCCGCCGGCGGGCCGGTTGAAGAAGCTGCCGCCGCGATTGGCGCGGCCCTTGACGTAGAGGTCGAAGGACGGGCTGTCGGTGCGCATCGCCTGGTAGTGCGGTCGCTCGGCGGGCGGCATGTCGGCGGCGAGGCGGGCGCGGGCGATGCCGATATTCTGTTTGGGATCCTCGTAGAAGCCGAGATTGCCGGTGCCGCGCGGGCGCGCCGAGAGCAGGGGCATGCCCTCGATCACCCTTCCGACCAGCGCGATGTTGAGGTCGAGGTGGCGCGGCGCGTGGCCGATCACCGCATAGAGCTCGCCGCCGCTGCCAGTGTCGGGCGCGAGATCGCGGCCGACGCCGACGAAGCCGTAGCAATGGGTGAGCCAGGCCTGCCCCGCCTTGGGGTCGTAGCCGACCGGCCAGCCGCCGGAATGGCCGGCGAGCGGCGCATAGCTGTCCGGATAGCCGAGCGGCCGCACCGGGAGGCCGGCGAGCGGGCGCGCATATTCCGCCGGCGGCTTGGCGACGACGCCGGCCGGGAACGGCACCTTGGCCTCGTTATTCCCCCATTGGGCGACGTAATTGTCCTGCACGCGGTAGACGCTCGAGCCGTCCCACCACCCGCCGCGCGCGAAGGCGCGGACGTTGGCGACGTGAACCGGCGCGAAGTCCGGCGCGAGCTCGATGACGATCCGACCGCCCTCCTTCAGCTCGACGACGAGCAGATTCTCCGGCGCGATGTCCCGCCAGGCGCCGGCGGGCGCGGCCTTGACCGTCTCGGACGGCTCGGCGACGCCGGGAACCGGCACCGGCCGCCAGCCGGGCGGCGGCGAGGCGGCGGCGGCGAGCAGGGCGGCGGCGGCGAGAAAAGCGGCTTTTTGGCGCATGGACAGGCTCCCCGGTTTGCGACGCCCTGCTTAGCATGGGCGGCGGCGGCCAGGGGAAGGCCAAAGAAAAGGGCGTGCCTCGCGGCACGCCCCGGGCGCAGCGGGAGGGGTGGGCTGGAAAGCTGCGCCCTTAGGCTTCGACCGGCACCGCCGCCGAGGTGGACGAACCGGCGCCGGCGGCGCTCAGCGCCCGCACCCGGTCGAGATGGAGGGCGGAGAGCCGCAGATGCGCTTCGGCCGCCTGGCGATCGGCGCATTGCGAGGCGAGCCGCAGCTCGGCCATCGCCCGGTCGGTGTGGAACTTGACCTCGTCCGCCATCGCGACTCGCCCCTTCGATTCGGACGCAAGATGGGAGAAATGCGGTGGCGCCGCACTCACCTCGATCAGCCGGGGCCGATTAAATGCTTGATCTGTCTAAGGTTCACCCGTTTTAGCGGACCAGCTGCAGCGCCGGCTGCGGCGCGTCGCTGAGCGCCTTCATCTCGCCCAAATGCAGCTCCGACAGGCCGAGATGGGCGATCGCCGCCTCCGGCGAGTCCGCCGCCCTGGCGCGGTCAAGCTCCTCCATCGCGCGGTGCGCGTGGTGACGGATACGGTCTTTCCTGCTCATGCCGGACCCCCGACTCGGCGGGTGGGACTCTACGCGGCGAAGGCGCGATGCTGGCCCAGTTCGCGCCGAAATGCCACCAAATGGATCAGCCGCCGCGGATCGCGTTCGCGTCGTGGTGCAGATAGCGCTCGTTGAAGTCGCCCACTTCGCGCATCCGCTTCCAGTCGACGATGCGGATGGTGCGGCGGTCGCGGTCGATCAGCCCCTGCTCGCCGAGCTGCTTCAGCACCCGGTTGACGTGGACGGCGGTGAGCCCGACCGCGTCGGCGAGCTGCTCCTGGGTCATCGGCAATTCGTAGACGTGGTTCCTGGCGAGCCCCGCCGCCTCCAGCCGCAGCGAGAATTCGCACAAGATGTGGGCGACGCGCGCGCGGCTGTCGCGCCGGCCGACATTGACCACCCATTCGCGGAAGATCGAGGAGTCGATCAGGGTGTCGATCCAGAACGCCCGCGCCACGTCCGCATTGGCGAGGGCCAGCTCCTCGATCGCCGCGCGCGGGACGAAATCGACCTCCGCCTCGGTCAGCGTCTGGACGCTCGTGTCGGCGACGCCGAGGAACATGTGCTGGAGATCGAGCCACTCGCCCGGCATGTGGAGCGAGATGATCTGGCGGCCGCCCTCGCCGGTTAGCTTATAGCGGTAGGCGAAGCCCGAAAGGAGCAGCGCGCAGGAATCCGGCAGGTCGCCGTCTCGGACGACATGGCCGCCGGCGCCGACGCGGCGGGTGGTGCGGGGCAGCGACAGCAGCGCCCGCCGGCCGCTCTCGCCCAGGGGCGTGCGCCGTTCGAGGCGGCGCAGCATCAGATCCCAGGTCGTATGCAGGTCCGGCACGGCTTCTCCACGCATCAGGGGCGAAGCACCTCTTCGCCGCGACGACGCGCCGGTGCCCCCACTTTGTGGCATCTGCATAATCATCGTAAAAACGGGCTGCGTTAATCAAGGTTAGATGCGCTTCTTTCGCGCCTGTTTTCCGGCGTTTGCCTCCTATGAGGCCGGTTCAGCCGTCAGTGCCGAGCGATCCGGGGGGGGGCGCGAGGCGTCGTTCAAGTGCAGATAGCGGGTGCTGAAGTCGCCGACATGGCGCAGCGCATCCCAGTCGGCGACGGCGATCGAGCGCTTGTTGCGGACGATGAGGCCGCGCCGGCCGAGTTCCTTCAGCACGCGGTTGATGTGGACCGGGGTGAGCGCGGTCGCGTCGGCGAGCTGCTCCTGCGTCATCGGCAATTCGTAGCCGCCTTCCTGGGCGAGGCCGCTTTCCTGGAGCCGCGTCGCGAACTCGCACAAGAGGTGGGCCACCCGGCTCAGCGAGTGCCGCCGGCCGACATTGACCATCCATTCGCGGAAGATCGCTGCGTCGATCAACGTGTCGATCCACATCGCCCGGCCGACGTCCGGATGCTCGGTGACGAGGACCCGCAGCGCCTCGACGGGCACGCTCGCCACCTCGACGCGCGTCAGCGCCTGGACGTTGTGGTCGGCGACGCCGAGGAAGCTGTTCTGGAGGTCGAGGAACTCGCCGGCCATGTGCACCGACAGGATCTGCCGCGCGCCGTCGCCGGTCAGCTTGTGCCGGAAGGCGAGGCCGCTCAGCAGCAGGGCGCAATGCGCCGGCGGCTCGCCCTCTCGCAGCAGGTAGGAGGCGGGATCGAGGCTGCGCAGCGTGTAGGGAAGGTCGCGCACGGCGGCGCGGCCCGCCTCGCTTAACGGCGCGCGTCGTTCGAGGCGGCGCAAGGCCCGCTCGATGCCATCATGAACCATGGTCGCTCTCCGCGTGAGGACAGGCGGGAACGGAAGCGGATCCGCAACGGCCGCACCGGCAGGAGCTGCCGGCAGGATGCGGCTGTAGCGGATCGAAGGTCGCGGCGAATTCACTCAGGATGGAGCAACTGTGTGCAACCTATGTTAGCGTAGCGGCGCCACTCACTCGCACTGCACGAGCGGAGAGAGCGACACGAGAGACATAGAGAGCATCTGGGTGATTTTACCCGGCCCGGATGGAACTTTGATCCAGGTTAAGGCGCTCTGGGAATGGCGGCGCGGCGCTCCCGGAGTTCCGCCTGTGCCGCCACATGCGTTCGCTCGAGGCCGTTCGTGGGCGCCCTCCCACGACCCGGGAGGGGAAAGCGAAGCGATGAATCTCCCTTACCCTGTTCGCCGGGCGGCCGCCGCGCGGACGCGCGGGCTGTGAGCGCCGAGGAAGCCCAGGCGCTGCGCGCCCGCGCGGCCAAATGCCGGCGGCTCGCCCGGGGCATCGATTCGCGCGACGTCGAGCGGTCGCTGCGGGCGCTCGCGGAGGAATATGAGCGCGGCGCGGACGAGATGGACCCGCCACGCGCCGCGGGTCCGGCGCCGGATCCGCCGAACCCGAGCTGAGCGGGCGCCTCAGGCGTTCTGCTTCAGCCGCTCCGCCGCCGCGTCGAGCTTCTCGCGGCTGTTGCCGACCTCCTCGATCAGCTTGCGCGCCTGCTCGGTGCTGATGCCGTGCTTGCGGGCGAAATACTCCACCTCATAGCCTTCGCTTCCCGAGACGCGGGCGCGGTCCTGGGCGCCGCGGTTGTTCAGGTCATCGGACATTGCGTGTCTCCAATGTTTGCGTCGCCGGGACGAACGCCGCCGGATTCGGTGCGGTTCCGCAACAGGCGACGAAGCGAATCGTGCGCGCGGCGATTTTTCCTGCGGCCCCGCAAGGCTTTGGGTTACGATGGCGCCATGGTCCGTACGCTTCCCCTCCGCCTCGCCGCGCCGCTCGCGCTGCTCCTCCTCCCCGGCTGCCTCGCCAAGACCGCGGTCGATGTCGTCACCTTGCCGGTGAAGGTGGTCGGCAAGGGCGTCAGCGCCGCGCTTCCCAGCCAGAAGAAGCGCGACCAGAAGCGGGGGCGGGCACTGCGCAAATATGAGGAATGCCTCGGCAAGGAGGAGCGCAAGGCGGCAAAGGACCGTCGGCCGGTGGACCAGGCACGATGCGGAAAAGCTCCCTGAAACGCGCCCTCGTCCACGTTCTGGCGGAGGGCGGCTTCCTTCTTCTCGCCAGCACGGTGGGCGGGCTGGTCTTCGCCCGCGCGCACCTTCCCCCGCCGCCGGCCTTCGTCGCGCCGCGCCCCCCGGAGACGAAGGACAGGCTGACACCCGAGCAGATGGAGGCGATGGTGGCCGGTCCCGTCGCGCTCCTGCGCCAGGGCAAGGCCGCCGAGGCGGACGCTGCGGCACGCAGGCTCGTCGGCGCGGCGCAGGCCCGCGGCGACAGCGTCCGGGCGGCCGACCTCCTGACCGCTTACGGCGTGCAGCGCTTCTCGGACGCCACCGCGCACGGGGGACCGGAAGACCGCCGTGGCGCCATCGCCTGGTTCCGGGAGGCCGTGGCCGCGGCGCGCCGCGCCTGGGGGCCGGATCATCCCGAGACGGCGCTTGCGCTGAACGACCTTGGCGACGTGTTGCGCCAGATCGCTCCCGATCCGCCGGGCGAGGAGGCCGAGCAGGCGCTGCGGCAAGCCTATGCGATCCGGCTCAAAACGCTCGGACCGCGCAACCCCGAGACGCTGGCGGCGGGACGGGCCCTCGCCGACGTCCTCTCCGCCGGGCCGCCCGCAGCGCGCCTTCGCACCGGCACAGACGCGGAGATCCGCAAGCTGTATCGCGACGCGGCCGAGGGACAGGAGTCTCGCGGCGCCGCCGTCCCCGCCCCGGAACGGCTGGGCCCGTGGATGGGCCTTGCCCTGGCCGAGGCGCGCAGCGGCCGGCCGGCCGAAGCTCTGGCGGATTACGAGCGGGCGCGGCGCGCGCTCTTGCTGGACGCGCCTAAAGGTCCGCCCGACTTCCTCGGCTGCGCGACCTTCGCCGAGGCGCGGCGGCATCTCGCCGAAATATTCAAGGCCCGCGGCGAGGCCGAAGCGGCGGAGCGTGTAGGCGGTCGCACCCAGGGCGACCCGCTTTCAGATTGCCTCGACGGCAAGCCCTAGAGCGCGATCGCGACCGTCTTCAGCTCGGTATAGGCTTCGACGCCGTAGCGGCCGCTCTCGCGGCCGAAGCCCGATTGCTTGTAGCCGCCGAAAGGCAGCGCCACGTCGGCGAGCGACGGAGCGTTGCCCCACACCATGCCTGCCTTGAGCTTTGCGGCGAGCTTGTGCATCGCCGAAACGTCCCGGGTCCAGATGGTGGCGGCGAGGCCGTAGGTGGTGTCGTTCGCCGCCCTGGCGACCTCGTCGAGGTCGTCGTAGCGCTGGGCGGCCAGCACCGGGCCGAAAATCTCCTCGCGCACCACCTTCATTTCCGGCTTCACGTCGACGAGGATGGTGGGGTTGACGAACCAGCCGTCGCCTCCCGGCGCGTCGCCGCCGCACAGGACGGACGCGCCCTCCTTCCGCCCCGCCTCGATATAGCCCAGGACCCGCGCATGCTGCTCGTCGGAGACGAGCGGGCCCATCGTCGTGTCGGGCGCGAGGCTCGGCCCCACCTTTAGACCCGAGGCGTTGGCCGCGACCGCCTCGAGCAGCTGGTCGAAGATGTCGCGGTGGGCGAAGAGGCGCGAGCCCGCGATGCAGACCTGCCCGGAATTGGCGAAGATCGAGCGCGCGGCGCCGGCGGCGGTGCGCTTCACGTCGACATCGGGGAGGACGATGACCGGCGATTTGCCGCCGAGCTCGAGCGTCACCCGCTTCAGCGTGTCCGTGGCCGCGCGGTTGATGATCTTGCCGACCTCGGTGGATCCGGTGAACGCCACCTTGTCCACGTCCGGGTGCCGGACCAGCCGGTCTCCGGCGGTCTCGCCCATGCCGGTGACGATGTTGACCACTCCCGCCGGGATTCCCGCCTCCGCCACCAGGTCGGCAAACCGGAGCACCGAAAGCGGCGTCTGCTCGGCCGGCTTCAGCACCAGAGTGCATCCCGCCGCGAGGGCAGGCGCGATCTTCTGCACCGCCATCATCAGCGGGAAGTTCCACGGCACGATCTGCGCCGCGACGCCGACCGGCTCGCGCCGGATATAGGCATGGACGCTTCCCGTCGGCATCCCGGCGGGATCCACCTGCTCGCCCGACATGCGCGTCGCCCAGCCGGCGGCGTAGCGCAGCGTCTGGACGGAGCGCGGAATGTCGTAGCCCTGGCTCGCGGCGCGCGGCTTGCCGTTGTCGATCGACTCGATCTCGGCAATCTCCGCCGTCGCCGCCTCGAGCAGGTCGGCGAGCTTCTCGATCAGGCGCTGGCGCTGGTAGGGCGGCAGCCCCGTCCAGCGGCCGTCGTCGAACGCCCGCCGCGCCGCCGCCACCGCCTTGTCGACATCCGCGTCGGAAGCGTCGACGACCTGCGCGATCTCCTTGCCGGTCGACGGATCGAACACCGCGATGCGCTGGCCGTGGGTGGAAGGCACCCAGGCGCCGTCGATGAACAAGGCCGGCTCGCGCGCCAGCGCTTTCTTCACCGCGTCGGAATAAGCGGGCTGGGCCGCGATGCTGGTCATCTCGTTCATGGCAGTTCCTCTTCGGATCAGGCGAGCATCGAGCGGGCGGCTTCGACGGACCGGACGGGGTCCGCGCGCGGCGGGGTCGCCACGCCTTTGCGCACCGCCGGCCGGGCCGCGATCGCGGCAAGCCAGCGCTGCAGGTGCGGCAGGCCGTCGACCGGGACGCCCGGCCATTCGTGGGTGTGGACCCACGACCAATTGGCGATGTCGGCGATCGAATAGTCGCCGGCGAGCCATTCATGATCGGCGAGATGGCCGTCCATCACCTCGAACAGCCGCCGGCTCTCGCGCCGGTAGCGCTCGATCACGCTCGGCAATTGCTCGGGGAAGTAGCGGGTGAAGACGTTGGCCTGGCCCATCATCGGCCCGACCCCGCCCATCTGGAACATCAGCCACTGGACGACGCGGCTGCGCCCCTTGGCGTCGACCGGAATCAGCCGTCCCGTCTTTTCCGCGAGGTAAAGGAGGATGGCGCCGCTCTCGAACACGGCGAAATCGCCCTCGTCGCGATCGACGATGGCGGGGATGCGGCCGTTGGGATTGATGGCGGTGAACCAGGGCTGCTTCTGGTCGCCCGCGCGCAGGTCGACGACATGGAGTTCGTAGGGGAGCGCCAGCTCTTCGAGCGCGATGGAGACCTTCCAGCCGTTCGGCGTGGCGGCGGTGTAGAGGTCGATCATGGCGGCGAGATAGGCGGCGCCGCGCCCCCCGGCAATGGCAGCGGGCCGGCGTCTTTCGCCGATCGCGCGCAACCCTTTGGCCGCCCGTCGCTTTTGTCCGGAATGCCTGCCGCCAACCCCGCTCCCGCCCCGGACCCGATCCGCATCCTCGCCTTCGGCGACAGCCTGATGGCGGGCTACGGCGTCCGCAAGGGCGAGGGGTTTGCGCCACAGCTCGAGGCGCTGCTGCGCGCGCAGGGGCTGGACGCCGAGGTGATCGGCGCCGGCGTCTCCGGCAACACGGCGGGCCATGCCCGCAGCCGGGTGCGCTGGACGCTGGACGCGCTGCGGCCGCCGCCGGACCTCGCCATCGTCTCGTTCGGGGGCAACGACATCCTGCGCGCCGTGCCGCCCGAGGAGACGCGCGAGGACATGGAGGCGGTGCTCGACGAATTCGCCCGCCGCTCCATTCCGGTGATCCTCGCCGGCATGCTCGCGCCGCCCTTCCTCGGCCCCCGCTACACCCGCGCCTTCAACGCGATCTTCCCGGGGCTGGCGGCCGAACACGGTCTGCCCTTCTACCCCTTCCTGCTCGCCGGCGTGGCGGGCAAGGCGAAGCTCAACCTGCCGGATCGGGTGCACCCCAATGCGGACGGCATCGCGCGGATGGTTCGGGGGGTGGCGCCGCTGGTGATGAGGGCGATTGGTTAGGCGGGCTCAGCCGCCGAGCACGATCTCGTGGCCGAAATTGAGGCCGATGCGCCCCTCCCGCGCCCAGCGGACGAAGGCGTGGATGCGGCTGCACTCGGGAAACTCGACGAGGATCGTCTCGCCGAGGCGCGGGACGATGTCGCTTTCGATCATCGTGCCGCGCGAGGAGATGTTCAGCACCGGCACCAGCTTGGGCGTTCCGCGGAAGTAGATGATCGCGCTCTCGACCAGCCCCTCGTGGCGCGGCTCGCAGCGCCGGTCCTCCCAGCGTACCGGCTCCACCGCCTGCTGAACGCTCATCGGCCTCTCCCAATTTCGCTGGCGGAGAGGTTCGCACCGATAGGTTGCGATTTCCCTAGCGCTGGAAAAACCTCCTAACCTGCGGCAAAACCCCGGCGATTGTCAGGAACCGGCGCCGCGAGCCGCGTGTTCGTTACAGACCCGCCACAACGAGACTGAGGTGGAATGACGAACGAGACGCGGAAGACGCTTGGCCTGGAACTCTGGGGCGGCGTCGAATGCACCATCGTCCGCCTCGGGGACGAATATCGCGACCAGACCGTCGAAACCGGGCACGCCGAACGGCCCGAGGACATCGACCTGATCGCCGATCTCGGCATCCGCACGGTCCGCTACCCGATCCTGTGGGAAGCGATCGCGCCGGAGCGGCCGGACGCATGCGACTGGTCCTGGACCGACGCGCGCCTCGCCATGCTGCGCGAGCGCGGCATCGACGTGATCGGCGGCCTCCTCCATCATGGCTCCGGCCCGCGCTATACCGACCTGCTCGATCCGGACTTTCCCAGGAAGCTCGCCGACTTCGCGGCGCGCGCGGCGGAGCGCTATCCCTGGATCGAGCGCTGGACTCCGGTCAACGAGCCGCTGACGACGGCGCGCTTTTCCGGCCTCTACGGCCATTGGTACCCCCACCGCCGCGACTATCCGGCTTTCCTGCGGGCGTTGGTCAACGAATGCACCGGCACGCTGGAAGCGATGCGGGCGATCCGCCGCGTCATTCCCGGCGCGCAGCTCGTCCAGACCGAGGATCTCGGCAAGACCTTCTCAACCCAGCCGCTCCGCTACCAGGCGGCGCACGAGAACGAGCGGCGTTGGCTCAGCTTGGACCTGCTGTGCGGGCGGGTCGCCAAGGGTCACCCTTTTCACGACATCCTGCTCGGCGCCGGCATCGGTCCGGCCGAGATCGAGGCATTCGAGGGCGGCGAGGCGACGCCGGACCTGATCGGCATCAACCATTATCTCACCAGTGAGCGCTTCCTCGACCACCGGATCGAACTCTATCCCGGCCACGACGCGAGCGGGAACCGGCGAGACCGCTATGTCGACGCCGAGGCGGTGCGGGTGAAGCGCCTGGAGCCGGACACCGGAATCGGTCCGCGGCTGCGCGAGGCGTGGGAGCGCTACGGCATCCCGATGGCGGTCACCGAGGTCCATCACGGCTGCCACCGCGACGAGCAATTGCGCTGGTTCGCCGAGGTCTGGGAGACGGCGGGCGCCCTGCGCGCGGACGGCGTGGACCTGCGCGCCGTCACGCTCTGGTCGATGTTCGGCAATGTCGACTGGCGCTTCCTCCTGACCCGGCGCAACGGCTTCTACGACGTCGGCGTCTTCGACGTGCGCAGCGGCACGCCGCGACCGACCGTCATCGCTGCCGCCGCCAAGGCCTATGCGGCGGGCGACATGTTCGACCATGCCGTCCTCGACAGCCCCGGCTGGTGGCGCCGGCCGCCGCGCCTCTACGCGTGGAACGAGCGTCGCAAGCCCTCGGACTGGGGCGGCCGCAAGCTGCTGATCACCGGCGCCACCGGAACCCTCGGCAACGCCTTCGCCCGCATCTGCGAGGAGCGCGCCCTCCCCTTCTGCCTGACCGCGCGCGACGAACTCGATATCGGCGACGCGGGTTCGATCGAGGCGGCGATCTCGGCGCACCGGCCCTGGGCGGTGATCAACACCGCCGGCTTCGTCCGCGTCGCCGATGCGGAGCGGGAGCGCGAGGCCTGCATGGCCGCGAACGCCGAGGGCGCGGGAAATCTCGCGCGCGCCTGCGCCGACGCGGGCATTCCTCTGGTCACCTTCTCCTCCGACCTGGTCTTCGACGGCACGCTCGGGCGGTCCTACACCGAACAGGACCCCGTCAGCCCCGCCTGCGTCTACGGCGCGAGCAAGGCGGAGGCCGAGCGGCGGGTGCTCGCCGCCCTGCCGGAGGCCCTCGTCGTGCGCACCAGCGCCTTCTTCGGCCCTTGGGACCGCTACAATTTCGCTTGGCACGTCCTCTCCCGCCTCGCTGCGGGAGAATCGGTACAGGCCTGCGCGCGGACGGAGGTCTCGCCGACCTACGTGCCGGACCTCTGCCATGCGACGCTCGACCTGCTGATCGACGGGGAGAAGGGCATCTGGCATCTCGCCAATCCGGGCCGGGTGAGCTGGTTCGCCTTCGCCCGGCGACTCGCCGAGGGCGCCGGGTTCGACCCCGGCCTGGTCGAGCCGCTCGAGACCGCGGCGCCGGCGCTCACCGCCCTCGCCAGCGCTCGCGGCGCGATGCTTCGTCCGTTCGACGCGGCCCTGGAGGACTATCTCGCCCAGGTGCGGGACAGCCTCGATTTCTCCCGGTTCGCCGAAGCGGCCGAGTGATCAGTCCGCCGGCGGCGGCGCCACGTCGAATGCGACGGTGAGCCGCTCGCCTTGCGCGAACCGCCGGGTCCCGTGCCACATGGTCGACGGGAAGAGGACGAGCCGTCCCGGCTTCGGCTCGACGAGGCGGAACGGCTCGACGGCGAGCCCGAGCTGCGCCTGCGGCTCGCCCAGGGCCAGCCATCCGGCCGGCTCCGGCCCGCGCGCCTCCGGCGGGGGCAGCGCGACGTAGAGCGCCGAGCTGAACCAGCCGAACGGATGGACGTGGTTCGCGTGATGCCCGCCGTCGGTCAGCCGCACCGACCAGGAGCCGGCAAAGCGCACCCTCCCTCCCCGCCCGGGCGAGAGCAGCGGGTGGGACGGATCCGGCGGCGGCAGCTGCGCCACATGCTCCGCCACGGTCTCGGCGACGACCTGCCGGAGCCGGCGGATCTCCGGCTCGAGGCGGGAGAAGAGCGCGCCGTCGGTCTGCGTGCCGCCCCGGACCGATTGTTCGAGCGGCTGGTGGGTCGTCCGGTGGAGCGACCGCAGGCGCTGCGCGAGCGCGTCCAGCGGCGGCAGGCGCTCGGCGAGATCGTAGACGCCGACGAAGCTTGGATCGCCTTCCAGCCAGGCCCAGCGCGGGTCGCCGGTCATGCGCCAGGCCGTCGCCAGATAGGGCCAGAACATGAAGGCCGAGGGCGTCTCGCGCATCCGCCAGGCGAGCAGAGCCGCGTCCTCGGGGCGAGCGGTGCGCAGCAGGTGGCGGACGTGCCGGACCCGGACGGCGGGGTCGTCGTGCCGCTCCAGCCGCGCGAACAGCGGGTCGATCGCCGTCCCTTCGCCCAGCTCGGAGCGGGCCACCGCTTCGTTGACGTCGAACACCGGCGCCGGGCCCGCCGCCGCTCGGCCGCGGGTCACGGCGTCCAGCACGCGCTCGTACAGGTCGCCGTTGAGGAGGACGAGGATGTAGGCCGACCAGAGGTCGAGATTGCGCGGCTGCGCCTCCAGCGTCCTCTCCAGGGTGACGGCGAAGCCGTCGCGCTCGCCCATTTCCCAGCGGAGGCGCGCCGCAAGGTCGTGACCGGGCATCCACAGCGGGTGCTGGGCGAGCACGCGCTCCAGCGCCTCGAGCGACGCAGCGATGCCGGCTTCGCTCCTGATCGCGGCGAGGAGGCCGAGGATAAGGTCGCCGTCGTTCGGCGCGAGGCGCCACGCCGCCTGGAACAGCTCCACGGCGGGGAGTCCCGCCTCGAGGTGAACGCGCGCGAGGCTGTGGGCGATGCGCGGGTCGGCAGGCCCGAGCGCGGCGGCGCGGGTGAAGGCGTCGATCGCCGGCGCGAGTTCGTCGATCTGGCGGTGCAGGAGGCCGGCAATCTGCCAAAGCCTGGGATCCCGCGGGTGCAGGCGCAGCGCCGCCTCGACGCGCGGCAGGGCCTCGTCCTCCAGCCCCGCCTGGAGCGCGTCTATGGCGGCGTTGAACGTCGCGGTCGCGTCCTCGGCCCGCGCCGCGGCGAGTGCCGCCCTTGCCCGTTGCCGCGACCCCGCGTCCATCTGCGCCTCAGAGGCCTTCGGAGGTGGGAGCGTCGCTCTGCGCCATCACCGCCGCGATGGCGCGGCGCTCCGCCGCGCTCAGCGCCCAGGCCCAGACGTCGAAGATCAGCACCACTCTCAGCTCATCGCTCTCGTTCCAGGCTTCGTGCTCGATCGTGTCGTCGAACACGAAGGCCTCGCCGGGCACCCAGGCCCGCGTCTCGGCGCCGACCCGGAAGCCGCAGTCCGGCGGGACGATCAGCGGGAGGTGGCACACCAGCCGGGTGTTGGCGACGCCGGTATGGGGCGGGATACGCGTGTGCGGGGCGAGGAGCGAGAACATCGCATTGGGGCAGCGGCCGGGCACGTCTGGCTGGGACGTCCCGGCGAGCAGCGCCAGCGTCTTCGGGCAATGGCGGGCGTTGCGCTCCACCTGGCGGCCGTTCTGGAGGAGGTGGATCGCCGTCCATTCGCGCGACCAGTTGAGCTCCCGCCACTGGGCCAGCGGAACGTCCTCGGGATATTGGACATAGGGCACCAGCTCCGCCGCCTCGGACGCGAGCAGGGCCTCGAACTCCGCCTTTACGTCGACCCACCCCGCCTCGAGCGCCGCCAGCCATGGGAAATGCGCACGGTCGTGGAACTCGACGGGCGGAAGGCCCGGATAGTGGAAGTGGCTGGGCTCCTGTCCGTAGGGCTTCGTCACGCGCGCGAAATTCGTGCAGAAGCGCTCGGCCCGCCGGCGCTCGTCCGGATCGAGACCGGCGTCCTCGGGGATGGCGGCGGCCAGCAGCGCCACGCTCTGCGCCTGGTAGCGGCGATAGGCGGCCTCGGCGTGGGCGATCGCTCCGGCGAGCGCCGCCGGGAGCTTCTCCGCCGGGGGGCGCTGGGCAAGGGCGTGGCCATAAGCCTGCCCCGCCTCGCCCGTGCGGCCCATGCGCTCCAGCATCGCCGCCTTGGAGAGGAGGGCGGAGAAATCGAGCGGGTCGATCGCCAGCGCGCGGCCGACAGCGGCGAGCCCCGCCTGGAGGTCGCCGCCGGCGCGGCACATGGCGGCGAGCTTCAGCCAGGCCGGCGCCCGCTCCGGCGTCTCCTGGACGGCGGCCTCGAGCAGCCGGCGCGCCTCCGCAGCGCGCCCGGCGGCGGCGGCCGCGTCGGCCTGGTCTTCGGCGGTGGAGGGGGCTTCGCTCACGCCGCCGTTGTGGCGCGTTCCCGCGCGATTGCAAAGCCGCGCGCGCCTCGACAGCATGGGAAGCGTCGATTAGCGCTGGCGCGGTGGAGGGACCCGCCGTCACGCCCGAGGACCTGATCCGCGACGCCGCGCGGCATCGCGAGGCCGGGCGGCTTGCCGAAGCGATCGCCGCCTATCGCGCGGCGCTCCGACTGCGCCCGGCGATGCCGAACAGCTGGTACAATCTCGCTCGGCTGGAGCGGCAGGCGGGGCAGTTCGAGGCCGCGCTCGCCTCCTACGCAGAGGCGCTCGCCCGCGGGGTGGAGGGTCCGGAGGAAGTGCATCTCAACCGCGGCATCATCTTCTCCGACGATCTCGGCCGCAGCGATCTCGCCGAGCACGAGCTGGAGGCGGCGCTCCGGCTCGCGCCGGACTATGTTCCCGCACTCCTCAATCGCGGAAACCTCTACGAAGACCGGGGCGAGCGGGCGAAGGCCCGCGCCGACTATGCCCGCGCGCTCGCGCTCGCGCCGGAAGAAGCGACGCCGCTTGCCCGGCTGCTCGGAGTCTCCGATCTCGCCGGGGCGGACGATCCGCTGGCGCAGGCAGCGCGGGAGCGGCTGGCGTCGCCCAGGTTCGGGCCGGCCGAGCGAGCGGAGATCGGCTATGCGCTGGCGGGGGCTCTCGACCGCGCCGGCGCCTACGACCCGGCCTTCGCCGCGGCCCAGGCCGCCAATCGCGACGCCCGCGACGCCAGCCCGATCCGCTACGACCGCGCCGCGGTGGAGGCGGGCATCGACCGGATGATCGCCGCCTTCCCCGCTGCGCCGCCTCCCGGCGGGAATGATGCGGGAGCCGCGCCGGTGTTCATCCTCGGGCTGTTCCGGTCCGGATCGACCCTGGCGGAGCAGATCCTCGCCGGCGGCGAGGGCGTGATGACGGGAGGAGAGCTGCCGATCGTCCCGGAGATCGCCGCTTCGGTGCGGGGCTATCCGGAAGCGATAGAGGGACTCCCGGAGCGGGACGTGGCGCGGCTGCGCGGGACCTACCGGGAAAGGCTGCGTGCCGCCCGGGGGTCGGCGGCTTTCCACACCGACAAGCGGCCGGACAATTTCCTCCACGTCGGGCTCATCAAGCGGCTCTTTCCCCGCGCCAAGATCGTCCACACGGTGCGGGCGCCGGCGGACAGCGCGATCTCGACCTTCTTCCTGCACCTCGATCCGGCGATGGCCTACGCGACGGATCTCGGCGACATCGGCCACTGGCAGCGCCAGTACCGGCGGCTGATGGCACATTGGGAAACGCTCTGGCCGGAGGACATCCACCGCTTCGACTATGACGCGCTGGTCGCCGAGCCGCGCGCGACGATCGAGGCCCTGTTCCGCTTCACCGGCATCCCGCATGGCGAGGCGGCGCTCGCTTATGCCGGGAGCAAGGCGGCGGTGCGGACCGCCAGCGCCGGCCAGGTCCACGAGCCGCTCTACGCCCGCGCCTCAGGCCGCTGGCGCCACTACGCGCGGCACCTCGACCCCTTCTTCGCCGCCCTCCGCGGCGAATGATCCAAAAAAAAAGCGGGCCTCCGAAGAGGCCCGCCGAGAGTTGCGATGTCCGGCCGACTTAGAAGTCGAGCGTGACGCCGGCGAAGATGTAGCGACCCAGGGAGTCGTACACCTGCGGGTAGGTGTTGCCGTTGCCGAACGGGGCAGGCGTCACCAGGACCGGCGGCAGCTTGTCGAAGACGTTGTTGGCGCCGAGGCGGAACTGGTAGTGATCGCCGATACGCGCGGTCAGCACCAGGTCGAAGTAGCTCTGCGCCTTGATGTGGTCGCTGCCGGCCGTACGGGCGGCGGCGGCCAGATCCGGATCGGGGCTCAGGACGTCGCGATCCACCTTCGAGAAGTAGCGCCACTGGCCGGAGAGGCCGATACCGCCGGGCGCCGTGTAGGTCACCCGCAGCTTGTGCCGCCACTTCGGGTTCGGCGTGCCGCACTGCGCGCCGAAATAGCCGGCGCAATTGTAGATCACGTTGCCGTCCGGATTGACGCGCAGCGAGTTGAGGTAGGTGCCCACCATGCTGACGGCGAGGCTGCCCCAGCCCGACGGCAGCGGCTGCGTGTAGGAGCCGTTGATGTCGATGCCGCGGGTCGAGAGGCCACCGGCGTTCACGTTGACGTCCTCGATGTAGCCGTTCGGCGACAGATAGAGGGTGCCGCCGTTGCCGCGGTGGACCTTCGAGCAATAGAAGGGCTGCCCGGTGGCGATGCACTGGGAGATGATCACGTCGGCGCCGAGCGGACCGATCGAGTTCTTCAGCCGGATGTTGAAGTAGTCGATCGACAAGGCGAAGCGCGGCAGGAAGCGCGGCTGGAGCACGATGCCCGCGGTCAGCGAGTCCGACTTCTCCGGCGTCAGGTTTGGGTTGCCGCCCTGCAGGCCGTTATACTGGTTGGCCGGATTGGCGCGGACGTTGCCGTACTGGGCCGCCGTGACGCCGGTAAGGGCGCACTGGGCCGGCGTGGCGGACGGCGTCGCGCCGGCGCACGGATCGGTCGAGCCGTCGAGCGCGACCGACTGCGTCGAGAAGAGCTCGACGATGTTCGGGGCGCGGACGGCGCGGTTGACGGAGGCGCGGAACTTGATGTCCCGAACCGGCGCCCACTCGCCTTCGATCTTCCAGGTGTCGGTCGAGAAGCTGTTCGCCGCGATCTGATACTTGGAATAGCGGTAGCCGCCGCGGACCTCGAGGAGCTGGAAGAAGGGCCGATCCTCGACCAGCGGCAGCTGGACCTCGGTGAAGGCCTCCTTGACGTGATACTGGCCGCTGACGCCGATCGTGGCGCCGCCCTGGCCGGCGAGGTCGCCGGTCGAGAAGGCCTGGTCGGTGTTGAACTCCAGTTTCTCCTTGCGATACTCGCCGCCGACGTTGATCGCCAGGCCGTGGTTCGCCCACGGGGTCTGGAGACCATATTCGCCGAGCTGCGCGGTGACCGACGCGGTCGCGACCGTCTCCTGCGTATTGCCGCGCGAGAAGCCCGGCGTCTGCAGGTAGGCCAGCGCGGCAGGGGTGACGGCGCCCGGAGCGAAGATGTCGTAGGGGACGCAGTTCGGATCGGTGCCGTTCAGCGTCGAGCGGCAGACCGGCGTGCCGCCCGGACCCGTCACGACGTCGAGGGCGCGGTTGAGGCGCGTCACCGAGAAGTCGTTGAAGTAGGTCTGGGCGAAGACGACCCGGCCGTACTGGTAGGAGGCGTCGTAGGAGAAGCCGCCGCCCAGATCGCCGCGCATGCCGGCGACGACGCGATAGTCGGTGTGCTGCAGGTCGTCGCGGCGGCCGCCGCCCTCGACGTTGCGGCGGAGCGGGTAGACGACGCCCTGGAAGTAGGGGTTGCCGTTCTGGTCGATGAACACGGTCGGCGTGCCGGTGGCCTTGCCGTTCGCGCCGACGAGGTTGGCCGGCGAGCAGACGATCGAGCGCTGCTGCGCGGAGAGCAGCGGGTTGTCGCAGTTGATCGTCGTCGTGTTGCCGAAGTCGCCCGACGGAGCGATCTGGGCGACCGAGCGGTCGTCCAT
>Ga0207657_10001353_pt1 | contig 26104 bp, 24 predicted proteins | sample KBSC33metaG_FD_184316 | JGI IMG/M metagenome (GOLD analysis project Ga0207657, IMG submission 184316) | Corn rhizosphere microbial communities from Kellogg Biological Station, Michigan, USA - KBS C3-3 metaG (SPAdes) (version 2) | ecosystem: Host-associated > Plants > Roots > Rhizosphere > Soil ... | reverse complement strand
GCGGTGCCGTGGATCGCGATCTGGCTGCCGCCGTGCCAGGTCCGCAGCAGCTGCGACTGGTGCACCGACAGCCCCAGCGCGAACCTGCCGTAGGTGCTGCCGGGCGGGAACGTGATCCGATCGGTGACCGAGAAGCGCCCGGTGGGCGTGGGCGTCGAAGCCATGCCCGCCGCCACCGGGAACGATCCCAGCAGCTTGTGGCCGCGCAGCACTGACAGGCGCAGCCGCGCCAGGTTCACATCCACCCGTACTCGCGTCCATCGCAGATCCAGCTCGGCGAGGTCGATCCGGGCCGTCTTGGGGGCTCCGGAAGTCGGGATCAACGCCACGCCGTTACGGCCGTGATGGTGGAGGATCAGGAGCCAGGTGTCGCTGCCCAGGGGGGTCACCGGGCGCACCCACCCGGCGCCGGTGCGGATCGGCACCGTCACCCGTCCGATCAGCACGGCGCCGGCGGGCATGTTCGGCGGCAGCGTCCAGACCGCCGGCTTGGCCGGCGTGGCCGGTGGCTGCACCGTGCCTGCGGCGGCGGGGGCGGTGTGCAAGTCGCTGCCGGCCGTGCTCAGGCCCATCGCGACGACACCGATCACAGCCAGCGCCGTCACCGCCAGCACGCGGACGAGGACACGCACCGAGATCACGCAGTCGGCCGGGTGTTCTCGATGACTCTGAAGGACGGCCGATCCGGCAGCTCGTAGAACTCCGGGTTGATGCAACCGAGCGGCTCGGCCCGGTGCTCGTAGGCGCGCTCGATCTCGGCCGGGCACATGGGCAGCGGCTCGCGCACGGCGCGGATGGCTCCGAACCCGTTGCGCCGTTTGCGCGCGCGCGCCAGGTGCTCGATGTCGATGGCGACGCCGAACACGCCCTGCAGGCAACCCGCGTACTTGTGGCCGAAGGCCTCGTAGGCGTACAGGAAGGGGCAGCCCTGCTCCATGCAACGCTGCGGGTGGATCACCTTCTGGCAGACGACGCCACAGCGGCGACACTCCACCTCGTCGCGCTGCTCGGCCAGCGGTAGTCGGGATCGCATGGCGCCCATTGGAACCAGTCTACCCTCGACCCGGTCGGATGCGACCCCGTGGTGGCGGTCGCCACCAGTCCGTCACAGATCGAGCCGGGCCTCCTCCAGATCCAGCTCGCGGTGCACCTCCCGCATCGCGTCGTCGCCGATCGCCCCGGCACCGCGCAGCTCGACCACGGCCTGTCGCTCAGCGTTGATCAGTTCCCGTAGCAGCTGCTGGTAGGCTGCCGACCGCTCCTCGATCGCGCCGTCGCCGTCGCCCGTGTAGCGCTCGGCGAACCGGTTGCGCCGGAACCGGTACAACCTGCGCAGCCGATCGGCCGTATCCTCGCGCACCCACTCCTCGTCGCGCAGCTCGTCGATCCTGTTGAGCGCCGCATCGGCCGCGTGGATGCGGGCCTTCACCGCCTCGCGCTCGGCCACGCCGTCGTCCTCGAGCCCCAGCGCGCGGATCACCATCGGCATCGTCAGCCCCTGGCCGACCAGCGTGGCCAGGATCACGGCGAAGGTCAGGTAGATGATCAGATCCCGCCCTGGAAAGTCCACGCCGGCGTCGGTGTGCAGGGGGATCGCCAGCGCCGCGGCCAGCGAGACGGCGCCGCGCATCCCGGTCCACGAGATCAGAGCCGGGTACTGCCAGGGCGGGTAGGGATCGGCTGCGCGGATGCGTTTGCTGAGCGCGCGCGGCACGTAGGTGGCGGGAAACACCCACAGGAACCTGATCACGATCACGGCCGCGACCACCGCCAGGGCCTGCCACACCAGCGTGGTCGTGATGTGGCCGCCGAGGCCATCCAGCACCGCCGGCAGGCTCAACCCGACCGTCACGAACAGCAGCCCGTTCAGCAGGAAGGTGAGGATCTCCCAGACCGCGTCCCCCTGCAGCCGCGTCTCGACCGTCGTCAGCTGCGGCGTGTACCAGCCCACGTAGACGCCCGCCGTGACCACCGCCAGCACGCCGGACGCTCCCAGCAGATACGCCGGGATGAACGTGAAGTAGCCGGTCAGAAGCGCGATCGTGATCTCGAGTGGCGGGTTGTTCAACCGCAGGCGCACCTGCCGGATCACCCATCCCAGCGCCAGGCCGATGCCGACGCCGCCGACCACCGTCCAGATGAACGACAGGGTCGCGCTGGACATGCTGATCGAGCCGGTCACCACGGCCAGCACGGCGAACTTGTAGAGCACCAGCGCCGACCCGTCGTTGACCAGCCCCTCGCCCTCGACGATCGCGACGATCCGCCGCGGGATCCCGAACCGCTGGGCGATCGAGGTGGCCGCCAGCGGATCGGTGGGCGACACGACCGCGCCGAGCACGAACGCCGACGACCACGGCAGCCCGTTCACGGCCGAGTGCGCGACCCAGGCCACGCCGGCGGTGGTGCACAGCACCAGGCCGGTCGAGAGCAGGCCGATCGGGCGCTTGTTGGCGCGCAGGTCGCGCAGCGACGTGAAGAATGCCGCCGAGTAGAGCAGCGGCGGCAGGATGCCGAACAGCACCACCTGCGGCGGGATCTGGATCTCGGGCACGCCCGGCGCAAATCCGAGCGCCAGGCCGCCCAGCACCAGCAGGATCGGGTAGGGCACGCGCAGCCGCGGCGCGGCCGCCAGCAGCGCCGTGAACGCGACCAGCAGCGCCAGCGCCACGGCTAGATCGTGATCCGAGATCGTCACTGCCGATCAGTCTAGGCGGCGGCTCAAATCAGTCCTCGAAGCGGTGCCGGACGACCATCCGCTTGGCCGCGCCGGCCTCGTCCAGCCGCGCCACCGGCCTCGTGTGCGGCGCCGATTTGAGCAGGTCGGGGTCGCTCGCGGCCTCGCCCACGATCGCCAGCATCGCCTGGCAGAACGCGTCCAGCGTTTCCTTGGCCTCGGTCTCGGTGGGCTCGATCATCAGCGCCTCCGGCACCACCAGCGGGAAGTAGACGGTGGGCGGGTGGAACCCGTAGTCCATCAGCCGCTTGGCCACGTCCAGCGCGGTCGCGCCGTACTCGCGCTTGAGGCCGCGCGCGGACAGCACGAACTCGTGCATGCAGTGGCGGTCGTAGGGCAGCTCGTAGTCGTCCTTCAGCAGCGCCAGCATGTAGTTCGCATTCAGCACGGCGATCTCGGACATGTCGCGCAGCCCCGGCCCCCAGGAGCGGATGAAGGCGTAGGCGCGCACGAACACGCCGAACGGGCCGCCGAAGCCGCGCACGCGGCCGATCGACTTGGGCCGGTCGTGGTCGAGCCGGAACCCGTCGCCGTCGCGCACCACCACCGGCGTCGGCAGGTACGGCTCGAGGATGTCGCGCACGGCCACCGATCCGGCGCCGGGGCCGCCACCGCCGTGCGGCTGGGAGAAGGTCTTGTGCAGGTTGAAGTGCAGCACGTCGAAGCCCATGTCGCCGGGGCGCGAGATGCCGCAGACCGCGTTCAGGTTGGCGCCGTCGTAGTAGAGCAGGGCGCCGGCGTCGTGGAAGATCGCGGCCACCTCCTCGATCCGCTCCTCGAACAGCCCCAGCGTCGACGGGTTGGTCAGCATCAGCCCGGCCGTCTGCGGGCCCACCTTCTCGCGCAGGTCGTCGACGTCGATGTTGCCTCTCTCGTCAACGTTCACCTTGCGCACCGTGTAGCCGGCCATGGTGACGCTGGCCGGATTGGTGCCGTGAGCCGTGTCGGGGATGACGATCTCGCGGCGCTGCTCGTGCTCGCCGCGGTCCTTGAAGTACGCGCTGATCAGCGTCAGTCCGGTCAGCTCACCCTGCGATCCCGCGGCCGGCTGCAGCGTCACGGCCTGCAGCCCGACCACCTCCGCCAGGATCTCCTGCAGCCGCCACATCAGCTCCAGCGCCCCCTGCGCATCCTCGTCGTCCTGATAGGGGTGCAGGTCGCGGAACCCGGGCAGGCCGACCAGCCGCTCGTTCACGCGCGGGTTGTACTTCATCGTGCACGAGCCGAGCGGGTAGAAGCCGGTGTCGATGCCGAAGTTGCGGGTGCTGAGCTCGGTGAAGTGCCGAACCAGCTCCGGCTCGGCCAGCTCCGGCAGCCGCGGTGGCTGGGAGCGCTGCAGGTGCTCGGGGATGGCCGCGCCCGGCTCCAGTCCCGGGTCGGGCACCGACGAGGCGCGACGGCCGGCCTGCGACCGCTCGTAGATCAGCTTCATGCCGCCACCTCCACGCCCACTGCGGCCAGCGCCTCGGCCAGCCGCTCGATCTCGTCCTGGGTGCGCCGCTCCGTGAAGGCCATCATCAGCGCGTCGTCCAGGCCGGCGTAGTCCCTCCCGATGGCGTAGCCGGGGTGCACGCCACGCCGCTTGCACTCGGCGATCACCTCGCGGGCCGGGCGCCCGGTGCGCACGACGAACTCGCGCAGGGTCGGCCGGTCGAACGCCGGCGGCAGGCCCAGCCGCCGTTTGGCGTGCTCCGCCAGCGCGTGGGAGCACTCGCCCACCTCGCGCAGCCCGGTCGGCCCCAGCCACGACAGGTAGACCAGGCCGCCCAGCGCCAGCAGCGTCTGGTTCGAGGTGATGTTCGACGTGGCCTTCTCGCGGCGGATGTGCTGCTCGCGCGTCTGCAGCGTCAGCACGAAGCCGCGGCGGCTCTCGAGGTCGACCGTCTCGCCCACGATGCGGCCCGGCAGCTGCCGGGCGTAGTCCTGCCGGGCGGCCAGAAATCCGTATTGGGGGCCGCCGTAGGACAGGTAGTTGCCCGCCGGCTGCCCCTCGCCGATCGCCAGCGCGCATCCGTAGCGCCCCGGGGCCTCGAGCACGCCCAGCGACATCGGGTCGACGTAGGCGACCGGCAGCGCGCCGCCGGCGTCGGCCGCAGCCGCCAGCGCGGGCGCGTCCTCCAGCACCCCCAGGAAGTTGGGCTGCTGGAAGATGACGAGGGCGGCGCCGTCTGCTGCTGCGGCCAGCTGGTCGGGGTCGGTGGCGCCGTCGGTGTGCGGCACCTCGACCACCTCCATGCCGAAGCCCGGCGCGAACGTGCGCACCACCTGGCGCGCCTGCGGGTTCAGTGTCTCGGCGACGACCACCTTGGTGCGGCCGGTGGCCAGCTTGGCGACGTAGCAGGCGTCGGCCGCGACCGTGGTCCCGTCATAGCCGGAGGCGTTCGAGACGTCCATGCCGGTCAGCTCGCAGATCGCCGTCTGGTACTCGAAGATCGCCTGCAGCACGCCCTGGCTCATCTCCGGCTGGTAGGGCGTGTACGCGGTCAGGAACTCGCCGCGCTGCATCATCATGTCGACCACGGCCGGGACGTAGTGGTCGTACATGCCGGCCCCGAGGAAGGACAGCTCGCGACCGACGTCGACGTTGCGCGCGGCCAGCTCGGCCATGTGCGCGGACAGCTCGGCCTCCGACAGCGCCGGGCCGATGTCCAGCGGCCGGCCCAGGCGCACCGCCTCGGGGATCTCGGCGAACAGCTCGTCGATGGAGTCGATGCCGATGGCGGCCAGCATGGCCGCGCGGTCGGCATCGGTCAGCGACGTGAAGCTCACAGCGAGCCGACGTAGCTCGAGTAGCCGGCGGCGTCCATCAGCGAGTCCAGCTCGGAGGGATCCGACATCCGCACCTTCACCAGCCAGCCCTCGCCGTAGGGGTCGTCGTTGACGGTGTTCTCACTGCCGTCGAGCGCGTCGTTGGTCTCGGTCACCTCGCCCGACAGCGGCGCGATCAACTGCGACACGGCCTTGGTCGATTCCAGCTCCCCGTACTCGCCCCCGCGCTCGATGGTGGTGCCGACCTCCGACGGGGCGAAGTACACGACCTCTCCCAGGCTGTCCTGCGCGTACCAGGTGATGCCGAAGGTGGCAACGTCGCCGTCCACCCGCGCCCAGTCGTGCTCCTCGTTGTAGTAGAGACCGTCGGGGTAGCTGGCCTCGCTCATGTGCTCGTCTCCTTGACGTACAGCGGTTTGCGGGATATCGCCGCGGCCAGCCTGCGGCCGCGGACGTCGATCTCAATTTGGGTGCCGGGGTCGCCGGCCGCGGTCGGCACGTAGCCCATGCCGATGCCGACGTTCAGCGACGGCGACATGGTGCCACTGGTGACAACGCCCTCGGGAAGGATCGGCATTCCCTGGCGGGGGATGCCGCGCTCGCTCATGGTGAACGCGACCAGCTTCTCCGGCACGCCCGATCGCTTCTGTTCGCGCAGCGCATCGGCGCCCATGAAGTCCTTGGCGTCGAGCGCGCACACCCAGCCCAGGCCGGACTCGAGCGCGGTGTGCTCGAGCGACAGGTCGTTGCCGTAAAGCGGATAGCAGACCTCGAGCCGCAGAGTGTCACGGGCGCCCAGCCCGCAGGGCACGGCTCCGGCCGCGACGATCGCGTCCCACAGCTCACACGCCCGCTCCATCGCGCACATCAGCTCCACGCCAGGCTCACCCGTGTATCCGGTACGGGCAACGAGGGCGGGCACCCCACAGACCTGCGCCTCGGTGAAGCCGAACGGCACCAGCTGCGGCAGCTCGATCAGTCCCAGCGCGGTCGGTCCCTGCAGGGCCAGCATCGCGGTCTGCGAGGAGCGGTCATCCAGCGCCACGTCCCCGCCGAGATGCCGCTCCAGCCAGTCGCGGTCATCGTCGACGCGGGAGGCGTTCACCACCAGCAGCAGATGGTCGTCGGCGAACCGGTAGGCGATCAGGTCGTCGATCGGGCAGCCGCGCTCGTCCAGCAGCAGCGTGTACTGCGCGTGGCCGGCGCCGATCCGGTCGAGGTCGTTGGACAACATCCGCTGGGCGAAGGCGAGCGCGCCGGCCCCGCGCAGCTCCAGCTGGCCCATGTGCGACACGTCGAATACGCCGGCCGCGGTGCGCACCGCCAGGTGCTCCGGGATGATGCCCTCGTACTGCACCGGCATCTCCCAGCCGGCAAACGGAACGATCCGCGCACCCGCCTCGACATGGCGGTCAAACAGCGGCGTCCGGCGCAGCGCGGTCTCCTCAGGCATTGCGGGCAGGCAGTCTACCCTGACCGGCAGCCGCCGCGGCGATGCCGGCCACGCCGGGATTTCAGCACGGCGACGATCGGGCTACGATCGATGCGCGACCAGGCGGCTCGTGCCTCCCGGTTGACCTCGACGCCGGCGCTCCGGCGGCTCCCGCCGCCGGGGTTGCCGCTCTCCCACAGACCGTTACTGGTCGCGCAGGAAGCTGGGGATCTCGAGCGCCTCGCGCGGCACCTCGAAGTCGCCCGCGTCGGTCTCTTCGAGCTTGGAACGGTCGCTGGTACCGGTCGCGAAGGCGGCCGCCGGGCGCGCCCGCGAGCCGCGGTCGAAGCCGGTCGCGATCACGGTCACCCGCACCTGGTCGCCCATCGCCTCGTCGATCACCGCACCGAAGATGATGTTCGCATCGGCGTCGGAGGCGCTGCCGATGATCTCGGCCGCCTCGTTCACCTCGAACAGCCCCAGGTCGGCGCCGCCGGTGATGTTCAGCAGGATGCCGGTGGCACCCTCGACCGAGGCCTCGAGCAGCGGCGACGAGATGGCTGCGCGAGCGGCCTCGCCGGCGCGGTTCTCGCCGCTGGCCAGACCGATACCCATCAGCGCCGACCCGGCCTCGCGCATGATCGTGCGCACGTCGGCGAAGTCGAGGTTGATCAGGCCGGGCACCGTGATCAGGTCGGTGATGCCCTGCACGCCCTGCCGCAGCACGTCGTCGGCGATGCGGAAGGCGTCGACGATCGAGGTGCGCTTCTCGACCACCTGCAGCAGGCGGTCGTTGGGGATGATGATCAGCGTGTCGACCTTCTCGCGCAGCGCGCGGATGCCCTGCTCGGCCTGGTCGCCGCGCTTCTGTCCCTCGAACGAGAAGGGCCGCGTCACCACACCCACTGTGAGGGCGCCCAGCTCGCGCGCGATCTCGGCGATGATGGGAGCCGCGCCGGTGCCGGTGCCGCCACCCTTGCCGGCGGTGACAAACACCATGTCGGCGCCCTTCAGCGCCTCCTTCAGCTCGTCGCGGCTCTCCATCGCGGCCTCGCGGCCGATCGATGGGTCGGCGCCGGCGCCAAGGCCACGCGTGATCTTCGAGCCGATGTGGATCTTGACGTCGGCATCGCACATCAGGAGCGCCTGCGCGTCGGTGTTGACGGCGATGAACTCGACGCCGCGGAGGCCGGCGTCGACCATGCGGTTGACGGCGTTGGTGCCACCACCGCCAACGCCCACGACCTTGATAACGGCCAGGTAGTTCCCGCTCTGATCCCTCATGATTGCCTTACCTCCGTCGCGGCCCCTGCTGCCGAACTCCACCTCACGGTCAGCCTGAGAGTGCTCCCAAAAAGACGTTGAGCCCGCCTGACGAGCCGAAATCCACTCGGCCTACAGGGGGCACGGTCGCCAGGGTACCTCGCCCAACCCTCGGTGTCAAGCCGAACCTGACGGAGTGAAGTCTCACCCTAAGCTTGAGGGTAAGGTAGATCGCAGGCCGTAGGCGGGGCGGCCCGGCGCGGACACGTCGATGTAGGACAGATCGTGTCGCTGCTGCCCGGTGATCCGGCGCATCACACGCTGCACCACGGCCAGCTTCAAGGCCAGGTCGTCGGGCGTCCCCAGGCGCAGTGTGATGTGGGTGCCGACCTGCGCGGACACCGTCCCTGAATCGGCCGTGAGCTTCGTGATGCGACCGACGCGGTTCCGGAATCCGGCAGGGGTATGGGACAGAACCGACAGCGCGGCGCGGACGTTGGCGTCGCCGGTGGTGCTGCCCACGAGCAGCGTGGTGCCGGCGGGGAGGGACACCGTGGGCAGGCGGGCCGGCCCCTTCGAGCGCATCTCCAGCACGCGGCCGTCGGGTGAGACCAGGTAGTCCGACTTGCCAACGGTGACAACCATCGACGGGTGCTCGACACGGACGGTCACCGCCAGCGTGTGCGGGAACGCTCGATCGACCGACACCGAGCGGATGTATGGCATGTCGCTGAGCGATCCGGCGATGGCGCCGCGGTCGACCGACAGCAGGTTGCGGCCCTGCGCCTCCCGCTCGACGGCCGCGTGGATCTTGCGAGCGAGTGCCGGCGGCGCGCCGGTCACGCGAACGCTGTCGACGGCGAAGGCGGAGGACATCGCAATCAGCTTGTACCCGGCCAAAGCGACCAGCGTGCCCAGCACCACCAGCAGCACGGTCAGCCTGCGTCGCCCCTGCGCGCGGACGAGTTCGCGCCGGCGAATCAGGAGTGCATCATCTATGCCCGAGACGAGCTGCACTGCCACCTTTTCGGCGGCGGCCGGGGGAAACCTGCCGCCTCTAGCCGGCAATCAGCGGTTGAACTGCACGGCGCGCCACTCGGGCAGCTCCGGGACCACCGCGCCCTCGCCGGGGACTCCCCAGCGCGCCGTCATGCACAGCAGCGCGCGCGGAGCGCTGACCGCGAGCACGACCAGCGCCGCCTCTCCGGACTGCCGGTCAAGCAGCAGCAGCCCGAGGGTCGCCAGGATCAGCAGCGGCAGCCCGTAGACGACGGTCGCGGCCTGACCAGGTGTCGCGCCTTTTCGCGTGAGTGCGGCAACCGGATTCATGTACCCATCGTAGCGATTACGGCGCACCGGCCTGCCAGGGGTACGATTTGCGTGATGGGCAGGCGCCACGACAGCAAGCGCCACGGCCGATTTCGTCGGAAGGCGATCTTCGCCGGGAGCGTCGTCCTGCTGGAGGCCGTTGCGCTTCGGATCCGGTCCGGCCGGCTGGGCGGGAACGTGGTCGTGCGCTGCAGGCAGGGCCACCTCTTCACCACGATCTGGATCCCCGGCGGCTCGCTGAAGTCGGTGCGGTTCGGCTGGTGGCGACTCCAGCGCTGCCCGGTCGGCCATCACTGGTCGGTCGTGACTCCGGTGAAGACCGCCGAGCTGACCGAGCAGGAGCGCCGCCGCGCGAGCGAGGCTCGCGACATGCGCGTGCCCTGATCAGTCGTCGGGCAGGGCGATCGGCCCCAGCATCTGTACCTCGTGCTCCAGCTCGACGCCCTCCTTGCGAGCCCGGCGCCGCGCCTCGGCCATCAATGCGATCACGTCCGCCGACGACGCCTGGCCGTCCACGTTCTCGATGAAGTTCGCGTGCACGGGAGAGATGCGGGCACCTCCGATCCGGTAGCCCTTGAGGCCGCAGCGCTCCAGCAGCCGCCCGGCCCCCAGCTCATCCGACGGGTTCTTCCAGACGCTTCCGAACGTGCGCACGCCCGACGGCTGCGCCTCCTTGCGGCGCCGCTGCATATCGCGCACGGTGGCCGCGATCGCGGCGCTGTCCCCCGCCGTCAGCGACAGCCGCGCGGCCGCAACCACCTCACCGGCCGTCACGTTCGATCCCCGGTAGCGCATCGCCAGGTCGTCGGCACCGCCGTTGCGCTCGCCGTCGCCGGCCAGCACCAGCGCCTCGGCCAGCACGTCGCGCATCTCGCCACCGTACGCGCCCGCGTTCATGCGCACGGCGCCACCGACCGTGCCCGGAATCGCGCAGCCGAACTCGATGCCCGAAAGCCCCCACTCAGTCGCCCGCCTCACCACCGCGGCCAGCGACGCCCCGCCGCCGCACGCGATGGCTTCGCCGTCGCGGTCGATCGCGGCCAGCTCGCCCGCGAGCCGCACCACCAGACCGTCGAAGCCGGAGTCGGCCGCCAGCAGGTTCGAGCCCAGGCCGATCACCGCCATCTCGACGCCCTCCGCCAGCCGCCAGCGCAGCAGGTCGCGCAGCTGGCCGGCCGTCTCCGGCCGAGCAAAGTAGGCGGCCGGCCCGCCTGTGCCCACCGTCGTCAGCCGCGCGATCGGGACGTCGCGCTCGACGAACGGCGGCGCCTCCGTCACACCTGCTCCAGCAGCATGTCCCCCACGCGCCGCACGTCGCCCGCGCCCATCGTCACCACCATGTCGCCGCGGCGAATGCGGCTGCGCAGGTAGCGCGCGCCCGCGTCCAGGGTGGGCTCGTAGGCCAACGGCATTCCCGGCCGCGCCTCGCTGACCGCGTCCACCACCAGCTTCGCGGTGACGCCCTCCAGCGGATCCTCTCGGGCGGGGTAGATCTCGGTCACCACCACCTCGTCGGCGGTCGCCAGCGCGCGGCCGAAGTGGAACGCCAGCGCCTCGGTGCGCGAGTACAGGTGCGGCTGAAAACAGACCACCACCCGGCCGGGCGCCCAGGTACGTGCTGCCTCGATCGCGGCCGAGACCTCGGTGGGGTGGTGCGCGTAGTCATCGACGATCCAGATGCCGTGACGTTCGCCGCGCAGCTCGAAGCGGCGGCCGGCGCCGGTGAACTCGGCCAGGGCGGCCGCCGCCTCGGCCACGTCGACGCCGGCCAGCGCATGCAGGCCCGCGATCGCCGCCGCAGCGTTGAGGGCGTTGTGGGCGCCGGGCAGCGCAAGCGTCACGTGCAGCGGCGTGCCCTCCGGCGTGCGCAGCCAGAACCCCGTGCTGCCAGCCGCCTGCTCGACGGCGCTGACCTGCCACTCGACGTCGCCGTAGCCGAACCGCTGTGCCGTTGCCTCGGTGGGCAGCGACAGCGACTCATGCTGGATCAGCGCGCCCGAGGAAGGCAGCTCCATTGTCCAATCTGAGAACAGGCGCTCGAGCTCGCTGATGCCGGCGAATCGCGTGTGGTGGTCGAGCTCGATGTTGAGGACGACCGCCACGCGCGGGCGCAGCAGCGACAGCGAGCCGTCCGACTCGTCGGCCTCGGCCACCAGGATGGTGCCGCCGCCCGGCCCCGCGTTTCCTCCCAGCTGCGGCACCTCGCCACCGACCAGGTAGGTGGGGTCCAGCCCCAGCCGCTGCGCCGCATAGGCGATCATGGCCGACGTCGTGGTCTTGCCGTGGGCGCCGGAAACGCAGACGGATCGCCGCGATGCCACCATCTCGGCCAGCAGCTGGGCCCGGTGCAGCCGTGGCAGCGCCAGGTCGCGGGCGGCCAGCAGCTCCGGCTCGCCGGCCGAGATCGCCGACGACACGACCAGCTCCATCCCGGGCTCGAGGTGAGCGGGGTCGTGCTCGAGCGAGACCGGCACGCCGAACCTGGTCAGACGGTCGGAGTACGGCGACGCGGCCCGGTCGCAGCCGCTCACATCCGCGCCCCAGGCATAGGCGACCGTGGCCAGCGCCGACATGCCGGCGCCGCCGATGCCGAGCATGTGGAAACGTCGGCCCGACCAGTTCACGGAGCCAGCTCCAGCAGATGACCCGCGATCACCGATGCGGCGTCCGGCCGCGCCAGCCTGATGGCGGCGACCGCCATCCGCTCGCGCCGCTCGTGGTCGGCCAGCAGCGCGTTCACCTCCTGGCGCAGCCGCGTCGGCGTGAGATCGGCGTCGCTGACCATGACGGCCGCGCCGCCCAGGGCGAAATGCTCGGCGTTCCGGGTCTGGTGGTCGGCGGTCACGTTGGGGGAGGGTACGAGAATCGACGGCTTGCCGGCGGCGGCTATCTCGAACACCGAGCCGCCGGCCCGCGCCACCACCAGGTCGGCCTGCTCAAGGTAGTCCCGCAGGTGCGGCGTGTACGGGAGCACGTGGTAGCGATCCGACGCGGCCTCCCGGTAGCGGTCGAACTCGCGCTCGCCGGTCACGTGCACCACCGTGAAGCCGGGATCCTTGTCCGACCAGGCGCCGGTGGCTGCCTCGTTCAGCGTGCGCGCGCCCAGGCTGCCGCCGAACACCAGCACCATCGGGCGCCCCGAGTCCAGATCGAGGCCGTGCCCGTCCGGCCCGCGCTCCGGCAGCGGGCGGCCCGTGACCACGTAGTGAGGCGGCCGCTTGCCGTCGATCGGGAAGCTCAGGAACACGCGGTCGACCAGCGGCGCCGCCATCCGGTTCGCCAGGCCCATGTGTGCGTCCACCTCCAGCAGCGCCGAGGGTAGTCGGCTGGTCTTGGCGGCGGCCAGCATCGGGCCGGACACGTATCCACCGGCGCCGAACACGACGTCCGGCCGCACCCGGCCGATGATCCGCCGGCAGGCAACCGGTGCGCTGGCCGCCCGCCACATGGCACGCAGCAGCTGCGGGGAAGGACGCCGCGGCAGGCCGCTCGCGGCGAAGCGATGGAACGGGTAGCCGGCCTCCGGCACCAGCTGCGACTCGATCCTGTCGCCGCCGGCGAACTCGACCGTGGCGCCGCTAGCCCGTAGCGCGCCGGCCACCGCCAGCGCCGGCACGACGTGCCCCGCCGTGCCGCCGGCGGCGATCAGCACGCGTGGGCTTGGCCTGCTTGGGTTCAGTCGCCTTCACATCCTTCTTCGGGCTGGTGCCCGGCTTGGCAGCCTTCGCGGATACCGCGCCGGTGTCCGCCACGTTCAGCAGCACCCCCACCAGGCTCAGCATCACCACCAGGCTGGAACCGCCCGAGCTTATCAACGGCAGCGGCACTCCGGTCAGCGGCAGGAAGCCGAGCACGGCGCCGAAGTTGACGATCGCCTGCCCGGCCACCAGCGTCGTGGTGCCGGCGGCCAGGTATTTCCCGAAGGGATCCTTGCAGCGCAGGGCGATCCGGAATCCGAGCCACGTGAATAGCGCGAACGCCAGCACCACCGCCAGGATCCCGACCAGGCCCAGCTCCTCGCCGATCACGGCGCCGATCATGTCGGTGGGCGCCTCCGGCAGAAACCCGATCTTCTGGGTGCCGTTGCCCACGCCGACACCGGTGATCCCGCCCGACCCCAGCGCCAGCAGCGCCTGGATGCTCTGGTACCCGGCCCCGGCCGGGTCCTTCCAGGGATCCAGGAACGACCGGATCCGCTCCATCTGGTAGGGCTCGCGGGCGACCGTGTAGGCGACGCCGATCACCCCCACGATCGCCACGCTGCTGAACAGCCGCAGCGGGGTGCCGGCGACCAGCAGGACGCCGCAGACCATCAGCGCGATCGCGATGGTGGTGCCCAGGTCGGGCTGGGAGTGGATCAGCAGCAGCACCACCAGCACCACAGCGCCCACCGGGTTAAACAGCTGGGCCAGGGTGCGCGGCGGCTTGCGCCGCGAGGCCAGCACCGCCGAGGCGAAGATCAGCACCGCCGCCTTGGCGAACTCCGAGGGCTGAATCGAGATCGGCCCGACGAAGATCCAGCGCTGGGCGCCCTTGATGCTGACGCCGATCCCGGGGACTTTCACGGCCACCAGCAGGGCGATCGATATGAACAGGATCGGCGCGGCGAAGTAGCGCAGGCGCCGGTACGAGAAGCGCGCCAGCACCAGCATCGCGATCACCCCCACGGCCGCGTATACCGCCTGGCGGGCGAGGGCGCCTACCGGATCCTGCCCCTCGACAACGGCCGTGCCGCTGGACGCGCTGTAGACCATGATCAGCCCGAAGGCGACCAGGCCGAGCGTCACCAGCAGCAGCAGGTGGTACTCGAGCTGGGGCGAGGAGCGGGCGGCACGGCGCCGCACCCGCTGGACGTCAGCGACCAACCGGCACCTCCTGCGCCAGCTCGGTGAACGCCAGGCCGCGCTCGGCGTAGTCGGTGAACTCGTCGAAGCTGGCGCAGGCCGGCGACAGCAGCACCACGTCTCCGGCCTGGGCGCCGGCTGCGGCGGCGGCCACCGCGGCGGCCATCCGCGGGTGGCGGCGGTGCGGAACGCCCGCGGCGGCCAGCGCGGCGGCGATCTGTTCGTTCGCTACACCGTCGACGACCACCGAGACAACCGGTCCGGCGGCAACGGCGGCGGCCAGCCCGGCGAACGACGAGCCCTTCAGCGATCCGCCCAGCACCAGCCGGACGCCATCCCGGTATGCGGTCAGCGCCTTGATCACCGCCTCCGGGTTGGTGGCCTTGGAGTCGTCGACGAAGCTGACGCCCTCACGCACTGCCACCGTCTGCAGCCGGTGCGGCGGGGCAGTGAACGAGCGAAGCGCGCGGTCGCGCGCCTCCAGGGACACGCCGACGGCCTCCGCCGCCGCCGACGCGGCCAGCGCGTTCTCGAGGTTATGGTCGCCACGGATCGACGAATGTTCCCAGTCGATCCGGTCGGACTGATCGCGGCTGAACCACACGCGACGGCCGGCGCCGGGGATCTCGGCCTCGCGCAGCACCGGGTCGTCGGCGTTCAGCACGGCCGTGTCCTCGGCCGTCTGGTTCTCGAACAGGCGCAGCTTGCTGCGCAGGTACTCGGCGAACGTGCCGTGGCGGTCGAGGTGATCGGGAGTGACCTGCAGCACCACGCCCACCCGCGCCCGGAAGCTGTCGATGTCCTCGAGCTGGAAGCTGGACAGCTCACACGCGATCCAGGTAGCCGGATCCACGCGGCCGGCCAGGTCGCAGAGCGGCCGGCCCACGTTGCCGGCCACCTCCACCGGCACGTTGCCGGCACGCAGCATCGCGCCGACCAGCTCCGTGGTCGTGGTCTTGCCGTTGGTGCCGGTGATGCCGATGATCGGGCTTTCGATCAACCGGTATCCCAGCTCGACCTCGCTCCAGACCGGAACGTCGGCGTCGCGCGCGGATGCGACCAGGGGATGGTCTCCCGGCGCACCGGGCGACTTCACCAGTGCTGTCACCCCGGTCATCGACACCAGCTCTCCACCGAGTCGGTATTCGACGCCGATCGCCTGAAGCCTCGCCGTGTCCACGTCTGCGGCGTCGTCCACCCCCACCACCTCCGCGCCGGGCATCGTGCGCCGGATCGCCTCCCCGGCGGCCAGGCCCGACCGCCGCAGACCCAGCACCACGTAGCGGCCGTCGCTCACCGGAACTTGGAGTAGGCGAGGTAGTAGAGGACGAAGCCGCTGGCGCCGCAGATCGAGGCCAGGATCCAGAACCGCACGATGATCTTGTTCTCGGTCCACTCCAGCATCTCGAAGTGATGGTGGATCGGCGCCATCAGGAACACGCGCTTGCGGGAGACCTTGAAGCCGATCACCTGGATCGCGACCGACAGCGCCTCGATCACGAACACGCCGCCGATGATCACCAGCAGGAACTCGGTCTTGGTGAAGACGGCCATCGCCGCCAGCGCCCCGCCCAGGCCGAACGAGCCGGTGTCACCCATGAACACGTCGGCCGGGTAGGCGTTGTACCAGAGGAACCCGACGCAGCCGCCCACGATCGCCGCACCCAGGATCGCCAGGTCGATGCGGCTGGCAGCGCCCTCGGCCGTGAGCCCGCCCGGCGACAGGAACGCCACCACCATCATGGCGGTGTAGGTCAGCATCGCGATCGTCACGGTGCCCGCGGCCAGCCCGTCCAGGCCGTCGGTCAGGTTGACCGCGTTGGCGCCGCCGGCCACGACCAGGAACAGCAGCACGTAGTAGGCCGGGCCCAGGTTCAGCCGCACGTCGAGCAGCGGCAGGTAGACGTCGGTCGACAGGTGCTGGTGATGCGCCACGTACCCGAGCGCCGCGGTCACGCCCACCAGGCCCAGCATCTTCCAGCGCCCCGACAGGCCCAGCGAGCGGCTATGAGACAGCTTGAACCAGTCGTCGACGAAGCCGATCGCGGCGCAGGCGATGGTCACCCCGGCCACCGTCAGCCCGGGCGTCGTGCGTTTTGTCAGGACGGCAAACGTGAGCAGCGCGCACGACAGCAGGATCAGTCCGCCCATCGTGGGGGTGCCCTGCTTGGACATGTGGCCGGCGGGGCCCTCCTCGCGGATGTGCTGGCCCAGAGCGTGCCGGCGCACGAAGGCGATGAACGCGGGTCCCGCTGCGATCGAGAGCAGCATCGCGATCACGCCCGCGAGCAGCACCAGTTTCACGGGGCGATCGCCTCCACGGCGTCCTCGAGACCGACCGACCGGCTGGCCTTGACCAGCACCACATCGCCGGGCTGGATCACGTCACCCAGCGCCTCGCGCAGCTCGGCGACCGTTGCAAACCACCCGCCGCCGTAGGCGCGGGCCTGCGGCCCCACCGCGACCACGACCTCGATCCCCAGCTGACCCAGCAGCTCGCCCACCTCGCGGTGGTATGCGCCGGCGTCGGGGCCCAGCTCGGCCATGTCGCCCAGCACTGCCACCCGCCGCCGGCCGGCGGCCGATTCCGATAGGTGGCGCAGGGCCGCGGCCATCGAGGTCGGGTTGGCGTTGTAGCAGTCGGCGATCAGCAGGCCGCCCCCGGGCAGCTCGATCTCCTCGCCGCGCCACCGCGAGAAGGCGACGTCACCGGCGCCTAGCTCCAGTTCGTCCAGCGGCAGGCCGAGGCTGTCGTAGGCAGCCGCAGCGGCCGCCAGGTTGAGGGCGTTGTGACGCGCGGTGAAGTTCACGGGCACGGACAGGGTTCGACCGCGAAGCGCGATCTCCGCCTGCCCGGCGCCGCCCGTGGCCGTGAATGCGCGCAGCTGCACGTCGGCGCCGTCCTCGGCCCCGAAGCTGACCACGGTGCAGCCGAGCCCGGCCAGGTACGGCTCGAGCAGCGGTTCGCCGTACGGCACGATCGCGGTGCCGTCCGCCGGCAGGGCCTCCAGCAGCTCGGCCTTGGCCCGGGCCACGTTCTCGATCGTGCCCAGCAGCTCCAGGTGGACGGGGCCGACGCCGGTGACGATCCCGATCTGGGGACGCGCGATGGCGGCCAGGTGGGCGATCTGGCCCAGGCCGCGCATCGCCATCTCGACCACCGCGACTCCGGTGATCGGGTCGATCCGCGCCAGCGTCAACGGAACCCCCAACTCGTTGTTCTCGTTCTGGCGGCTGGCTACCACGGCCGTGTGCGGCGCAAGCAGCGCGGCCAGGATGTCCTTGGTCGACGTCTTGCCGGTGGATCCGGTGATCCCGACGACGCTGGCCGTGCCCCGCAGGCGCACCTCGCGGGCGACCACCGCCAGCGCGTCCAGCGGGTCGTCCACCGCGATCCGGCCCGGGCCCTCCTGGCCGCGTGGCACCAGCGCGGCCGCGGCGCCGGCGGCCAGCGCGTCATCCGCGAAGTCGGCACCGTCGGCACGCTCACCTGCCAGCGCCACGAACAGGTCGCCCGGCGACACCCGGCGGGAGTCGACGGCGACGCCCGTGACGACCGACTCCACCCGCGTCTCGCCGTGTGTCAGCTCGGCGATCTCCGCGGTTGTCAGCTCGATCACGCCGTCTGCCCCAGCTGCTGCAGTGCCTCGAGCGCAGCCGCGCGGTCGTCGAAGGGCACCGTGTGATCGGCGAACTGCTGCCCCTGCTCGTGGCCCTTGCCGGCGATCACGACGATGTCGCCGGGCCGGGCCGCCGAGACCGCCAGCTCGATCGCGCGGCGGCGGTCGAGCTCCACCTCCATGTCGATGCCGTTCATGATCTCGGCCGCGATCGCCGCCGGATCCTCGCTGCGCGGATTGTCGTTGGTGACGATGGCGCGGTCGGCCAGCCGGCGCGCGACCCCGCCCATCAGGCGCCGCTTGCCACGATCGCGGTCTCCGCCGCACCCGAACACGCAGATCACGTCGCCGGCGGTGATGCGCCGCGCGGCCGTGAGCACGTTCTCGAGCGAGTCGGGTGTGTGCGCGTAGTCGACCAGCACCGTGAAGGGCTGGCCGGCATCCACCGGCTCGAAACGGCCCGGCACCCCGTGCAGCGCGGCGATGCCGGCCCGCACCGCCTCATGCGGCAGCTCCAGCAGCTCGCTCAGCGCCACCACGCAGAGCACGTTCGCCACGTTGAAGTCACCGCGCAGCCGCACGTCCAGCGGCAGCAGGCCGCGCGGCGTCAGCGCGATCAGCGAGATCGCCCCGCCCGCCCCGATCTCGACGGACTGCGGGCGCACGGCGGCGCGGTCGTCGTCGTCGGCGCCGTAGCTGAGCACGGGGCCGGCCGCCTCCATCACCAGCCGCCGGCCGTAGGGGTCGGCGACGTTGACGGCAGACGGCCACGCGTCGTGCTCGAACAGCCGGCGCTTGGCCAGGTAGTACTCCTCCATGGTCGCGTGGAAGTCGAGGTGGTCCTGTGTGAGGTTGGTGAAGGCCGCGGCGGCGAAGCGCGTACCGGCCACCCGTTCCAGCGCCAGCGCGTGCGACGACACCTCCATCGCGCAGCTCTGGTCGCCGGCGTCCGCCATCTGCCGGAACTGCGCCTGCAGGTCGATGCTCTCCGGCGTCGTCCGCTTCACCTCGGCCACCCGGCCCCCGATCCGCGACTCCACCGTGCCCAGCAGCGCGGGCCGCAGCCCGGCCGCCTCCAGCACGGAGTACATCAGGAAGCAGGTGGTGGTCTTGCCGTTGGTGCCGGTCACCCCGATCACGTCGAGCTCGTGGCTGGGGTGGCCGTAGAAGGTGTCGGCGGCGGGGCCCATCGCAGCCCGCGAGGAGCGCACCAGCAGCTGCGGCAGGTCGATGTCGAGGAACCGCTCGACCACCAGTGCCACAGCTCCCGCCGCCTCCGCCTGGCCGGCGAAGTCATGGCCGTCGACGCGGAAGCCCGGCACGCAGAAGTGCAGTGCTCCCGGCACGGCCGCAGCGGCGTCGTAGGTGAGCGCGGTGATCTGCCCCGTCGCACCACCCCGCACCTCGAGCGGCCCGATCGTCCCGATCAGGTTCGCGAGTTCCAAGCCTGGCCGGGAGGTTAGTTGACCGGGACGTCGAGTGGCTTGTCGGGCGGAATCGCCAGATCCTTGGTCAGGAACGTCGCGATCTGCTGGAAGGCCGGGGCCGCCACGATGCCGCCGAAGATGTTGGTGCGCGGCGAGTCGACCACCACCAGCACCTCGACCCGCGGGTGGTCGGCCGGCAGGAAGCCGACGAACGACGCCACGTAGTTGCGGGTCGAGTAGCCAAGGCTGTGGGGTAGCGCCTTCTGCGCGGTGCCGGTCTTGCCGGCCACGGTGTAGCCCGGCACCGACGCGCGGGTGCCGGTGCCGGCGGCGGTGTCGACGACGCCCTTCAGCATGTTCACCAGGGTGCGGTCGACGGTCGGGCTCAGCACCCGCCGCGAGACCGGCTTGGGCGCCGGCCGGCCGCCGATCTTCTCCACCACGTGCGGCTCGACCATCACGCCGCCGTTGGCGATGCCCGAGTACATGGCCGCCATCTGCAGCGGCGTGACCGAGATGCCCTGGCCGATCGGGATGTTGCCGATCGAGGAGGAGTACCACTTGTCGGGCGGCATCACGGCGCCCGCCGCCTCGGCCGGCAGCCCGATGTCGGTGCGGCGGCCGAAGCCCCAGCGCCGGATCCAGTCGTAGAGCGGCTGCTTGTGCACGAGCTCGGCGATCGTGACCGTGCCCACGTTCGACGACTGCTGCAGGATCTGGGCGGCCGTGAACGTCCTGGTCGGGCGCGGGGCATCGTCGTGCACCACCCGATCGCCGACCTTGATCGCATACGGGATCCGGAACTGCGTCTGGGGCGTGACGATCCCGGCCGTCAGCGCGGCGCCCATCGTCACCACCTTGAAGGTCGAGCCGGGCTCGTAGGAGTACTCGACCGCCATGTTGTGGGTGTCGCGCGCGAACTGCTTAGTCGACAGGTCGTGCACCGTGTTGTTGTCGTAGCCGGGCGCGGTCGCCATCGCCAGGATCGAGCCGTTGCGCGGATCCAGCACCAGCGCGGTGGCGGTGTGCGCACCCGTGCGGCTCACGGTCGCGTCCAGCACCGACTGCACCTTCTGCTGGATGGAGCGGTCGATCGTGAGCTGGACGTCGCGGCCCTGCTGGGCGCGGCGCAGCGTGACCGTGCTGAGCGGAACGCCGCCGGGACCGCGCACCTCGAGCTGCTCGCCGGGGTGGCCTCCCAGCACGCTGTTGTACTCGTGCTCGATGCCGGAGCCGAGCGCGCCGCTGTTGTTGTAGTCGACGTAGCCGATCAGCTGCGAGGCCAGCTTGCCGGACGGATAGTCGCGGCGCACCGAGTCGACCGTGAACAGCCCCGGCGGGTGGGCCGACATGATCTCGGCGGCGACCGCCGGGTCGAGCTGCGCCAGCACCCGCGCCTGCACCACGTGCGGCACCGTCAGCCGGCTCTCGAGCAGCTTCACCTCGGCCCTGAACGCCTTCTTGTGCTTGAGCTGGTAGCCCAGCTTCTGGGCGATATAGGAGGCGACCTGGCGCGGGTCCTGCACCCTCGCCGGGTAGACCATCAGATCCTTCGCGGGCACGTCGACGGCCAGCGTATGGCCGGTCGCGTCCAGGATGCGGCCGCGGTTGGTGGTCACCACGCTGGTCGAGTTCTGCTGGCCGTGGGCGCGGGCGGCCAGAGCGCTGGCCTGCAGTATCTGCACGTACAGCGCGCGCCCGATCACGACCGCGAAGGCGGCTGCGAACACGAACATGATCAGCCGCAACCGCTGGTCGGACCGCCTGCTCACGGCGCCGCTTTACCGCCCCGCTGGCCGGACGGGCCGCCGGCGCTCGCGGTCGCACGCCTCGACGAGTGCTTCAGCGGGTGCAGACGCAGATAGTCGTTGCGTTGCGGCTGTGCCGAAACCATGCCGTAGCGGACCGCGTCGGCGTTGATGCGACCCGAACCCGATCGCTGGGCGACGAGCGAGCGCAGCGCGTCGTTCTGCGAGCGCAGCGCCTCCTCCTGGCCCTCGTTCTTGCTGGCCGAGATCGAGTTGCGAAGCGCTCCGACGTTCAGCGCCACGATGCCGCCCAACAGGGTGGCGATCAGGAGCACCCATAGCACACCCGGGGCGACGGGCGAGCGCCCTGCGCGCGGGCGCGCCAGCGTGGCCGGCCGGCGCCGGTTCTGCCTGCGCTTGGGGGCGGTCTCGGTTGCCGGCGCCGCGCGACGCGGCCGGGACGGTGCCGCCGGCGCCGGGGCGACGACGCTCACGCCTGCGTCCTCTCGGCCGCGCGCAGCTTGGCCGACGCGGACCGCGGGTTGACGCAGCGCTCGTCCACGCTCGGCACCACCGCCCGCGCCGTCAGCGTCCGCAGCAGCGGCTCGTGGCCACAGACACAGATCGGGAAGTCGGGCGGGCAGGTGCAGCCGCGGGCCTGGTTGCGGATGAACCGCTTCACGATCCGGTCCTCGAGCGAGTGGAAGCTGATCACGGCCATCCGGCCCTCAGGCGCCAGCAGCTCCAGCGCATGATCGAGGCCCTCGCTGAGCGACTCCAGCTCGTCGTTGACGGCGATCCGCAGCGCCTGGAAGGAGCGCTTGGCCGGATGTCCCTGCCCGAACCGGCTGGGCGTGGGGATCGCGGCCTTGATCACATCGACCAGGTCACCCGTGCGGGCGAACGGCTCCCGTGCGCGGCGGCGCACGATCGCGCGGGCGATCTGCCGGGAGAACCGCTCCTCACCGTAGCCGCGCAGCAGCTGCGCGATCTCGCGCTCGTCCCACTCGTTCACGATCTCGGCGGCGGCCAGGTCGCCGGTGGGATCCATGCGCATGTCAAGCGGAGCGTCGGCGGCGTAGCTGAAGCCGCGCTCGGGCCGGTCGATCTGCATCGACGAGATGCCGAGGTCGAGCACGAGCGCGTCGGCGCGCAGGCCGGTGGCGGCCAGGTTGCGCAGCACCAGCGCGAAGTTGCCGTGGATGAACCGCGTGTCGGCCGACGCCCCGGCGGCGAAGCGCTTGAAGTGCCGTTCAGCCTCGGGATCGCGATCGATGGCGATGTAGCAGCCGTGGCCGCGCAGCTGCGGCTCCAGCAGGGCGGCGTGGCCCCCGGCGCCGAAGGTGCCGTCGACCACGGTGTCACCCGGCTGCAGGTCGAGCAGCTCGGCCACCTCGGATGCGAGGACGGGCACGTGTTCCACTGAGTGGCTACTGCTGTGAGAGACGTTCGGCAACATCCTCCACGCTCCCCTCGGATTCTGCCTGCTGGCGCGTCCATGCCTCGCCGTCCCACACCTCGAGGTAGTCGCGCGCGCCGGCGACGACGATGTCCTTGTCCAGCTGGGCGTGCTGGAGCAGCGACTGGCTCAGCATCACGCGACCCTGCCCGTCCAGCTCGCACTCGTTGGCGCCCCCGTAGAACCAGCGGCTGAGCCGGCGCGACTCCTTGTTGAAGGGGTCGAGCCGCTCCAGGCGTGACTCCACGAAGGAGTCCCAGTTGCCGCGCGGGAATACGAACAGGCAGCCGTCGAAGCCCTTGGTGACGACCACGCCCTCCGCGAACGCCGCGCGCAGCTTGGCGGGGAGGGTGAGGCGGTTCTTGGCATCAAGTCGTTGAGTGAATTCGCCGAGCAGCAAAGGGTCGATCTCCCATTTCGCCCCACTCTACCCCACTTCGCCCCACAATGTCAATGCCAGAGCAGAACCCCGATAACGCAGCCCGAGAACCCACCGGCGCCGTTGTCTGACCGGACACGAATGTGTCAAGCGGCGAACAAACACGACTGTTAGCTGCTCGTAAACATCTGCGGATGACCTTTGTTGGTGTCCATCCAGCCTGGTAGAGTCCGCCCCCATGCCGTCGTGTGCACCAGAACGGCGACGCTCCCGCGTGACCACCGGCGTCCGCCGCACCGCCGCTCTGGTCGTGATTGCGGCGTTCGCCGCAGCCGCCCTGGCGGGGCCCGCCGACGCCAGCAAGATCAGCGACACCCGCGCCCAGGTGCGGGCGATCGAGCAGCAGCTGAACGCGATGGACATCAGGCTCGAGGCCTCGATCCAGGCCTATGACGGCGCCCAGCAGCACCTCACCGACGTCCGCCACCAGATCCAGCAGAACACGATCAAGCTGCGGGTCGCCGAGCACAACCTGAAGGTGTCGCGGGCGCATCTGGCCGTGTTCATGGTCAACGCCTACAAGGGCACCGACGTGAACGACGACCCCGCGGCCTACGTGCTCGGAGCCGGATCGTTTACCGATTTGATCACGCGCGTCGAGGACGTCCAGCGGATCGGCGCATCGGAGCACGCGCTGCTGAAGCAGGTGACGACGGCCGAGCACGAGATCGCGACCCGCCAGGCGCAGCTGAAGAGCGATGAGCGCGACGCCGCCAGGCTGGTCGCGCAGAAGCGGCAGCAGAAGGCGGCCATCGAGGCCGGCCTGCGCCAGCGCCGCGCGCTTCTATCCAGCACCAAGGGCGAGCTCGGCCACCTGCTGCACGAGCGCCAGGTGCACCAGCAGCAGGCGGCCGCGGCTGCCGCTGCCGCGCTGGCCCAGCAGCAACAGCAGCAGCAGCAGGCACAGCAGGCACCGCCGCCGTCGAGCGGCGGCGGCACCGGCTCATCCGGCGGCGGTGGCAGCTACAACCCGCCGCCGGCCGGCACCCTCGGCCAGCAGGCGGCCGCGATCGCGCAGCAGTATCTGGGCGTGCCCTACGTGTGGGGCGGCGCCAGCCCCTCCGGCTTCGACTGCTCGGGACTCGTGGTCTACGTGTACGGGCGGCTGGGCGTGTCGCTGCCCCACTACACCGTCTCGCTGTGGAACTCGGGCGCGCACGTGTCGCGCGACCAGCTGGCGCCCGGCGACCTCGTCTTCTTCTACAGCCTCGATCACGTCGGCATCTACCTGGGCGGGGGGCTGTTCATCCACGCTCCCCACACCGGCACCGTGGTGCAGATCTCGAGCCTGAACAGCTCCTGGTACTCGTCCGCCTATGACGGCGCCGTGCGCATCTCAGGTTAAGACTGCGTAAGGAGTGCGTTCGAGCGCCGTGATCCCCCTATTCATGGGATCGATCACCGGATAAACTGGGTTTGCGATCACCCCATACCGGACAGTCCCAGTAGGGGCGGTATGGAAAGTGGGGTCTTGAGATTGGTGATCGAGGTGACCGTATCTCTTAATCCGACGCCAACCCGAGGGGCGTAGAACCTCAACCGGCGAAGGGCGGGAATACGGACCGAAGCGCGAACGTTTGAACTGACGCGGCGGCCGCTGCCTGCTGGCCTGCCTCAACACAGTGAGCGAGGAGTTGATTCGTATGACTGAGCAGCAGATCATCGAGCCGGAGGCCCGGCTCCTGGTCGAGCTCGGCCAGGAGCGCGGGGTGCTGTACGAGGATGAGCTGGCGGCTCTGGCTCAGGAGATCGACCTGGATACGGACGACATCCAGGCGCTCCGCGATGAGCTGACCGGCCTCGGCATCGAGGTGGTCGACCCGCCCGCTCCGGAGGAGCGTGTCGAGGTGGTCGACGTCGAGATCGCGACCACCAACAGCCTCGATCTGTTCCTGCGCCAGGCGGGCCGTTACCCGCTGCTGACCAAGGATGAAGAGGTGCAGCTCGCGAAGGCCATCGAGAGCGGCGACCTGATCGCGAAGCGGCGCATGATCGAGTCCAACCTGCGGTTGGTGGTGTCCATCGCCAAGCAGTACCGCGGACAGGGCGTGCCCTTCCTCGACCTGATCCAGGAGGGCGTGCTGGGGCTGAACCGTGCGGTCGAGAAGTTCGACTGGCGGCGTGACCTCAAGTTCTCGACATACGCGACCTGGTGGATCCGCCAGGCGGTGCAGCGGTCGATCGCCAACAGCGGCCGCACCATCCGCCTGCCCGTCCACGTCTCCGACCGGCTGCGCGCGATCGAGCGCTCGCGGCGCTCGCTCGAGGCAAGCCTCGGGCGCGAGCCGACCGACGAGGAGATCGCGAAGGCGGCCGAGCTGACTGTGGACGCCGTGGCCGAGACCCTCAGCCTGGCCCGAAAGACCGTCTCGATGCACGAGCCGGTGGGCGAGGACGGCGACTCCGAGCTGGGCGACATGATCGCCGACCCGGACGCGGGCAACCCCGAGGAGCTGGCCGAGGCGCAGCTGCGCCACGAGAAGCTGCGCGAGGGGCTGGGCCGGCTGGGCGAGCGCAAGCGCCTGATCCTGGAGCTGCGGTTCGGCCTCGACGGCAACGACCCGCGCAACCTGGAGGAGATCGGCCGCATCGTCGGGCTCACCCGCGAGCGCGTCCGGCAGCTGGAGGCAGAGGCGCTGCGCGAGCTGGCGGCGTCGGCCGACATGCAGCCGCTGCGCGCGGCCTGATCCGCCGGCACCAACTCACTCACTGTGCTGCGGCCCTCCCCGGAGGGCCGCAGTGGTTAACCGCTGTAGCTGATCAGCTCCAGCAGGCTGCCGTCAGGGTCTCGGAAGTAGACGCTGGTGCCGATGCCGCGGGCGCCGTCGCGTTGCACCGGGCCGAGCTCGACGTCGACGCCGCAGGCGGCCAGGTGGGCCACCGCCGCCTCGATCGGGCCGTCCCAGACGAAGCAGATGTCGCTGCTCCCCGCGGGGCTCTCGTGTAGCGGCAGCGGAAAGGCGTCGAAGCCGGGCCCGTGCACGTTCAGCTGGCGGGCGCCGAAGCGGTAGGCAACGACCGAGCCGCGCGGCACCAC
>Ga0207657_10001352_pt1 | contig 26107 bp, 30 predicted proteins | sample KBSC33metaG_FD_184316 | JGI IMG/M metagenome (GOLD analysis project Ga0207657, IMG submission 184316) | Corn rhizosphere microbial communities from Kellogg Biological Station, Michigan, USA - KBS C3-3 metaG (SPAdes) (version 2) | ecosystem: Host-associated > Plants > Roots > Rhizosphere > Soil ... | reverse complement strand
ACGATGCGGACGAGTCGAGAGGTGGTGCGCATGGGAGTGCTCTCCTTCTGGGTGGATGTGAGGCACGAAGTCATGGGCACAACCTAGGCCGACCGCGGCGGCCCGACGACATCCCGGGATACGCCCGCAATGTATTGCTCGATACAGAGGCACGCGGGCCGCCGGACCACAGAAAAGCGCCCGGTGGGGCTCGAAAACCCCCACCGGGCGCATGAACGGCAGCTACAGCTGAACGGTCTGCCGAGGCCGGACGTGGGTCGCGGCGACGGCCGCCAGGATCAGCACGACGGACGCCACGAGGGCGCCGATCGCGGCGTCGGCCCAGTCGAAGCCGGTGTCCGCGGACTGCGCGGAGACGGGCTGGGCGACGACCGGCGCTGCGGTCTGGAGCTGGTGGCCGAGCACGAAGCCCGACCGATGGAGAACGACCGGGCCGCCGGACATATGCGATGCGACCGGCAGCTGATGGTGGGCAGCCGTGAAGCCGAGCGGATCACGGTCGGTGATGTTCGCGGGGCCCGGCGGCATCGCCTGGGCGGCAGTGGCGGACACGGCCATCAGGCCGGCGGCCACGAGAACGATGCGGAACAGGCGAGAGGTGGTGCGCATGGGAGTGCTCTCCTTCTTCGTGGATGTGCGACTGGACGTCATGGGCGCAACCTAGGCACCCGGCGGGCCTGCCCGCGACCTCCCGGGATACGCGCGCAATGTATGATCAGATACACAAGCGGAAGGGGCGTGGCGGTGTTCGACTGGGCGATCCTGAGCGCACTCGGCGACGACGAGGCCCGCGGAGTGCTGACGTCGGCGCGACGGCGCAGGTTCAAGCGCGGCGAGGTCGTCTTCCACCGCGACGACCCCGCCGACACGCTGCATCTGGTCAGCAGCGGGTGCCTGGCGGTGCGGGTGATCACCCCACTGGGAAGCGTCGCCACCCTGCAGCTGGTGGGGCCGGGCGAGTGCTTCGGCGAGCTGGCGCTGCTGGGCGGGGCGCACGTGCGCAGCGCCAAGGTCGAGGCGATCTCGGCCAGCGAGACCTATGCGCTGTCCCGTGCCGACCTCGACCGCCTGCGCGCGCAGCACCGGGAGATCGACGCGTTCCTGGTGGAGCTGCTCGGGCAGCGTGTGGCCGAGCTGACCGAGCGCCTGGTCGAGGCCCTCTACACGCCGGCGCCGCGGCGCGTCCGCCTGATGCTGGACGGGCTCGCCGAGCGATACCGCGAACCTTCCGGACGGGCCACGATTCCCCTCACGCAGGACGACCTGGCCGGGCTGGCCGGCACGTCGCGGCTGACGGTCAACCGCGTTCTGCACGAGCTGCAGCGCGCCGGCCAGGTCGAGATCGGCCGTGGCCGCGTGACGGTGCTGGCAGCCGGCGCCGGGCCGTGACCGGGCGCGCATAGACTGCGCCCCATGACGGACGACTGGCACACCGAGGACTTCCCGGAGCTGCGCCCGCACCCGCCCTGGGTGATGCAGGAGATGATCGAGGCCGAACCACCGCTGCTCGAGCGGATCGCAACCACGAGCGACACGGCGGCGCTGGCGCTGCTGCTGAAGGTGGACGGCCCGCTGGCCATCGTCGGCTGCGGCACCAGCGAGCACGCGGCGCTGGCCGTGGCGGAGATCCTGACCGAGGCCGGCACGCCGGCCGGATCACGGCAGGCGTACGAGGCGGCTCTCGACCCACAGCAGGGCGGCGCCGTGCTCGGCATCTCGCACGAGGGGGGCACGTGGGCCACGATCGAGGCGCTGGAGGCGGCCCGCCGCGGCGGATCGGGCACCGCCCTGATCACCGCGAGGGGCGAGAGCAAGGCCACCGAGCAGGCCGACGCCGTGCTGGTCACGCCCATGGTCGACCGCAGCTGGTGCCATACGGTCGGCTACACGTCGCCGATCGCCGCCACCCTGGCCCTGGCCGCGAAGCCGTTGCCCGGCGTGGTCGAGAGGCTGGCCACGGCCGGAGTCAGCGACCGTGCCCCCGTCACGGCCGTGGCCGATGCGCTGAACGGCTGCGACCACCTGATCGTGGTCGGGTCGGGCGCAGACCGCATCGCGGCCCGCGAGCTGACCCTCAAGATCGAGGAGGCAGCTCACATCCCGACCGCGATGCGGGATCTCGAGACGTTCCTGCACGGCCACCTGCCGGCCTGCGACGAGCGCACCGGGCTGGTGCTGATCGAGCACGACCGACGCCGCTCGGGCCCCCGCCGCGAGCTCGGCCAGATGGTGCTGCAGGCGTCGGCTCGCGTGGGTGTGCGGTGCGCCGTGATCGGCCGCCAGGCACCGGACGCGGGCATGGCCGCCGCCGGGTACGTGGCCACGCCGGTCGCGGATGCGCTTCCGGCCGCGGCCGAGGCGCTGCTGGCGACGGCGCCGGCCGTGCAGTGGCTGGCGCACGAGCTGGCGGTCGCACGCGGCGTAAACCCCGACCTGATCCGGCGCGAGCAGGAGGCGTACCGCGAGGCGGCCAAGTTCCGTGGCTAGGGCGTTGCACATCCAGAACGAGTCGACCGACCCGGCCGGCCTGTTCGTGGACGCGCTCGAACAGCACGGATTCACCGTCGACACGCTGCACCCCTACGCCGGAGACGAGCTGCCCGCGTCGCTGGACGGGATCGATGCCCTGGTCGCGGGCGGCGGGCTGGTCGACACGCACCAGGCCGGGGAGCACCCCTGGCTGGCGCGGGAGATCGAGCTGGTGCGCGAGGCGCTCGAGCGGCGCACCCCGTACATGGGCCTGTGCCTGGGCGCGCAGGTGCTGACCGAGGCCGCGGGCGGCACCGTCTACCGGTGCGAGCCGCACGAGATCGGCTGGCACGAGGTGGAGCTGACGCCGGCCGCCGCCGGCGACGCCCTGTTCGACGACCTGCCGCCGCGGTTCCAGGCCATGCAGTGGCACTACTACGCCTGCCGTCCCAGCAACGGGGCGGTGGAGCTGATGACCAACCCGGTGTCGCTGCAGGCGCTGCGGGTCGGTGACGCCGCGTGGGGCACCCAGTTCCACATCGAGGTGACGCGGCCGGTGCTGCTGACCTGGCTGGAGATGGGCGGCGACGACCTGGCCGCGAACGGCTATCCCCGCGACCGGTTCCTGGAGTCGCTGGATCAGCACCTGGAGACCCACCAGCAGGTGGGCCGCACCCTGGCCGAACGCTTCGCCCGGTTCGCTACGCGGCCAGCAGGCTGAGCTCGGCCGCGTACTCCGGCCGCTCGGCCAGACGGTCACACCAGGCGGCGATCGCCGGGTACTGAGCGATGTCGACGCCGACGCGGTACAGACGCGTGATCCAGGGCCAGACGCCGGGCTCGGCCAGCGTGTAGCTGTCGCCGACCAGGTAGTCGCTGTGCTCGAGCTGGGACGACACCCACTGAAGCTCCGCGTGCAGCGCCTCGATCGCCCCGTCCTCTTCGCGACGGGCCGCGTAGAACGCGTCGGCGAGATCCTCGAACCGGCGCAGCACCATCCGCACGCGGGCGCGCTCGACCGGGTCGGACGGCATCATCGCCGGCTCCGGATGCGTCTCGTCGAGATAGTCGTTGAGCGCCTCGGACTCCCACAGCACCTGTCCGTCCACGTCCAGGACGGGCACCCGGTTGCGGGGGTTCAGCTCACGCAGCCATGCCGGCTTGTCCGGCAGGTCGACCTGCACCAGGTCGTACTCGATGCCCTTGCCGTTCAGCACCAGGCGGGTGCGCACGCAGTACGGGCAGATGTCGGCTGAGTAGAGAGTGATTGACATCGCAACGAACTCTAGCCCAAGATCTGCGCGCCCGCTAGGCATCCTGGGTACGGTGCGGAGGTGACCGACGGCTATCAGGTGCTCGCGATCGGCGACGTGCCGCCCCTCGCGGTGGTGAACGGAACGCTGCAGTGGCGGCCGCTGCGCCGCACGCTCGGGGTGCGCGCCTTCGGCATCAACGCCTACACGGCGGCCAACGCCGGCGACGAGGTGGTCGAGGAGCACACCGAGACGCAGCTCGGGCACGAGGAGATCTACCTGGTGCTGACCGGCCGGGCGACCTTCACGGTGGACGGCGAGACCAGCGACGTCCCGGCAGGCTCGCTGGTGTACCTGGCCGATCCGGCGCTGAAGCGCCACGCCGTGGCGGCGGAGCCGAACACGACCGTGCTCGCGATCGGCGGAAAGCCGGGCGAGGCCTTCACGCCCTCGGCGTGGGAGCACTACTTCGCGGCCGACGCGGTCGCGAAGGGCGGAGATCTTGACGGGGCCTACGACCTGCTCATGGCCGGCCTTGCCGAGCACCCCGGCAACGCGTCGATCCTCTACAACGCGGCCTGCTACCGCGCGCTGGCCGGCCGCGGCGACGAGGCGATCGAGCTGCTGTCGCAGGCCTTCGCCGGCGATCCGGAGGCGGTCCGCAATTGGGCGGGTGCAGACAGCGACCTCGACTCGATCCGCGACCGGCCGGACTGGCCGCTCAGGTAACGATCACGATCTCCAGCCTTCGGGGGCCGTGCACGCCCTCGACGCGCGACAGCTCGATGTCGGAGGTGGCGGACGGCCCCGAGATCAGCGTCAGCGGGGCGCGGCGCCTCCGTACCGACGGCTCCACCCGCTGGAACGCCTCGCTGACCGAGGCACACACGAGCTCGGCCGCGACCACGCAGATGTGCAGGTCCGGCACCAGCGTCAGCGCGCGGATGCCCTGACCGGGCCCGCCGTCCAGGACGATGGTGCCGGTCTCAGCGATGGCAACGGCGCAGCCGGTCAGCACGCCGTCCACCCGATCGAGCGCCGGCACCGTCGCATCACCCGTGGCCTCCACCTCGGGCGGGAGCCAGCCCTCCGGCAGATCCTGCGGCACGGCCAGTCGGCGGGCACCGTGCGCGGCGCAGATCTCGGCGACCAACGCGGCCACGCCGGCCCGGCTGACGCGGTGCACGGCGGCGCGGTACTCGCCCGCCCGCTCTGCGAACAGCGCGACCGGGTCGGCCGGCGCGGGCGGCGTCGGCGGCACCACGGCCGCGGGCGGCTGCGGCCGGTCGGCCAGGGCCGAGCGGATGCGGCCCAGCACGACCTCACGGGCGTCGCTCATGCCACCACTCCCGGAAGCTCTGTGGGGCGACGGCGGGCAGGTCGCGCCCGGCCGTCCAGGCCCTCATCGGACCGGCGCCGGCCACGCGCGCCGGCAGCACGCGGGCCAGTCGCTGCGCCCGCCGGTAGCGGCGGGCGTCTGCGAACAGCCAGGCCAGCGTGCGCATCGCCCGCCGCTCGGCTCCGCGCTTGGGCGTCAGGCCGCGCAGGTGCACGAGGACGCGTGGGATGTCGATCTTGACCGGGCACACCTCGTAGCAGGCCCCGCACAGGCTGGAGGCGTAGGGCAGGCTGGGGGCCGCGCCGATGCCCTCCAGCTGCGGCGTCAGGATCGCGCCGATCGGCCCCGGGTAGATCGATCCGTAGGCGTGGCCGCCGGTGCGCTCGTAGACCGGGCACACGTTCAGGCATGCCGAGCAGCGGATGCAGTGCAGCGCCTCGCGCCCGACCGGGTCGCGTAGCACGTCGCTGCGGCCGTTGTCGAGCAGGACGACGTGCATCTCGGCAGGGCCGTCGCCAGGCGTGACGCCGGTCCAGAGCGAGGTGTAGGGGTTCATGCGCTCGCCGGTGGAGCTGCGCGGGAGCAGCTGCATGAACACGGCCAGGTGCTCGAAGCGGGGGAGCAGCTTCTCGATCCCGACCACGCTGATCAGCACCTCCGGAAGCGTGGTGCACATGCGACCGTTGCCCTCCGACTCGAGCACCACCAGGGTGCCGGTCTCGGCGATCGCGAAGTTGGCGCCGCTGATGCCGGCGCGGGCTCGCAGGAACCGCTCGCGCAGGTGGACGCGCGCCGCCTCGGCCAGCGCGGCCGGCTCGTCCGACAGGTCGGCGGGGCCGATGGTGCGCCGGAGCAGGTCGCGGATCTCGGTGCGGTTGCGGTGGATGGCCGGCACCAGGATGTGCGACGACCAGTCGCCGTCGAGCTGCAGGATCAGCTCCGCGAAGTCGGTCTCGAGCGCCTCCACCCCGCGCGCCGCAAGCGCGTCGTTGAGCCCGATCTCGTCGGTCGTGAGCGACTTCACCTTGACCACCTCGTGCTCGCCGTGGCCGGCGACGATGCCCGCGACCAGGTCGTTCGCAGCGTCGGCATCGGCCGCCCAGTGCACGGTCGCACCGGCCTCGGTGGCAGCCCGCTCGAACTCCACCAGGTAGGTGTCCAGGTTGGCCATCACGTCGCGCTTGATCGCCGCGCCGGCCTCGCGCAGCTGCTGCCAGTTGTCGAGCTCGTCAACGACCGCCGCGCGCTTGGCGCGGATCGTGCGGGTGGCGTGGCCGAGGTTCCGCCGCAGCTGCGTGTTTCGCAGCTCCACGTGGGCGGCCTGCGGGAACGTGGCGCCGCCGCGCCTGGCGCTGCTCACGTCGCCGCCAGGATCTCGGCCAGGTGCAGGGTGCGCACGGGCGAGCCGCGCCGCGAGAGCCCGCCGCCGATCTGCATCAGGCAGGAGTTGTCGACGGCGGTGACGGCCTCGGCGCCGCTGCGCTCGATGGCAGAAAGCTTGTCGTCGAGCATCGCCATCGACACCTCCGCGTTCTTGACGGCGAAGGTGCCGCCGAAGCCGCAGCACTGATCGGCCTCGCCGATCTCGACCAGGTCCAGGCCCTCGACGGCGGCCAGCAGCCGGCCGGGTCCGTCCCCCACCTGCAGCGCGCGCAGCGAGTGACAGGTGGGGTGATACGCGACGCGTGCCGGGTAGCGGGCGCCGACGTCTTCGACCCCGAGCACGCCGGTCAGGAATTGCGACAGCTCGTGCACCGGCAGGCCCGGCTCATGCTCCAGCACGTGCCCGGCGCACGAGGCCGACGGCGTCACGATCGCCTCGGCGCCGTGGAACACGCGCCGCATCCGCGCCGCCAGCTGCAGCCCCTCGTCGCGATAGCCGCTGTTCATGTGCATCTGCCCGCAGCAGGTCTGCTCCGGGCGGAACTCGACCTCGTGCCCGAGCCGCTCCAGCAGCTCCACCATCGCGCGGCCGGTCTGCGGGAACAGGGTGTCGTTGAAGCAGGTGATGAAGACCGAAACCCTCACGGCCCGGTCACGCCCGAGTTAGTAGATCTCGACGTATTCGTTGCGTTCCCAGTCGGTGACGTGATCGTCGAAGCGGGACAGCTCGTGGCGCCGCATCACGCCGTATGCGGTGACGAAGTCCTCGCCCAGGGCGCCGGCGATCCGCTCGTCGGCCTCCAGCGCCTCCAGCGACTCGCGAACCGATGTCGGTAGCTTCGTCCGCGACTCGTCCTCCTCGGCCGGCGGATGCGCGGCCGGCTCCAGCTCGAGGCCATCCTCGATCCCGTTCAGCCCAGCAGCCAGGATCGCGGCCCCCACCAGGTACGGGTTCGACAGGCCGGTGGGAGCGCGGTGCTCGATGTGCCGCGACTCGGTGGTGCCGCCCTTGATCCGGATCAGCGCCGAGCGATCCTCCAGCCCCCAGGACACGTTGGTGGGGCTGAACGTGTGCGTGCGGCGGCGCTTCATGCAGTTCACCGTCGGAGCGAGCAGCGCGTAGATCGACGCAGCGTGGCGCAGGTTGCCGGCGATGAAGCTGCGGCACGCGGCCGAGATCCCGGCCGCATCCGACGCATCGCCGAACGCGTTGCCGCCGTCGGCGACATTCAGCAGAGACACGTGGGTGTGCAGCCCCGACCCGGCCGAGTCGGCGAACGGCTTGCTCATGAACGTGGCGGTGTAGCCATGCATGTGGGCGAGCTCCTTGACCGCGTTCTTGAACGAGAAGCAGCGGTCGGGGCCGCCCATCCCGCGCAGCGGCAGACACGGCAGCTCCCACTGCGACCCGGCGTACTCGCAGTTGGCCGTGATCACCTCGAGGCCGTAGGCGTTCAGCTGCTCGACCAGCTCCTGGATGAACGGCACATAGGTGTTCCGGGTGACGTTGAAGATGTGGTAGCCCTCGAACAGCAGCTCCTGGTCGGCGGTCAGCAGGTAGAACTCGGGCTCGTACCCGATCAGCGGCTCGTACCCGAGCGCACGGGCGCGCTCCAGCTGCTTGCGCCAGACTCGCCGCGGCAGCGCCTCGAGCGGGGTGCCGTCGGCCCACGTGGAGTCGCAGATCCATCGCGCTGTTGCCGGGCGCCAGGGCACCACCGCGGCCGTCTCCAGATCGGGCAACAGCAGCTGGTCGCCGTATGCGACCTCCTCGTGATAGAGCGTCCCACCAACGACATCCGACCTGCTGTCCAGGACGGCAACGCCCCCGTACATGTTCAGCCCGGACTCGGCGTAGCCGTAGGCCCGTTCGATCGGCACCATCTTGGAGCGGCTGGTGCCATGCATGTCGGGCAGCTCGAACCGCACGAAGCGGATCCCCTGGGCGCGCCATCCGTCGAGCACCTGGGCGGCGCCGGTCGTGGTGTCAGTGGCCACCTATCCCCTCCTTCCCCACGCTCACCCTGACAGGGGCTCGGGGGTTCCGTTGTCCCAATGGCGAACCTGCAACCCGCGCGCCGCCAGCTCTTGCTGGAGTCCGCCGGCTCGACCAGCATCGCACACGCAGAGCACGCCGCCCTCGCGTCCATCGTCACGGCGAAGCGCGGCGGCGAAGCGCGACGCCGACTGCAGATGGACGCCGCCGCCCAGCACCGGGTACGTGTCGCGGACCGTGACGACGGCGCCGCCGCGCCCGCGCTGAACCGCCACCGGATTGACGAAGTGACCCACCGCCCAGTCGGCCGCCGGCCCGTCATCGGCGCCGGTGTCAAGGTGGCGCTGCACCTGCCCGCGATCTGCGGACACGCCCCACAGCGCGCCGGTGTCGATGTTTGCGATCAGCGGCATCTGCGCGTTCAGCGAGACCAGGTCGGCCACCGTCTCGGCCGTCCAGGGGCCGGCCACCGGCACCGCCGCCAGGCGGTCGCCGGACAGGTGCCCGATAGCGATCGCCAGCCCCCGCCCGGACGTGCCGGACTCGGCCTTCGGCGCCAGCGGCAGGTCAAGGCGGTAGTCCACCCGTGACTCAACCCCCGCAAGCGGCGGCGGCTGGCCGCCGTCCGGCAGCAGCGTGCCCGACTCCAGCGCCACCAGATCCTGGTCGACCCCGTCCAGGCCGGCCGCGGTCAGCACCAGGGCGCCCCAGAACGCGCCGCACAGGTTGTCCTTCTGCGGCATCAGCTCGCGGTGCAGCTCGGCGGTGCGCTCGGCCCAGTCGGTGACGACGGTCGTGCTGCTCACGTGGCGAGACTATCGGAATCGCCCTTGACTCGCCTGTGTTCAGGGTGCACACAGGCGCGATATGCTCGCGCCATGGTGCGGGTCGAGGAGCACGCGCGCGATCTCGAGGCGATCTCGGCGCTGGCCTCGCGCGTCAACTCCAGCCTCGACCTCGACCGCGTGCTGGAGGAGGCGATCGCGGTCTGCGCGGAGTTGACCCGCTGCCAGGGCGCCCTCGTCTACCTGTGGGACCCCGAGCAGGAGCGGCTGGTGGTGCGGGGCGCGATCGAGGGCTACACCGAGTGGATCGGCCGCTTCTCACTGGGCATGGGCGAGGGCCTGACCGGCTGGACGGCGCTCACCCGCCAGGCCGGGATCATCACCGAGCGCCCGCTCGAGGATGCGCGCTACCGGTACGTGCCCGACCTGAACGACGAGCGCTTCCAGTCGGTGGCGACGGTGCCGGTGGTGGGCCGTTCCGGGCAGCTGCTGGGGGTGCTGACCCTGCACACCGAGGCGCCGCACGAGTTCAGCGAGTCCGATGTGACGATGCTGGAGACGATCGCCAGCCTTGTCGCCGGCGCGGTCGAGAACGCCCAGCTGCACGAGCGGGCGCTGCGCAGCGTGGACGTATTCCGGCGGCTGGCCGACCTCTCGCACAGGATGACGTCAGCCAGCCCCCGCGAGACCATGCACCGCCTGGCGATCGCGACCTTGGAGCTGCTGGACGGGTCGATGGCGGCGCTGCTGCGGTTCGACCCGGCGCGCGACCGGCTGCTGGTGGAGGCCTGGGCGTCGAGCGACCAGGCCCGGCTGGGCGGCGAGCCGATCGCAGCGACCGGCGCGTGGGCTCGGCTGCTGGGCGGCGGGCCGGCCAGCATCGCGCTCGACGACGCGGCTGAACTGGCGCTGCACCCGCGGGCCCGCTCCCTGTTCGCCGCTCCGGTGCGGCTGGAGGGCCGCCCCACCGGCGTGCTGCTCTGCTTCTCGGGCGAGCGCCGCGTCCTCTCGAGCGACAACACCGAGCTGATTGCGACCATCGCCAACCACGCCGCCCTGGCGCTCGAAGAGGACCGCCGTCGCGAGGCCGCGGCCCAGCGCACGCGTGCGCGGCAGCTGTTCGAGGCGCTGCGGGCCGGCGAGTCGGTGCCGCTCGACCGGCCCCACGTGGTGGTGCTGGCTGAGGCCGCCGCGGGCGGCGATCCCGATCGGCTGTGGGGCGCGCTCGGCGAGCAGCTCGCGGGCAGCTTCCCGCAGACCGTGATCGACGCCCGCGCGCACGAGCTGTCGGCGCTGGTACCGATCGCCAGCGAAAGCTGGCGGCCACGGCTCGAGCAGCTGCTGGCCCAGACGCTGCCCGCGGGCGCCGGCGCCGGGATCAGCGAGCCCGCCCGCGACGATCCCCAGACGGCCGTGCGTCAGGCCCGGATCGCCGCCACCATCGCCCGTGCCGGCGGCAGCGGCGTGCGCAGCTACCAGGCGCTGGGCGCCCAACGGCACCTGTGGACGATCTCCCGCGAGGGCGACCCCGACCCGCTGGAGCTGGCGCTGGTGCGGCTGCAGGAGACGGATGCCCGCCGCGGCAGCCAGCTGTTCCGGACGCTCGAGGTCTACCTCGAGCAGCATGGCAACGCACGCCGCTCGGCCGAGGCGCTGTTCATCCACCGCAACACCCTCCGCCAGCGCCTGCGCAGGATCGGAGAGATCATCGACCGCGACGTGCGGGAGCCGGGCAGCTGGTTCGAGCTGGGCCTGGCCGTACGGCTGGTGCGGTTCCGCAGCACCGTGCAACCCTGACCTGAGGAGACGAGATGCCCGAGTTCATCTTCATGCTGACCCGAGACGACAAGACGCTCCCGGATGCTCAGCGGGTGTTCGCAGAGGTGGCAACGGTGGGAGTCAGCCATGTCGGCTGCAAGGACATCGGCCTGCCCGAGGCGGAGCTCGCGGCCTTCCTGGACTCGGCCCGCGCGGCCGGGGCGACAACCCACCTGGAGGTGGTGTCCGCCACGCCCGAGGACGAGCTGCGCTCGGCCGAGGCGGCGATGCGGGTGCACCCCGACTACCTGATCGGCGGAACCCAGGTGCAGGACGTGCAGCGCATCATCGAGGGATCCGGGATGCGCTACTTCCCCTACATCGGCCGCATCGTCGGCCATCCCTGCCTGCTGCGGGGGACGATCGACGAGATCTGCGAGGACGCCCGCCGCGTCGAGGGGCAAGGCGTGGACGGGATCAACCTGCTGGCATACCGCTACGACGGTGACGTCGCCGAGCTGGTGCGGCGGGTCTCCGAGACCACCAGCCTGCCTCTGATCTGCGCCGGGTCGGTCGACTCGGTGGCGCGGATCGAGGAGCTGTCGGCGCTCGGCGTGTGGGCCTTCACGGTCGGGACGGCCGCCCTCAACGGCGAGTTCGTGCCGGGCGGCGACCTGGCCGCCCAGCTGACGGCGATCCTGGGCGCCGCGCGGGGCGCCGCCCACGCCGGATGACCCGCGCGCCCGGCCCGGGCGGGCGCTTTCACGATACGATCAGCCGCGCATGAGGGCGGCGATATGGGACGGGCCTGGTGAGATGCACCTGGGCGAGGTCGCGGACGCGACCTGCCCCAGCGACGGCTGCCTGCTGCGGGTGACCGCCTGCGGGATCTGCGGCACCGACGTGCGCACCTTCTTCAACGGCGACCGGCGGATCCAGCCGGGGGCCGTCCTGGGGCACGAGATCTGCGGCGAGGTGCTCGAGATCGGGCCGGACGCCGGCGCCGACCTGGCGGCCGCGGTGGGAGACACGGTGCACGTGATCTCGACGCTCTACTGCAGCCACTGCAGCCTCTGCCGCGGCGGCAACGAGCACCTCTGCCAGAACGGCGGTCTGATGGGCTTCGACTACCAGGGGGCCTACACCGAGCTGGTCGCCGTGCCGCAGGTGGCGCTGAAGAACGTGTTCGTGCTGCCCGACGGCCTCGACTCGGTGCATGCCACCTTCGCCGACCCGCTCTCGGATGCGATCTGCGGCCACAAGGACCTCGACATCGGGCTCGAGCAGCACGTGGTCGTGATCGGCGCCGGCCCGGTCGGCACCGCGCACGTGGCCCTGGCGCTGGCACAGGGCGCCGACCTCGTCTACCTGCTCGAGACCTCGGCCGGTCGCCTGGATCTGGCTCGCGGTGTCCTCAACGACGCGAACGTGCGCTACGTCGACACCACCGGCATCGATCCCGTGCAGTTCATCAAGGACGAGACCGGCGACGGAGCCGATCGCGTGATCGTGGCCTGCTCGAACGTGCAGGCGCAGGAGCAGGCCATGGAGATGGCGGCGCCCAGGGGCCGGGTGCTGTACTTCGGCGGGCTGCCCAAGGGGACGACCACGATCGCCTTTCCCTCCAACGTGCTGCACTACCGCGAGGTGGCGGTGCACGGCAGCTACGCCTCGCGACACCGTGACCAGGTGCAGGCGCTGGAGATGCTGCGCCGCAACACCCACAACATCCGCGGGGTCGTATCGGATGTCGTCTCGCTGGACGACACTCCGGCGGCCTTTCAGCGCATCCGCTCGGGTGAAGCGCTGAAGGTGGTCGTCACCCCGAACGGCTGACGCGTGGAGCTGGTCTGCGGCATCGACGTCGGCTCACAGGGGTCGTGCCTGTCGGTGTTCGATGCGGCAGGGGAACGGCTGGCCACCACGTACCAGCCGCACCCGCTGCGCTATCCGCGGCCGGGCTGGGTGGAGCAGGACCCGCGCGACTGGCGGGCGGCGCTGGTGAACGGGTTCCGCGACCTGTCCGCACGGGTGAACCTGCGCCGCGTGCGGGCGATCTCGTTCGGCTCGCAGCTGGACGGGCTGGTCTGCGTCGACCGGAACGCCCAGCCGGTGGGGCCGGCGATCATCTGGATGGACCGCCGCGCAGACCCGCTCTGCTCCCAGGCCGAAGCGCGCATCGACGCCGACGAATGGTACCGGCGGTCGGGCTGCAACCTGGACGGGTCGCACGTGGCCGCGAAGCTGGCCTGGGTCGCGCAGAAGCGTCCCGACGACTACGCGCGCACGGCGCGGGCGCTGCTTCCCGGCTCCTACATGGTGCGCGTTGCCTGCGGAGCCGACGCGGTCGACCGCTCGAATGCGTCGTCGACCATGCTGCTCGATCCGGATACCGGCAGCTGGGACACCACGCTGCTGGATGCGTTCGGCATCGACGCCGGGTTGCTGCCGCCGGTCGTATCGGCCGATGCGGTGCTCGGCACCGTCAGCGCCGGATTCGCCGACGCCACCGGGCTCAGCGAGAAGACGCTGGTGATCTGCGGCTGCGGCGACGAGATGGCGGCCACGCTGGGCGCCGGACTGGCCGAGCCGGGCGCGGTCTGCGACGTGCTCGGCACCGCCGAGCCGGTGTGCGCGGTCAGCGACCGGCCGCTGCGTGACCCCGGACGCGTGGCCGAGTGCCACCCCCACGCCGCACCGGGTCGCTGGCTGCTCGAGAACCCGGGCTGGGCGAGCGGCGCCAACTACCGCTGGTTCCGCGACGAACTGGGCGGCGGCGCCGACTACGAGGCGCTCAACCGGGCGGCCGAGGAGGTGACGGCCGCCAGCGAGGGGCTGGTGTTCCTGCCCTGGATGGGCGGTGCCATGGCGCCCCGCTGGGAGGCGGACGCGCGCGGCGCCTGGTACGGGCTGACGCCGGCGCACGGACGTGGCCACCTGGTGCGGGCACTGCTGGAGGGCTCGGCGTACGCCCTGCGCGACGTCGTCGAGGCCATCACCGCCGCCGGCCTCGGCTGCCAGCGCGTGGTCTGCGTGGCCGGCGGCGCGCGCTCGGCTCTGGTGCGCCAGATGCGCGCCGACGTGACCGGGCTGCCGGTCGGCTACAGCGAGGACGTCGAGACCACGTCCCGCGGCGCCGCCATGCTGGCCGCGGCGGGCGGCGAGCTGCACGCCGATGTCCCGGCTGCAGCTGCGGCCATGTGCCGGCTGGCGTCCGAACAGCACCATCCCGACCCGGATGCGGCGGCCGCCTACGAGCAGGGCTACCGCCGCTACCGGCTGCTGTTCGACGCGCTGGCGCCGGCCTTCGCCGATCTGGCCCGGTGAGCGGGAGGATGTGCAGCCTGCACATCGCGCACCGGCCGCCGAACGCGTAAGGTCGCACCCATGTGCGGCATCGCCGGATTCCTTGCGAAGCGTGACGGCGTCGACGTCGCCGCCACGCTGACGGCGATGCTGGCCGCGCTGCGCGGCCGCGGGCCTGACTCGACCGGCATGTCGCTCTACGGCGCGCCCTTCCCGGGCGACCTTGTGGCCTCGGCCTGGGCCGGTGAGGCGGGCGGCGAGGCCACGCGCGCGGCCGTGTCGGACGGCGTATCGGAGGCCGGGTTCGAGCTGTCCGACCAGCAGTACCGGGACGGCTACTGGCGGCTGGGGCTGGCACGCAACGGCGGCGACGGCGACGTCGCGGCGCTGGCCGATGCGATCGAGCGACGCGCGCCCGGCGTGCGGGTGTTCTCGGTCGGCACCTCGCTGGAGCTGCTCAAGCACACGTCCGACGCCCGCGAGCTGGCGGAGCGGTTCGGCGTGCTGGGCACGACCTACAGCCACGCCATCGGCCACGCCCGGATGGCGACCGAGTCACGCGTCGACGTGAACCATTCGCACCCATTCTGGGCGCGGCCGTTCCCCGACGTGACAGTCGTCCACAACGGCCACGTCACCAACTACTACAAGAACCGGCGCCTGTTCGAGATGCGCGGCCACCGTTTCCAGACCGGCAACGACACCGAGTTCGTGGCGGTGTACCTGGCCGACCGGATGGCCGCCGGCGTGCCGCTGGACGAGGCTGTGCGGGACTCGATCGACGACCTGGACGGATCCTTCACCTACCTGGTGTCGACCGCCGAGGGCTTCGGCGTCGCCCGCGACCGCTTCTCCACCAAGCCCTGCCTGGTGGCCGAGACCGACGACTGGGTGGCCGTCGTCAGCGAGGGCATCGCCCTGGCCGAGGCGTTCGGCGACGGCGCCGACTTCGACACCTACGAGCTGGCGGGCGGCGAGGCGCGGGCATGGACACGCTAGCGCCGGCCACGCTGGACGCGCACGGCCTCAGCACGCGCGAGATCAACCAGCGCCTGCGGGAGCTGCTGGACGGCGGAGCCGGAACGGTGGACGTGCTGCACCCGGGCTCTCGGCACAGCCTGGCGGTGGGATTCCTCGACCACCCGGGCGCGGCCGTCCGCTTCCGCGGCGACGTCGGCTACTTCTGCGGCGGCCTCTCCGACGGGCTGGACGTTGCCGTGGATGGCAACGCCGGATGGTCGCTGGGCGCTGACATGATGGACGGCAGCATCGTGGTGGGCGGAAACAGCGGCAGCTCGACCGGCGCCTCGATGCGCGGCGGGCTGGTGGTCGTCAGGGGCGACGCCGGCGCGCGGTCGGCGATCGCCGGCAAGGGCGGCACGCTCGTGATCGGCGGCTCCACGGGCTACATGTCCGGGTTCATGAACCAGCGCACGCGCCTCGTGGTGTGCGGCGACGCCGGGCCCGGGTTCGGCGACTCGATGTACGAGGGGGAGCTGTTCTGCGGCGGCCGCATCGCCGAGCTGGGCTCGGACACGGTCTGCGAGCCGCCCTCCGGCGAGGAACTGGCCTGGCTGGCCGAGCTGTGCGGCGGTCATGGCCTGGCGCCTGCCGGCGAGTGGCAAAAGGTGCGCTCGGCCGGGAGGCTGTGGCGCTACGACAAGAAGGAGTTCTCGATCTGGAGGGACGCGCTGTGATCGAGCATCCACCGCGCACCAGCCACGTCTGGTCGCAGGAGACGCTGGCCGACATCCGCCAGAAGGCGGAGCTCGGGCGCTACGTGATGGGCGCCTTCTCGACCACTCGCCGCGTGCCCAACTTCGACGACCTCACATTCATCCCATGCACGCTTTCGCGGGTGCCGCTGGAGGGCTACCGCGAGCGCTGCCAGACCCGCACCGTGCTGGGGACGAGGGCCGCGAACCCGGTCGTGCTGGAGACGCCGATCGCGATCTCGGGCATGAGCTTCGGAGCGCTGTCGGCAAACGCGAAGGAGGCGCTCGGCCGCGCGGCATCGCAGGTCGGCATCTCCACCACCACCGGCGACGGCGGCATGCACCCGCGCGAGCGGGCGGCATCGAAGACGCTCGTCTACCAGGTGACGCCCAGCCACTACGGCAACAACCCGCACCACATGGCCGAGGCGGATGCGGTCGAGATCGTGGTCGGCCAGGGCGCCAAGCCCGGCACCGGCGGGGTGCTGCTCGGCTTCAAGGTGTCCGACGAGGTGGCCGGCATGCGCGACCTGCCGCCCGGCGTCGACCAGCGCTCGCCGGTCCGGCACCCCGACTTCCTGGGCGCCGACGACCTGCGCCTGAAGATCGAGGAGCTGCGCGAGACCACCCGCCACCGGGTACCGATCTGGGTCAAGCTGGGCGCCTGCCGGGTGTTCGACGACGTGCGACTGGCGGTCAAGGCCGGCGCCGACGTGGTCGTGATCGACGGCCTCGAGGGCGCATCGGCGGCCTCGCCGCTGCTGCTGTTCGACCACACCGGCGTGCCGACGCTGGCGGCGGTGGTCGAGGCGCGCGAGGCGCTGATCGACATCGGCGCCTACGGCGACGTGCAGATCGTGATCGCCGGCGGCATCCGCAACGGCGTCGATGCCGCCAAGGCGCTGGCGTTGGGCGCCGACGCCGTCTACATCGCCACGGCCGCGATGGTCGCCCTCAACTGCAATGCCCCGCTCTACGAGGAGGACTACGCCAAGCTGGGCGTGACGCCGGGCACCTGCCGGGAATGCCACACCGGCCTCTGCCCTGTCGGGGTCACCACACAGGACCCCGAACTGATGGCGCGGCTGGACGTAGACTCGGCCACCGAGCGTGTGGTGAACTTCCTGAACGCCATGACCATGGAGATCCAGATGCTGGCGCGGGCCTGCGGAAAATCGGACGTGCACAACCTGGAGCCCGAGGATCTGCGCTCGCTGACGCTCGAGTGCGAGGCGATCACCGGGGTGCCTCTGGTGGGGCGGATCCAGCGGTGAAGGAGTTCGTCACCGCCGACGACATCCGCGCGTTGGCCGAGCAGGGAGAGCGGGAGCTGATGGTGCGCGAGCACACGACGCTGACCGACGCGGCGCTGGACGCGGCCCGGATGCACGGCGTGCGGCTGGTCGAAGGTGGTGCCACGTCCCAGGCGCAGCCCGCCGGCGACGTGGTGGCGGCGCTGCCGGTGACGCCGGGTGGTTTGCCGGCGCCGGCGCTGGCAGGGCTGGTGCGCGAGCAGGCGCCGACCGGGCGACGGGAGCAGGGCGGCTCGCGGCCGTCGGCGCCGGGCGGCGAGCCGATCGAGGGCCTGCCCGACATCGGCTCGCTGCAGACGAAGCTGATGATCGACGGCACGTGGAGCGACGCGGCCGGCGGTGAGACCGTGCCCACGATCGACCCGGCCACCAACCGCACGATCGTGGACGTGGCTGCGGCCGGGCCCGAGGACATCGACCGGGCGGTGCGCGCCGCACGCGAGGCGCTGCCGGCCTGGCGCGACATGGCGCCAGAGAAGCGGTCGCGGATCCTGCTTCGGATCGCGGAGCTGATCGAGGCCGACCGCGACCGGCTGGCGCGGATCGAGTCGCAGGACGTGGGCAAGCCGATCCGCGAGGCGGCGCTGGTCGACCTGCCGGCCTGCTGGGACCCGTGGCGCTTCTACCAGGGGCTGGTGCGCGTGATCGACGGGCGGGTGCTGGCGATGCCGACCAGCTCGCTCGACTACGTGCGCAAGGAGCCGATGGGCGTGGTCGGCATGATCATTCCCTGGAACTTCCCGCTGCACATCGCCTGCCGAAAGGGCTCGGCGGCGTTGGCGGCCGGCAACACGGTGGTGCTGAAGGCGCCCGAGCTGGCGCCGCTGACGTGCCTGGAGCTGGGGCGGATCGCGCTGGAGGCGGGTCTGCCGCCGGGAGTGCTGAACGTGGTTCCGGGGCTGGGCGCGACCGCCGGTGCAGCGCTGGCGGAGCACCCCGGGGTCGACAAGATCGCGTTCACGGGGTCGACCGTGACCGGGCGCACGGTGATGCGGGCAGGAGCCGGAACGATCAAGCGGGTGTCGCTCGAGCTGGGCGGCAAGTCGCCGTCGATCGTGTTCGCCGACGCCGATCTGGAGCGGGCCGTTATCGGATCGGTGTTCGGCATCTACCTCGCGCAGGGCGAGGTTTGCTCGGCCGGCTCGCGGGTGCTGGTGGAGCGACCGGTCTACGACGAGTTCGTGCGGCGGTTCGCCGACAAGGCGGCCGGAATCCGGGTCGGCATGCCGCACCGCTGGTCGACGCAGCTGGGGGCGCTGATCAACGAGCGGCAGTGCCAGCGCGTGTACGAGTACGTCGAGATCGGGAAGGCCGAGGGCGCGACGGTGGTGGCCGGCGGCGTGCGCCCGTCGGATCCGGAGCTGGCCGGTGGCAACTTCATCGAGCCCACCATCTTCGCCGGCACGAACGACATGCGGATCGCGCAGGAGGAGATCTTCGGGCCGGTGGTCGTGATCGTGCCGTTCGACGGCGAGGACGAGGCGGTGCGGATCGCGAACGATGTGCGCTACGGGCTGGCGGCCGGGATCTGGACGAGCGACGTCGGACGCGCGCACCGCGTGGCGCATAGGCTGGAGGCCGGGTCGATCTGGGTCAACCAGTACGGGGTCTACCCGTCGGAGGCCCCGTTCGGTGGATACAAGGAGAGCGGCACCGGCTACGACCTGGGCCTGGAGTCGCTCAGCGAGTACCTGGAGACCAAGAACATTCACCTCAACATCGGAACTGACACCCTCGACTGGTACGGGTCCTAAAGGAGGACGTAGACATGGATGGAGCACTGGGGCTGATCGAGACGCGCGGGCTGGTGGCCGCAATCGAAGCGGCGGACGCGATGGTGAAGGCGGCCAGCGTCGAGATCCTGGGCCGCGAGTCGATCGGCGGCGGCTACGTGACCGTTGCCGTGCGTGGCGACGTGGGCGCGGTCAAGGCGGCGATCGACGCCGGCGCGACGGCGGCCAAGAAGACCGGCGAGCTGGTGTCGGCGCACCTGATCCCACGGCCGCACGAGGACGTGATGAAGGTGCTGCCGGCGGCGGTGGCACCGGCGGCGGCGAAGCGCTGAGGATGCCGGCGATCCGGATCCTCTGCGACGGCGAGGTGATCGAGGCCGAGCTGCTGGTGGACGACGCGCCGCGCGTGTGCGGCTACATCCGCTCCATCCTGCCGTTCGAGTCGACGATGGTGCACGCCAAGTTCGCCGGCGAGGAGACGATCGTCATGGTGCCGTTCTTCGCGGAGCAGGAGAACGGCAAGACCGACGTTGTCGCGGGAGACATCGGCTATTACCCGGGGCGGCAGACGCTGTGCCTGTTCTACGGCGAGACGCAGCCGTTCGGCGAGGTCAGCTACGTGGCGCGGGTGCGGAGCAACCTGGAGGGGCTGGCGCGGTGCGGGCGCAAGATCCTCGAGTCGGGATCGCTGCCGGTGCGGATGGAGCTGGCCTGATGGCGTACGTGTCGGCGGCGATGCTGGTGGAGGAGCTGCGCGAGTTCACGGTCGACCGCTGGATCGGCGAGCCGCCGGACGTGGCGGCGCTGCGGCGGTTCACGCTGCCGCCGATGGGCAACCTGCCGTGCGTGCTGTACTGCAACTTCGACCTGTTCTGGGCCGGGGAGCAGCTGCAGGTGGTGCGGCAGGCGGCGCTGGACGGCGACCTGCGGCTGCCGGAGCTGTGCTCGGTGACGGCGATGCTGCTGGAGCGGACGGCCGCGCGGACGGCGAAGTGGGAGATGCCCGAGACGGTGCAGCTGCTGCGGCGGGCGGCGTCGATCCTGGCCGAATGGCGGCCGGACACGTCGCGTGAGTATGCGGTCGTGATCGAGCACCTGCTGATGGCGCTGAACCGGATACAGGCGGCGGTGGACGCGATCATTCCCTGGAACGACCTCGACGGCGCCGTGCGACTGCGGCCGCAAAGCTAGGAGGACGAGATGCAGCGATGCCATGTCACGGGAAGCACGGTGGCGACGCAGAAGGCGGCCGGGCTGACCGGGTTCAGCCTGCTGACGGTGACGCCGGTGGGGGGCGGCGGGGAGCTGGTGGCGGTGGATCTGGTGGGCGCCGGTGAGGGCGACATGGTGCTGGTCGCGATGGGCGGGGCGGCACGGGAGACCGATCAGACGCGCGGCGTTCCGACCGACGCGGCGGTGGTCGCGATCGTGGATCCGTCCCGGTAGAGGTGGCCGACCTCCGCGCCTTCGTCGAGATCGACGCCATGCAGCCGCAGTGGGCGGCGTACGTGGCGCAGACCTGCCAGGGCGATCCGCCGGCGGCGGGGTTCGCGCAGCTGTACGTGGAGGTGGCGCCGGCGAACGAGGTGTTCTCGCTGGTGAACGCGGCGGTGAAGAACGCGGACGTGCGGTCGGGGCTGCAGGTGGTGGAGCGGCAGTACGGGACGCTGGAGCTGCACGGGCGCGACCCGGTTGGGGTGCGGGAGGCGGCGGAGGCGGTGCTGGAGCGGCTGAAGCTGACGGCGGCGGACGCGAGGCGGCCGGAGGTGGTGGCGTCGGAGCTGGTGACTCGGGTGCATCCGAACCAGGCACAGCTGATCAACAGGATGGGCGGGGCGAACCTGCTGCTGCAGGACGAGACGATGTTTCTGATCGAGGCAACGCCGGCGGCCTACATCGCGACAGCGGCCAACCGGGCCGAGAAACGAGCGCCGGTGAAGCTGATCTACGCGGCGCTACTCGGCGCAACCGGCCGGCTGATCATGAGCGGCCGCGACGCAGAGGCCGTGGAGGGATATCAGGCAGCGCTGGAAGCGCTGCAGGAAGGCGCGTAGCGCCGCTCGGCCCGCTCGCGGGTGTTAGAGAGGTGCCGGGCACCGTCGTAACAGCCGGCACCGATCCGCGACAGATCTGTGACAGACGCGGGCAGCCATCGCCGGTAGCGTCGAACCATGCCCCGACGACGCAGACCACAGGTGGCCGGCGGCCTCTACCACGTCACCATGCGCGGGAACAACCGTGGCGAGATCTTCGCCTCCGATGAGGACCGCGCGATGCTCATCAATGCAATCGGGCAGGCCAAGCGACGCAACGGCTGGAAGGTGCACGCGTATTGCCTGATGTCGAACCACTACCACCTACTGATCGAGACACCCGAACCGAACATTGCCATCGGGATGCAGTGGCTCAACAGCACCTACGCCCATCACTTCAACGAGAAGTACGAACGGGTCGGACATCTGTTCCAGCGGCGGTATTCCGATGGCCTGATCCTCACGGACGAGCACCTGCACGAGGTAATCCGGTACATCCCTCTCAACCCGGTGAGAGCGGGGTTGTGCAGGCGCCCCGAAGACTGGCCTTGGTCGAGCTGCCGCGCGACGCTCGGCTACGGCCCTCGAGATCCGTTCCTGAGCGTGCGGCCCACGCTTGATCGATTCTCACCAGATCCGGACGAAGCCCGAGTCTTGCTCCGAGAGTGGGTCGACGATGGGAGGCACGAAATTCGATCGTCACGTTCGAAGCCGTTGATCGGGATCCTGCGGCCAGGGAAGCCGGTTGAGCCGGAGGCGCTGCGAGCGGCCAGACTCAACGGCTACACCTATGCACAGATCGCAACGCACCTAGGCGTGAGCGAAATGACGGCGTGGCGGAAAGTCGTCGCGGCGATGTGACGGTGGTGCAACGGGTGTTACGACGGTGCCCGGCACCTCTCTATCACCCGCCGCACTCGGACGACCGCCTCCCCGCCGCCCTGAAGTCGTCATCGGCCGGGTTGCACGGCGTCCGGCGCGTTGACAGTGCTGGCGGCACATCGCTTGCTGCATTGCTGTCCAGACCCTTGTATCTAAGCGTTCAAGCTGGCATTATCGTGGCCAGATCCGAAGAGCGGAGGTCAAAGCATGAACCCGCAAGAGCAAAGGGTGCGCGACGATCTGGCCGTCCTGGCCGAGAGTGATCGCGGCCGCGAACTCCTTCAGCTCGCGCTTCGTGGCATCGGCCGGGGGGACCGTGCCGTCACCGCCGGATGCTGGACGGACCGCGGCGTCGCCGGCTGCCTGTTCCAGCACGCGTACTGGCAGGGCGTCGAGGAGGGCGTATTCGTAGACGAGGGCAGGCCGGGCGACTGGATCGGCAGCTTCGTCGGCGCAGGCGACTACGGCATCGTGATCCGCACGATCGGTGCCTTCGACGTGTTGGCCAAGGATCACTACGCCGACGTCAAGCGGCGCCGGTTGCTGCCCGATCGCGTCGAAGTCCGCCAGGACGAGTGGCGGGAGCTCGTCGAGCGCATTCTGGTTGCGACGCTCGCCGCCGGCGAGACGCGTGACGGGGGCGAGACCAAGGAGGTGGCGACCGTCAGCTAGCCCGGGCAGATGCCCATACCGGTCAATGCTCAAAGGAGGGACAAGTGGAAGGCATGGAACCCCCTGGCCATGAGGGGATGATCCAGATCGACAGCGTCGACGTCTCCGAACGCGACGATGTCCAAAAGCTGCACGGCGGCGCCGTTGGTCTCGCCGGCGTTCTCTTCCTCACGGTGACCGGCGCGGCGCCGATCTCCGCGATGCTCTTCAACACGCCGCTGTCAGTCGGATACGGCAACGGCATCGGGACACCCGCCGGCTTCGCGTTCGCGACCGTCATCCTCGCCATCTTCTCGGTGGGGTACGTGTCCATGGCCCGCAAGGTCACCGCAGCGGGCGGTTTTTACAGCTTCATCAGCCACGGGCTCGGCCGCGAGCTGGGCATGGCCAGTGGTCTCGCAATGGTGGTTGCCTACTCGGTGTTCGAGGCCTCGCTGTGCGGAGGCTTCGCATACTTCGGCACCCTCAAGCTCGCCCAGTACGGCTATCACCCCTCGTGGGTGCTTGTCGCGCTGTTCATGGTGGTGCTGATCTCGATCCTGGCCTACTTCGACGTGCACATCTCGGCACGTGTGCTCGGCCTGGCGCTGATCAGCGAGGTGGTCGCACTGCTGATCTTCGACCTGGTCGTGTTCGCCCAGGGCGGCCATAACATCCAGGCAGCGGCCATCAACCCGATCAACGCCTTCAAGAACCTGCCCGCCTCCGGCAGCGGCGACAGCGCTGTCGCGGCCGGCGCATGGGCGGTGGGCGTGTTCTTCGCCTTCTGGTCGTGGGTCGGATTCGAGATGGCTCCGAACTACGGCGAGGAGTCGCGCAACCCCAAGAAGATCGTGCCGAGGGCGATGTACGTCTCGGTGATCGGACTGGGCATCTTCTACACGATCACCTCGTGGGCGGCGCTCTCGTCGTACTTCACCACGCACGACGCGGCGCTGGTGGCCGTCACCGACCCGGCCAGCTTCTATCTCGCCCCGGCCAAGGAGTTCGGCAACCAGTTCCTGAGCGACGTGATGAGCTACCTGATCATCACCGGCTCGTTCGCGTGCGGCATGGCCTTCCACAACACCACGGCGCGCTACCTCTACTCGCTGGGACGCGAGAAGGTGCTGCCGTCGGCGCTGGGCCGGACGCACACGAAGTACCGCAGCCCGCACATCGCCTCGATCACGCAGTCCGTGGTCGCGGCCCTGATCGTGCTGGCGTTCTACTTCTTCACCACGACGGCTTCCGGCTCCGACGCCGCAACGTCGCAGGCCTACGTGCAGCTCTACGGCCTGGCCGCATTCATGGGCGTGGTGTTGATCCTGTTCATCCAGGCGCTGGTCTCGGTGGCGATCTGGAACTACTTCCGCACCCATCACCCGGGTGAGCACCGCATGTGGAACCACACGATCGCCCCGATCATCTCGGTGGTCGGTCAGCTGGCGGTGCTGTTCGTCGCGATCGACAAGATCGACTTCCTGGGCGCCGGTTACACCTACGCCTGGTACCTGGTGGTGGTCGACGTGCTGGTGTTCGTGGGAGGTATCGGATACGCGCTGTATCTGAAATCCAACGACCGCGCCAAGTACGAGACGATCGGCCGGATGGTGCACGAAGGGCTGTAGCCCGATGACCGCCGGAGGGGCGTCCGCGACACGCGGGCGCCCCTCTCGCGTTTAATGCCACCCATGCCCGGACGCGTCGAGGGAAAGGTCTGCGTCGTCACCGGCGGTGCCTCCGGCATCGGCCTCGCCGCCTGCCGGCGCCTGGCCGAGGAGGGCGGCCTCGTCGCCGTCGCCGACATCGACATCACCGCCGCCCAGCGGGCGGCCGCCGACCTACCCGGCGAGGCCGCCGCCTTCCCGGTCGACGTCACCGACGACGCCTCCGTGGCCGCCCTCTATGCGGCCGTCGCCGACCGCCACGGCCGCATCGACGTCTGCCACAACAACGCCGGCATCCTGCTGCCCGACGACACCGACCCGGTCGCCACCAGCCCCGCCACCTGGCAGCGCATCCTCTCCGTCAACCTGACCGGCGTGTTCCTGTGCCTGCACCACCAGATCCCCCATCTGCTGCGCTCCGGGGGCGGCTCGATCATCAACACCGCCAGCTTCGTCGCGCTGATGGGTGCCGCCACCCCCCAGATCGCGTACTCGGCCAGCAAGGGCGGCGTCGTCTCGATGACCCGCGAGGTGGCGGCCGTCTACGCCAAGCAGGGCATCCGCTGCAACGCCGTCTGCCCGGGGCCGGTCGACACCGGCCTGGTGGGAGCCTTCCTGACCGACGAGCACCAGTGGCAGCGCCGCGCCGTACACCTCCCCGACGGCCGCCTCGGCACGCCCCAGGAGATCGCCAACGCCGTGCTCTACCTGGCCAGCGACGAGTCCAGCTGGACGAACGGCGCCGCCATGCTGGTGGACGGCGGCATCACTGCCACCTACACCACGGCCGAGTAGCTACAGGCCCAGCGCCGCGCGCACGCTCACGAAGTCGTCGAACGGCTCGTAGGCGACGCCCTCCGCCTCCATGTTCCGGGCCAGGCCGCGCCGGGCGAACACGCGGTCGGCCGCCAGCGCCGCGCAGCGGTCGGAGTAGCCGTCACCCACGTAGACAACATCACCGCCGTCCCGCAGCGCCGCGACCACCGACCGCTTGCACTCCTGCCCGCAGACATCACACTCCTCGCCGTGGCGGAACTCCACCACCCCGCCCTCGGCTGAGAACCGCACCTCGTGCGCGAACAGCTCCACGTCGGGGACACCGTCGCGCAGCAGCACCGGCCGGATGATCGCCTCGAAGCCGCTCGACACCACCACCACGCGGTGCCCCGCCGCCTGCGCGGCCGCCACGAACTCCGCGAAGCCGGCCCGCACTCGCACCCGCCCGACCGCCTCCGCCACGATCGTGTCGTGGTCGCCCCGCACCGCGGCGAACTCGCGCTCGATGCACTGGCGCAACGTGATCCGCCCGGCGACGAGGTCACCCTCCAGCTCGTCGAACAATCGCGGCGCGTGCGTCTGCACGATCTCGACGAGGCTGTCTGACTCGGTGATCGTGCCGTCGAAGTCGACGACGATCAGGGCCACGCCGCTAGTGCGCTCCCTGCCACTTCGCGATCGTCTGGGCGTCGTGGCCGACCGCCATCAGCTGGTACAGCGGCTTGGGGCTCTTCAGGGTCTTGATGGTGTCCATCCTGCCCACCGAGATGCCCTGCCGCTGGCAAAACGTGAGCAGCGCCTGGCGGTCGGACGAGAGCACCCGCCACACCGTCTCCTGGCGATGGCGGTCGAAGTCCGGGTAGACGCCCACCTGCCCCGCCACGGCCCTGGCGATGGCCTCGTTGTACTGCTCGCGGTAGTCGTGTTCATCGCTCATGGGACGTCGCGACAGTCTACTGTTCGCAGGCATGAGCACCCGCACCTTCGGCGCCCAGAGCATGACCGCGCAGCTGCGCGACGTGCTGGTGAACCGCCCCGCTGCGG
>Ga0207657_10001351_pt1 | contig 26113 bp, 22 predicted proteins | sample KBSC33metaG_FD_184316 | JGI IMG/M metagenome (GOLD analysis project Ga0207657, IMG submission 184316) | Corn rhizosphere microbial communities from Kellogg Biological Station, Michigan, USA - KBS C3-3 metaG (SPAdes) (version 2) | ecosystem: Host-associated > Plants > Roots > Rhizosphere > Soil ... | reverse complement strand
AGCTGGTCGTGGGTCGCGAAGACGGCGGCGAGGCGGTCGACGCCGAGGCGGTCGAGGGCGTCGGCGGCGGCCCCCGGCGGCCCGCCGTCGATCAGCACCGGATCGCCGCGCGGCGGCTCGAGCAGGGTCGCATCTCCCTGCCCGACGTCGAGCCCGGTGACGCGCAGCGCTCCCTGTGGCGGGTCGCGCCGGTCGCCGCCCGGATCGATGGCGAGGAGGAGGATCGCGAGGGTCGCGGCCGCGAGGGCGGTGCGCGCGGCGATCGGCAGCCGCAGCCGGCGGCGGCGCCGAAGCGCCGCGATCGTCACCGCAGCCGCGGCGGAGCACGCGAGATAGACCGCGATCGTTGCGGCCGGGCCGGGCAGGGCGACATCGACCTCGGCCCATCGCGGCGAGCCGAGCGTCGCGGCGACGGCGGCGACGTAGTCGATCAGGGCTCCTTCGACGGCTCCGAGCGGCGCCGTCGGGACGCCCGGGACCTGGCCGAGCAGGCCGAGCAGCATGCCGATCCACATGACCGGCGCAATTGCCGGCATCGCCAGCAGGTTCGCCGGGATCGACGCCGCCGACAGCCGCTCGAAGTCGTGGGCGATCAGCGGCGCCGTCGCGACGGTCGCTGCCAGCGTCATCGCGGCCCCGTCGGCGAGAGCCCGCCGCGCGGGGTCCGGCAGCGCTGCCGGCAGCCGCTCGCCGATCAGGTCGCGAAGCGGGCCGGCCCAGAGCATGATCCCTGCGACTGCCGCGAAACTGAGCTGCCAGCCGACGTCGCCCCCGAACCGCGGGTTGATCAGGAGCGTCACGGCGGCGGCGAGGAGCGGCGGATAGGCGCGATCCGTCGCCCGGCCGGCCAGCGTCGCCGCGATCGCGGCGCCGCCCATCACCCCGGCGCGCTGAATCGACGGGCCGGCACCGGCGATCGGGACGTAGAGCGCGACCACCAGCAGCGTCACCGCGAGGCGCGCACGGAGGCCGAAACCGAACAGGGCCAGCGCCGCCCCGGCGAGGATCGCGAGCAGGACGACGTTCTGCCCCGAGACGGCGAGCAGGTGGCTGAGGCCGGCGCGGCGGAACTGCTCGCGGACGAGCGGCTCGATCCGGTCGTCCTGGCCGAGGACGAAGCCGCGGGCAAGCGCCTCCTGGCCGGGGTCGAGGCCGTCGCCGAGGGCGGTTTCGGCGCGGCCGCGGATCCGATCGAGCGCGCCGGTGAGGCCCGCGCGGGTGGCGCCGGTCGGGCGGATCCGTCCCGCGGCGAGCTCGAACGCGGCGCCGGCGCGGGCGAGCTCGCCGGCTCGGAAGTCGTCGGGACGGCGAAGGACGCCGCGGACCTCGAGCCCGTCGCCGACGTCGACGTCTGCGACCGGCTCGGGCGCGGTCACGATCACCCGCCCCTCCGGCGCGTCGAGCTGGATACGCACCTCCCCGAAGCTGCGGCGCGGCACCGCCGTGACCGAGCCGCGGATCGCAACCTGCTGACCGGCGGCACCCGGCAGAGCGCCGCTGTCGATCGCGGCGATCCGCACCGAGCCGAGGCCGAGGCCGGCGAGCACTGCGATCGCGCCGGCGGCGATCAGCCCGGCGGCGACCGCGATCGCGGACGGACCGTGCCGGGCCCGGGCGACGACCACGGCAAGCGCCAAGCTCCCCGCGATCGCGCACGGCGCCCAGCCGCCCGGCGCCGCCAGGTGCGCCGAGAGCAGCAACCCGGCGGCGAAGCCGGCGAGGACCGCGTGGCGCCACCATCCCGCGAGCCGCCCGGGATCGGTCACCTAGGGCTGGAGGCGCTCGCTCAGCGACTCGATCGTCGCCGGGCCGATCCCCGGGATCTCGTCGAGCTCCTCGATCGAGGCGATCCCGCCCCGCTCGTCGCGGAACTCGATGATGTCGGCAGCGATGACCGGCCCGATGCCGTCGATCGTCTCGAGATCGGCCTGATCCGCCGAGCCGAGGCTGATCGGGCCGTCCTCGGCCCCGGTCGCGGACGCGGCGGTTCCGCCGGCGTCGCGCGAGGGGACGACGACCTGCTGGCCGTCGGCAAGGCGGGCGGCGAGGTTGAGCGCATCCGGCTGGGCCCGGCCGGTCGGCCCGCCGGCGCGTTCAACCGCGTCGGCTACCCGTGATCCGGCCGGCATCCGGTAGACGCCGGGCTCGGCGACAGCGCCGGCTACATGGACGACGACGTCGCCGTTGGCAGGAGCGGTGCCGGAGCCGCTCCCGACCGGCTCGGCAGCCAGCGGCGTCCCGCCCTCGGCCGCAGCAGGCGAGCCGCCCTCGCGGACGGCCCGGATCCCGAGCAGGAGGATCGCGACGCCGATCGCGGCGAAGACGGCGGTCTGCAGCCGGCTCGCTCCCATGCGCCGATGGTGAGGCCCACGAACGCGCGCGTGGGTGGCACAGGGTCAAGGCTCGTCACGCAGGCGTGACGATTCAGAACTGGTCGGAGTCCTCGTCGTAGCCGACGGTGGCCGCCGACTGGCGGCCGATCGTCTCCTCGACCGAGACGGCCGGCGACTGCACGGAGAGGAGGGCGAGCACGTCGTCGCCGCGATTGGCGATCACGTGATCGCTGGCCGGCGGGATCAGAGCCAGATCGCCCGGCTCGAGGCTCTCGGTGTCGCCGGCCGCCGACAACTCGGCGACGCCGCGGACGACGACGTAGACCTGCTCGGCCTCCTCGTGGGAGTGCAGCTCCTGCTCGGTGGTGGCCGGGACCTCGATCCAGGTGACCGTCATGTGGCGCGAGCCGAGCTCGCCGGCATCCATGAGGATGTGGGAGCTGAGCCGACGGAAGTCCCGAACCGCGGCGTCCGACTGGCGCCTGACGAGCATCTCAGGCGGCTTTCTAGCAGAGAAAGCGGAACCGCGCCGCCGGAATCACCATTCTCGCCCGCCCCCGCACGCCCGCCCTCAGCGGACGACGAGGTTGACCAGCCGGCCGGGGACGACGATCTCCTTGACCGGCTCGCGGCCGTCCAGGAACGTCTGCAGGCGCGGGCTCGCGCGGACGGCCTCGAGGACCTGCTGCTCGCCGGCGTCGGCGGGCACGTCGACGCGATCGCGGAGCTTGCCGTTGACCTGGACGACCAACGTGATCACGTCACTGGCCAGCAACGCCTCGTCGGCGGACGGCCAGGGCACCTCCCAGATCCGATCGCCGACGACGATCTCCCATGCCTCTGCCGCCAGGTGCGGAGCGAACGGGAAGATCAGCGAGGCGGCGGTCGCGGTCGCGAAGCGGAGCGCCCGGTCGCCGTCGGGGTCGCCGCGGAGGCCGTCCCTGAGGCGGTAAGAGTCGTTGACGAGCTCCATGACCGCGGCGATCACGGTGTTGAACTGGAAATCGCGCTCGAAGTCGCGGGTCGCCTTGTCGATCGCCCAGTGAGCCTTGGCGAGGAGCTCGCGGATCGGTCCCTCGCTGCTGCGCTGCCAGTCGCGATCGAACGCCGACTGCTCGCTGCTGACCGCCCGCTGCCCGTCGGCGAGGCGCCAGAGCCGGCTCAGGAAGCGCTGGACGCCGTCGACCCCTTCGTCGACCCAATCGCCGCCGCGGTCGGGCGGGCCCATGAAGCAGACGTAGGTGCGGGCCGCGTCGGCGCCGTAGCGGGAGACGTACTCGGCGGGATCGACGACGTTGCCCTTCGACTTGCTCATCTTGGCGCCCTCGCGGGTGATCATCCCCTGCGTGAACAGGTTCGCGAACGGCTCCTGGACGCCGACCAGGCCGTCGTCGGCGAGCGCCTTCGTGAAGAAGCGCGCGTACATGAGGTGGAGGATCGCGTGCTCGACGCCGCCGATGTACTGGTCGACCGGCATCCAGTGGTCGGCGATGGCCCGATCGAAGGGCAGCTCCGTGTTCGCCGGATCGAGGTAGCGGAGGAAGTACCAGGAGGAGTCGACGAAGGTGTCCATCGTGTCGGTCTCGCGGCGCGCCGGCCCGGCGCAGCGCGGGCAGGTCGTCTCGACCCAGTCCGTCGCGGTCGCGAGCGGGCTCTGGCCCTTCGGGCGGTAGTCCTCGATCTCGGGCAGCTCGACCGGGAGCTGGTCCTCGGGAACCGGGACGATTCCGCAGTCGGGGCAATGGACGACCGGGATCGGGCAGCCCCAGTAACGCTGCCGCGAGAGCAGCCAGTCGCGGAGCCGGTAGTTGACGGCGAGCCGGCCGAGGCCGCGCGCCTCGAGCTCGTCGATGATCCGGCGCTTCGCGGCGGCCGGGGTGAGCCCGTCGAGATCGCCGGAGTTGACGATCCGGACGTCCTCGGACTGGGTGACGAAGGCCGCGCCGGCGGGCACCTCGGAGCCGTCGGCGGGCTCGACCACGGGGCGGACCGGCAGGTCGAACTTCGCGGCGAACTCGAAGTCGCGCTGATCGTGGGCGGGGACCGCCATGATCGCACCGGTCCCGTACTCCATCAGGACGTAGTCGGCCACGAACATCGGGATCCGCTCGCCGTTGACCGGGTTGACGACGGTCCGTTCGAGCCGGACGCCGGTCTTCTCTCGCTCCTCGTCGCCACGCTCGCCGGTCGATTGGCGGAGGGCGGCGGCGACGTAGTCGCGGACCTCGTCGGCGTTCGCGGTGCCCTCGATCAGGCGGTCGAGGTCGGGGTGCTCGGGCGCGAGCACGAAGAAGGTCGCGCCGTAGAGGGTGTCCGGCCGGGTCGTGAAGACGGGGAAGTCGATCTCGGGGTCCTCGCAGCGGAAGATCGCCTCGGCTCCCTCGGAGCGGCCGATCCAGTTGCGCTGCATCGTCACGACGTGCTCCGGCCACGATTCGAGCCGGTCGAAGTCGGCGAGGAGGCGGTCGGCGTAGTCGGTGATCCGGAAGTACCACTGCTCGAGCTTCTTCGGGACGACCTCGGTGCCGCAGCGCTCGCAGCGGCCGTCGATCACCTGCTCGTTGGCGAGGACGGTCTGGTCCTTCGGGCACCACTGGACCATCGCGTCGGTCCGGTAGGCGAGACCGGCCTCGAACAGGCGCAGGAAGATCCACTGCGTCCAGCGGTAGTACTCGGGCGTGTGGGTGGCGAGCTCGCGGCTCCAGTCGATCGAGATGCCCCAGTCGACGAACTGCTCGCGGAAGCTGGCGATCGAGCGATCGGTCGAGACGCGCGGATGCTCGCCGGTCCGGATCGCGTGATTCTCGGCGGGCAGGCCGAAGGAGTCGTACCCCATCGGCTGCAGGACCCCGTAGCCGTTCCGGCGCCGGTAGTGGGCGATGGCGTCGCCGACCGAGTAGACCTTGAGATGGCCGACGTGGGGCTCGCCCGAAGGGTAGGGGAGCATGACGAGGACGTAGGCCTTCGGCTTGTCGGGATCGAAGCCGGGATCGCCGGGGTTCGGCACCTCCCACGTCTTCTCCTCGGCCCAGACCGCCTGCCACTTGTGCTCGATCGCGCGCGCGTCGTAGCGGGCGGGGGCGTCCTCGCCGGGCTCGGTGTTCACCTCGGAGCTCATCGGATGGGCAAGTCTAGGAGGCGGCCTGGGAGGCGGGCTCGAGCTCGAGGCCGAGCCAGGCGCCGACCGCGGCGATCTCGGCGTCGAGCGCCGGCGGCTGCGGGCGGTCGCCGAACCAGTCGAAGCGGATCCGGCGCCGCCTCCCGGAACCTTCGAGCTTCCAGGTCGCCGCCGCCCGCCCCTCGGTGAGGACCGCGGGCCGGATGATGCCCCCGCCGGGCAGGATCCGGCGATCGTCAACGGCGGCGACGAGCGGCTCGCGGGTGCGCCAGCCGAGCATCGCGGTATCGAATGCGCCGAGGATCAACGCCGGCGGCGCCGGCGGCGGATCGGATCCCGGCAGGGCGAGCAGGCCGCCACCGGCGTCGACGGCGTCGTCGACTGCGGCCAGGGCCCGTCGGCAGGCCGTGATCGGCAGCCCCGACCAGCGGGCGAGGTCCTCGGGGCCGGCGGGGCCGTAGCCGGCCAGGTAGCGGCGGCCGAGGATGGCCAGCGCCTCGTCGCCATCGACGTGCGGCGGCGGTTCGGCGCGGCGGAACGAGCCGTCCGCGTCGCCGGCCACCTCGCCGGTCGCGGCGAGCCAGGGCATCAGGATGTTGATCGAATGGGGCCCCAGCGACGGCAGGCCGGCGGCGTCGAGGCGCTCGATCAGCTCGGCCCGGGTCATCGGCCCGTCGGCGAGGATCTCGAGGGCGGCGGGGCGGATCGCCTCGGCCGTCGCCATGTTGTCGCGTTTGGCCATCAGTGCACCGAAGCGACGACGGTTCCGGGGGCCGGTCAGGGCGTCGATCCATGGGAGGTCGTCGGCGGCGACGAGATGGACGGTGCCGCGGACCGTCCAGGTGCGGATCAGGCCGGCGGCCGCGAGCGACTCCGGCCGGGCGCCGGGGACCCGGGCGCGGGCGGCGAGGCCGGCGGCGCGGAGGTCCTGGGCCTGGATGCCGAGCACGGCCCTGGCGGCGTCGGCGGCCGAATCGGCGGCCGCGCCGGGCGCGAGCCGCTGGCTGCGCAGGCGGGCGCGCCTGATCGTCTCCTCTGGTTCGCCGGCGGACACCGCGGGATCGTAGGCCCGCGGCGTCCGGTTGGCGCCTACTTGGCCGGGATCACGACCTGCGAGCAGGGCGGCGCCGGCTGCGAGGCGTCGCCGGTGTTCTTGACCGGCTGGTTGTTCTCGTCGAGCAGGTCGACCGTCATCCGCGACTTCTTGACCTCGACCTCGGCGTAGCTGAACTGGTCCGTCGCCGCGCACTGCATGCCGACGCCGGCAGGCGGCTGCGGCTGGAAGAACAGCTGGGTGACGAGCGCGCCCGCGGCCGGGTTGCCGACGGCGCTGTTGATCTCGCCGGCGAAGTTCTCGGTCGCGATCGGGCCGTTGGTGATGTCGAGGATGCCCGAGTCCTTGACCCCGGGGCCGCCGAGAGTGTTGAAGCGGGCGTCGTTGACCATGTTCGCGTGGACGTCCGTCGTCAGGAAGACGGCGTTGTCGACCTTCTTCTTGAGGAAGCGGAGGAGCTCCTTGCGCTCGGAGGCGTAGCCCTCCCAGCGGTCGTAGGGCAGCGCGTAGAACTGCTGGATCGGCACCTCGTTGAAGATCACCTTGAACGTCGCGTTCGAGTTCTGGATGTCCTTCTTGAACTTGCGCAGCTGGGCGTTGCCGAGCATCGTCCGGTCGGGGTCGTTGATCGCGTCCAGGCAGGCGGGCGGCACAGGGTTGGCGAGCGGCGGCGCGATCGCCGCGAACACGTTGCGGACGCTCTGCGGCGCCGTCGGCGCGAGGTCGGGGTTGCCGCTGCCGGCCGGGTTGTCGCAGGCGCCGTTGTAGTCGGCGCTCGAGGAGCGGAAGGAGCGCTCGTCGAGGAAGAAGACCTCGAGGTTCTTGCCCCAGCGCTCGTGGCGGTAGAGGCCGGTCTTCTTGTTGTAGTTGACCGGGTTGTAGTCGCGGAAGGCGCGGACGCCGCGCTTGTAGAGCTTCTCCCCGTTGATCTTGTTGACGCCCTGGAAGACGCCGTCGTTGCTGTAGGGGAACCTGCTCTCCTCGCGGGAGAAGTCGTTGACGAACTCGTGGTCGTCCCAGTGGGCGTAGTAGGCGGCGTCGGAGCGCGCCTTCCACCACGGCTTCATGCCCAGGTTCGTCTTGTATGCGCCCCACTTCTGCTTGACGGTCAGCGCGACGTCCTTGAGGGTGTAGCCGGGGACCTCGGTGTCGGAGTAGATCGTGTCGCCCATCAGGACGTTGAAGTCGTTGTCCTGGTGGCGGATCCGGTCCCAGACCTCGAAGTTGTTCCAGTACGGCTGTTTCTCGCCCGGCACGGCCCGGGCGTCCTGGTCACCGGCGAGGGCGAAGCGGATCGGCGTCCGCGCGGACTTCCGGGGGGCGGTGACGAAGTGGCCGGTGGCGCTGTAGCGGCCGCCCTTCATGCAGAAGCGGTAGTCGTAGCCCTGATCGGCCGCGAGGCCGCCGATCTGCCGCTGGATCGTCAGATCGTTCTTCTTCTTCGACTTGATGCCGCGTCCCTTCGGCAGCCGGTTCGGGTGGCAGCCGCCGAGCTCGCCGTTGCGCGCGAGTTGCAGCCAGGCCTTGCCCGGCTTCGTCGTCCGCGCCCAGAAGATCGCCGAGCGAGGCGTGACGTCGGCGGCGGTGACGCCGTACTTGAAGCCCTTCTGCTTCGCACTCGCGGACGGTGCGACGGCGAGCGCCGCGAGAAGCGCGGCGAGGACGAGGACGGGGACGAGACGACGGCTGCTGCTGGTCATGGCCGCAATCAAACAGGCTGCGAGTTGGCGGCGCAAGAGGGATCGGGGGAACAATGGAGCTGAAGGGATTCGAACCCTTGACCTCCCGGCTGCCAGCCGGACGCTCTAGCCAACTGAGCTACAGCCCCAGAACGGAGGGCTAAGTCTACCGCCGCTCGTAGCGCTGACCCTGGCTGCCGATCCCGCCGGCAAGAACGCATGATCATGGGCGCCCCACGCCTCTTTGTTGTGTCTCGAGGGGGTCTCCTGGCGAACCGAAACCGCACGATACGCAGGGAACGGGACGGGCGGCGAGTATCTTCACGCTTGGAGATCGCCCCGTTCCATGGGCGCCAACGACGAAGAGGGAGCCCGCATTGGAGATGGACGAGCAGTACGGGACGACGACGGTGCGAGGCGCCGACGTGCAGCTGGCGCGGCAGTCGTTCCTCACCTCGGTCTTCGGCTGGATGTTCCTCGGCCTCGCCCTGACGGCCGGGATCGCCGCCTACGTGGCAGCCAGCAGCGACATGATCGGCTGGTTCGAGGACCACGCGTTCGCCTGGATCGTCATGTTCGTCGTCCAGATCGGGCTCGTCGTCACGATCTCGGCCGGCATCAACCGGATCAGCTACCCGATCGCGGTGTTGCTGTTCGGGCTCTACGCCGCCCTCAACGGCTTCATCTTCTCGATCATCCTCGAGGCGTACACGACCGCCTCGATCGCCAGCGCGTTCGGCGTCGCCGCCGGCATGTTCGGCGGCATGGCCGTCTACGGCTACGCCACCAAGCGGGACCTGTCGGGGCTGCGCTCGATCCTCTTCATGGGCCTGATCGGGATCGTCATCGGCCTGATCGTGAACATGTTCTGGGCCAACTCGGTCCTCTACTGGTTCGTGACGTTCGGCGGCGTCCTCCTCTTCTGCGCACTGACCGCCTACGACATGCAGAAGATCAAGCAGCTGGGCGAGAGCGGCGCCGACAGGGAGACCCTGCGGAAGGCGTCGATCCTCGGCGCGCTCTCCCTCTATCTCGACTTCATCAACCTGTTCCTGTTCCTGCTGCGGATCTTCGGCTCCGCCCGCTGATGAGCCCGGCTGACCTCAGATGAGCGACGAGCCGCAGCGCACCTGGGTCGTCTACCTCGCCGGCGAGATCCACTCCGACTGGCGCGAGCGGATCGCCGCCGGGGTCGCCGACGCCGGGCTGCCGGTCGTGCTCACCCATCCGGTAACCGACCACGCCGCCAGCGACGACTGCGGCGTCGCGATCCTCGGCGCCGAGGACGACAAGTTCTGGCACGACCACAAAGGCGCCGGCATCAACGCGATCCGGACCGGCACGCTGATCAGCGAGGCCGACGTCGTCATCGTCCGCTTCGGCGACAAGTACAAGCAGTGGAACGCCGCCTTCGACGCCGGCCAGGCGGCGGCCCTCGGCACCCCGCTGATCACCCTCCACCCGCCCGAGCACGACCACGCCCTCAAAGAGGTCGACCGCGCCGCCCTCGCGGTCGCCCGCGAGCCCGAGCAGATCGTCGCGATCCTCCGCTACGCGATCGAAGGCCGCCTCTAACCGCTCGGCGGGCGCCCGCCCGCACCGCGGCGGTAGTCCGGCCTGGATCTAGGCAGCCTCGGGGGTCGGCCGGTCGTCGACGTCGAGGACGATCTCGTCGTCGTTCCGCGACCGGACCCGAAACTCGAGGTCGCAGCTCTCCTCGAGCTCTCGGAGCAGGTCGATCGGCTCGTTCAGACCGACGTCGATCTGTGCCCGCCCACCCGAGAAGCGCTTCAGCGAGATGTCGCCGGTGGCGCCGATTGCATTCGCCGCGTCCTCGAAGCGAACGAGCTGTGAGAAGTCCGCGAACGGGCCGATGTCGACGCTGACCCGGCGCCGCGTGATCCCACCGGGCTGGCCGTTGGCGAGCGCCACCCTTCCCGCCGCCGAGCGCGTCAGCGGCGCCGCCGGCGCCTCCCCGAGCCCGAGCTCGTCCTCCCACTGCGTGCCGATCCGGTCGATCGCGCGCTCGAGCGCGTCGAGGATCCGGTCGCGGACCGGGCCGGAGCGCGGATCGGTCGCATCGATCAGGCGCGCGTTCATCTCCGCCGCCTCGCGGAGGGCGCAGAGCCGGATCCGGGTCGCCGCGCCGCGGGCGCCGATCCGCAGCTCCTCGAGCTGGCGCGCGAAGACCGCCATCGTCCGCAGCTCCTCCGCGGCCCGCGCCCGCGCGTCCTCGGTCTCGATCCGGAGCTCGCAGCACTCCGCCTCGCTGGCGTCGAGCCGCCGCTGCAGCGCGTCGAGCTGCCCGTTCAGCTCCTCGACCTCGGCCTCGCGTCCGCGCAGCGCCTCGGCCCCCCGACCGAGCTCCGACTCGAGCGCATCGATCGCCGCACCGACCTCGGACGGGCGAAACCCGAACAGGGATCTGCTGAACGTCTCTCCAGCGATGCCGCGAGACTAGGCGCGACGGCGGACGTCATCGGCGGCCGCGCCGAGGTCGAGCCGCGGCGCCTCGCCCCAGAGCTGCTCGAGCCGGTACAGCTCGCGCGTCTCGGCCACGAAGACGTGGAAGATGCAGTCGATGTAGTCGACGAGGATCCAGCGCGCCTCGGGCAGTCCCTCGACCCGCTTCGCGAGCAGGTCGTCGTCGTGCTTGAGCCGGAACTGGACCTCCTCCGCGATCGCCTTCGCCTGGCGCTCGTTGCGCGCCGTACAGATGACCAGGTAGTCGGTGTAACCGAGCAGCTCGGAGACATCGAGCGCGACGACCTCGGTCGCGCCCTTGCCGTCGGCGACCGTGGCGATCCGCCTGGCGAGCACCTCGGACCCGCTCATGCGGCCGCCCCGTAGAGGCCACGCTCGGCGATCAACCGCGCGACGGCGTCCGGCACCATCCAGCGGATCGGGCGCCCGGCGGCGACCCGCTCGCGGACGAGCGTCGACGAGATGCCGACCGGCGGCATCTCGATCTGCGCCGCGCCGTCGGCGGCGCCGAGCCGGCCGAGCACGTCGTCGACGGCATCCGAACCGAAGCCGGGCCGGGCGGCGACCGCGACAGCGGCCAGCTCGACCACCCGCTCCGGGCGCTTCCAGCGCTCGAGCCCGGAGGCGACGTCGGCGCCCATCACGAAGGTCAGCACGCTGCCCGGAAGCTCATCCGCAAGCAATTCAAGCGTACGGTAGGCGAACGACGGGCCTTCCCGCCCGACCTCGACGTCGGAGACGCGAAAGCCGGGGACGTCGGCGACCGCGGCGGCCGTCATCTCGAGCCGGACCGCCGCACCCGGCTCCGGCTCGATCCGCTTGTGCGGCGCAGTCCCCGTCGGCACCAGGATCAGCTCGTCGAGCCCGAGCGCCGCGACCGCCTCCTGGGCGAGCAGGAGATGTCCGAGATGAGGCGGGTTGAAGGCCCCGCCGAGGACGCCGACCGCCGGGCTCACCCGCGCGTCTGACCGCTGCCCCGGAGGACGTACTTCGTCGAGGTCAGCTCGCGGAGGCCGATCGGCCCGCGGGCGTGCAGCTTCTGCGTCGAGTTGCCGATCTCGGCTCCCATCCCGAACTCGAAGCCGTCGGTGAAGCGGGTCGAGGCGTTGACGTACACGCAGGCAGCGTCGACGCCGGCCGTGAACGCGGACGCGGCGGCGTCGGAGCCGGTGACGATCGCCTCGGAATGGCCGCTGCCGTGACGGTTGACGTGGTCGATCGCGGCGGCGACCGAGTCGACCACCGCTACTGCCATCTTCAAGCCGTGGTACTCGCGGTCCCAGTCATCGTCGCCGGCCGCTGCGACCGGCACGCCGGCGGCAGCCCGCGTGCGCTCGTCGCCGACCAACTCGACGCCGGCGTCGTGGAGGTCACCGAGCACGGCCGGGAGGAACACCTCGGCGATCGCCTCGTGGACCAGCAGCGTCTCGGCGGCATTGCAGACGCCGGGCCGCTGGACCTTCGCGTTGTAGGCGATGCTGCGTCCCATCCCGAGGTCGGCGTCCGCATCGACGTAGACGTGACAGTTGCCGGAGGCGGCGTAGAGGATCGGCACCTCGGCGACCTCCTCGAGCGCCACCTTCAGACCCTCCCCGCCGCGCGGGATGATCAGGTCGACGAGGTCGCGCTGGCGAGCCAGCTCGCCGAGCTCCTCGCGACCGCCGCCGGCGACGGCCTCGACCGAGCCCTCGGGGAGCAAGGCCTCCGCGACCGCCCGGCGGACGAGCTCGACGAGGATCGCGTTCGAGGCGGCCGCCGAGCTCGAACCGCGGAGGACGGCGGCGTTGCCGCTCTTCAGGCACAGCGCCGCGGCGTCGACCGTCACGTTCGGCCGCGCCTCGTAGACGATCGCGACGACGCCGATCGGCACCCGCCGGTGCTCCATCTCGATGCCGCTTTCGAGCGTTCGTCGCTCGAGCAGCTCGCCGACCGGGTCCTCGAGCGCGATCACCGCCTCGACGCCGACGGCCATCGCCTCGACCCGCTCGGGATCGAGCCGGAGCCGGTCGAGCAGGGCGTCGTCGAGGCCGGCGTCGCGGCCGGCGTCGAGGTCGACCCGGTTGGCCTCGAGGATCTCCGCCGTCTGCTCGCGCAGGAGCCGTGCCAGCGCCGCCAGCGCCGCGTCCTTGTCGGCGGTCGTGACGGCGGGCAGAAGCAGCGAGGCGGCGCGGGCGCGCCGGCAGACCTCGGTCACAGATTCAGCCGTGATCGCCATGGCGGCAAAGGGTAGGGAATGGTCCGGGCCGTGACAGTTATCGCCCATACGGCGACCCCGGCCCTTGTCCGAAATGCCCTGCTTGAGCTAGCTTTCGAAGGGACCAGGAAACGCCGTCCGCACGGTCCATCCCGCCGGCCGGCAAATGGCCCCGTCCGTAGGACCGGGCCGAAAATCGAAGGAGGCATGCGATGCCGCGCGCGAGGTGGTAGTAGCGCCTTTCGCAGCGTGATGAAAGCCTCAAGAACCACGAACGTCCACCCGCCGACGGGTAGTAGCCGCCGACGGGCGACGCTCGAGGCGACCTCGAAGAGGTCGATTGATGCGTCTAGTCGCGCTGAGTGGCGCAACCACGCAATGACACCGCAGGGCCGGCATTCGCCGGCTCTGCGTCTTTCTCATCGGCCCTTGCCCGATTTCCTTTAGGAGCGAGAGAGCGCGACCGACCCGATGCGGACGATGATCAGAGCAGTCCACGAAGCCCGGCTCGACCGGCTGTTCGTGGCGCACGTCCAGTCGTCGCTCGGGACCGGCGCCGGCTACGTCGTCCTGCTCCTGCTCGTCTTCGAGCGCTTCGACTCGACCTGGGCGCTGACGGCGATCCTCCTCGCCGGGTTCCTACCGTCGATGGTCATCGGCCCGCTGCTCGGCGCCGCGGTCGACCGGTGGCCGCGGCGGAGGTGCGCGATCGCCGCCGACCTGATCCGGGCGTCCGCCTTCGTCGGGATCGGCGCGATCGACGACCTCACCGCGATGACGGCGCTGGCCTTCGTCGCCGGGACCGGCGAGTCGCTGTTCCGGCCGGCGATCCTCGCCGGGATCTCCGACTCGGTCCGCGATGAGGACGGCTCCCTTGCTCCGGTGACCTCGCTGTACACGGTGATCGAGGACCTCGGGATCACGCTCGGCCCGGCCCTGGCGGGCGTGGCGCTGATCTTCATCGACCCGGCCGGGGTCGTGCTCATCAACGGGATGACGTTCGCGATCTCAGCTCTGCTGCTGGTCGGCGTCGATCTCGACCGGCACCGCTCCGAGCGGTCCGAGGAGATCGGCCGGCCGTCGCTGCTGGCCGCCACCGGCGAGAGTTTCCGAGCGCTCCGCGGCCTGCCGCGGGTGAGCGTCGTGATCGTCGCCTCGAGCCTCGCGCTGGCGTTCGCCGCGATGATCAACGTGGCCGAGGTTCCGTTCGCCACCGAGACGCTGGAGGCCGGCGACTCCGGCTACTCGGCCCTCGTCGCCATCTACGGGGTCGGGATCGTCATCGGCGCCTCGCTCGTCTCACGGGTGAGCGTCGGCGGCGAGATGCGGCTCCTGCTCGGCGGCATCTTCCTGTTCGGCGTCGCGACCCTCGGGACCGGGATGGCCGGCGCTCTCAGCGTGGCGCTCGTCACCTTCACGCTCGCGGGCTGCGGCGAAGGCCTCGAGGGGGTCGCCGGTCGGCTGATCCTCCAGCGCGACGTCCCGCACGATCTCCAGGGCCGCGTCTTCGCGGTCAAGGAGACCGCCGGATCGTGGGGCTTCGGCCTCGCGTTCGTCGGCGGCGGGGCGCTGGCGAGCGCGCTCGAGCCGAGCCAGGTCTTCCTGATCGCCGGCAGCGGCGCGATCGTCGTCGCCCTGGCGACCGCGATGATGCTGCGTCGGCGGCGGGCGGCGCGAGAGGCCGTCGAGGCCGTGGGCTGATCCGTCCGGCGCCGCTCAGGTGAGGACGAAACGATCCCGGTGGATCGCCTCCTCGGCGCCGCCGGGGAGGATCCCGGCGATCTCGCTGCTGCGCTTGCCGACCAGGCGCTGGAGGATCTCGGAGGAGTGCTCGGAGATCCCCTTGCCGACGATCCCGAGGTCGTCGACGACCTCGACCGGGGCGCCTGCCGCGAAGCTGCCCTCGACGCCGATGATGCCGACCGGCAGCAGCGAGGAGCCGCGCTCGCGGAGGACGCGACCGGCGCCGTCGTCGACGACGATCCGGCCCTGCGCCGGGGTCGCCCAGCGCAGCCAGAGCTTGAAGCTCGGCGCCCGGTCGTCGCGACCGGTGAAGGCGGTGCCGATCCGCTCGCCGCGAGCGGCCGCGAGCAGGGTCCCGGCGACGGTGCCGTCGCAGATCGTCACGCCGATCCCCGAGCCGCTCGCCATCTGGGCCGCGACGACCTTGCTGCGCATCCCCCCGGACCCGAACTGCGAGCCCCGCGAGCCGATCTCGTAGCGGTCGAGCTCGGCGGTGTCGGTGACCTCCGCGACGAGCTCGGCGCCGGCGTCGAGCCGCGGGTCGGCGCTGAACAGCCCCGTCTGGTCGGTGAGCAGGATCAGCTTCCGCGCCTCGATCATGATCGCCACCTGGGCGGAGAGGAAGTCGTTGTCGCCGAAGGTGATCTCGTCGGTTGCGGTGGTGTCGTTCTCGTTGACGACCGGGACGACGTGCCAGGCGAGCAGCCGCTGCAGGGTCTGGCGTGCGTTCAGGTAGTGGATCCGCTGGGACATGTCGAACGCGGTCAGGAGCACCTGTGCCGCCCGAACCCCGCCGGCGGCGAGCCGCTCCTCGTAGGAGCGGAACAGCGAGCCCTGTCCGACCGCGGAAGCCGCCTGGAGCTCGTCGACCGCCGACGGCCGGGAGGCGAGCTCGAGCATCCGCCGGCCGCGCGCGATCGCGCCCGAGGTGACCATCACGATCTCCTCGCCGCCCGCGTGCAGCTCGGCCACCTGCGCGCAGACGCTGTCGAGGACGTCCTTGCGGAGGGCGCCGTCGGGGCCCGCCACGATCGAGGACCCGAGCTTGACGACCAGGGTCATGACCGGCGCACCCGCTCGCAGCCGCTGACGCGGTCGATCAGGTCGACGCGAGCCCGGTCGTGGCCGCGGCCGCAGTTGACGAGCTCGGCGGTACCGTCGGCCGATCGGGCGATATCGCCTCCCCTCCCGCCGCGGATCACGTCGCTGCCGGGCCCGCCGCTGAGGCGATCGGCCCCGGCGCCACCGATCAGGCAGTCGTCGCCGGGGCCGCCCCGCAGGCGGTCGTCGCCGCCGCGGCCGTGGATCGACTGCGGGCCGGGACCGCCGCTGAGCGCGTCCCTGCGGGAGGTGCCGCTGACGCGCTGCGAGCACGGCTCCACGGGCGGGGGCTCATCCCCGCAGACGGTCGGCGTCGTGTCGGCGAGGCGCCAGACCTCGCCGGTGAGCGAGGCCACGTAGACCCGACCGCAGGAATCCTCGCCGAAGCTGCTCGGATTGCCGGCCAGGAGGCCTTCCGAGCGGTCGCCGGTCGCGTTCGGAAGCCCGAGCACAGTGGAGCGGATCTCGCCCTTGCAGTAGTCGGCGTAGACGTAGCGTCCGGCCAACTCCTCCAGGCCCGGATCGCGGACGACGTACCCACCGGTGATCGCGCAACCACCGGTCGAATGGGCGTACTCCAGCACCGGCTCGGTCAGCCGCAGGCCGGCACAGCCCGTCGATTCGTACGGATGCCGGCCCTCGCGGCAGTCCCAGCCGAAGTCGGCGCCGCGCCCGGCGGCCGGCTGCCGGGCGTAGTCGATCTCCTCCCAGCGGCCCTCGCCGACATCCCCGACGGCCAGCGCGCCGGTCAGGCGATCGAACGAGAACCGGTAGGGGTTGCGAAACCCGAGGCTCCAGATCTCGGGACGCCCCGTCGTACCGACGAACGGGTTGCCGGCCGGCACCGTGTACGGCCGGGTGCCGCTCCGCCGGGGGTCGATCCGGAGGATCTTGCCGAGCAGCGAGCCCCGGTCCTGTGCGTTCTCGCCGGGGTCACCGCCACCGCCACCGTCGCCGGTGCTGACGTAGAGGTAGCCGTCGGGACCGAACTGGAGCTGCCCGCCGTTGTGGTTCGGGTAGGTCGGGTGAGGAATGGTGAGGACGTTGCGGAGCGTCGCCGGATCGGCCGTGTCCCCGCTCGCCCGGAGCTCGGCGACGTGGATCGCCCCGGCGTCCTTGCCGGTGTAATCGACGTAGAGCAGGCCCGATTCATCGAAGTCGGGAGCAAGCGCCATCGAGAGCAGCCCGCGCTCCTGGAACCCGCTGTCGACGAAGGCGGACAGATCGACGAAGGTCGAGGTGCCGGCAGGCGTCGTCAGCCTGATCCTCCCCGCCCGCTCGACGACGAAGAGGCGATCGGGATCGCCGGGGTCGGAGGTGACGTAGACGGGTTCGGAATAAGCACCGACGCTCTGCAACGACACCGCCCCCGCATGCGGCGCCAGCGCCCCCGCGAGCACCGCGACGAGCGCTCCCAGCCCTGTGCGCACCCACCAACCCATCCGCGGAACGGTAGCCGTCCTGATGGTCATCTACTCCAGCTCGAAGGCCTGTTCGCCGACCCGGACCTCGTCGCCCGACTCGAACCCCGAGTCGCGGAGCGCCTTGACGACGCCGATCTCGTGCAGGCGCCGCTCCAGGTAACCGAGCGCTTCTGGGTTCGCCAGGTCGTGCCGCTCGACGAGCATCTCGACGCCGCGACCGACGACCTCGAAGACACCGTCGCCGACCCTGACGACGTCGAACCCCCCCGCTCCCTGCGGCCGGTAGACGCGGTGCTCGGACTCGAACTCGGGAGCGCTCGAACCGCTGCCGCCCGCGGCCGCGTCGGGGACGGCGCCGGAGGCGGCCCGGAAGAGCGCCGCGACCAGCTCGCCGACGCCGGCGCCGGTGGCGGCTGAGATCGCCAGCGGCTCGCTGCCCGGGTGGCCGTCCCGCCAGGCGTCGAGCTCGAGCTCGACCTCGTCGGGCGGCAGCAGGTCGCGCTTCGAGAGCACGACGATCTCCGGCAGCGCCGCGAGGCCCGCGCCGTGAGCGGCCAACTCGCCGCGGACGACCGCGTGGGCCTTCTCGGGATCGGCGCCCGGCCCGAGCTCGAGCAGGTGGACGAGCACCCGGCAGCGCTCGACGTGGGCGAGGAACTCGTGGCCGAGCCCGGCCCCCTCGGCCGCCCCCTCGATCAGCCCCGGGATGTCGGCGAGGACGAGCTGCCGATCGCCGTCGTCGATCGTGCCGAGCACCGGGGAGACCGTCGTGAAGGGGTAGTCGGCAACCTTCGGCGCCGCCCGCGTTATCCGCGCCAGCAGCGAGGACTTGCCGGCGTTCGGCATCCCGACGAGGCCGGCGTCGGCGAGCAGGCGGAGCCGCAACTCGATCCACCCGGACCGTCCCGGCAGCCCCTTCTCGGCGAACCGCGGCGCCTGCCGGGTCGACGCGGCGAAGCGCTTGTTGCCGTGGCCGCCGAGCCCGCCGGCGGCGACCGTAGCCCGCTGTCCCGGTTCGACGAGATCGAAGCGCTCCCCCTCGAGGCCGTCGATCGTCGTCCCCGGGGGGACCGGGACGATCAGATCGCCACCGCGGGCGCCGTGCTTGTTCGCCCCCTGGCCATGGCCGCCGCGCTCGGCCCGGAAGTGGGCGGAGACGCGCATCGACGCGAGGTCACGGCGCGAGGCGTCGCAGACGGCGACTACGTCGCCGCCGTGGCCGCCGTCGCCGCCGTCGGGGCCGCCCCGCGGCACATGCGCCTCACGGCGGAAGCTGACGACGCCGTCGCCGCCGCGGCCGCCTTCGACGAAGATTCGCGCCTTGTCGTGGAACACTGGAGCGAGCGTCTTCGCGGCCGGCGCAGCCGGCGGTGCGATCCCGCTACTCGGCGACGCTCACGACGCGGCCCTTGCGGCCGGGCGTGAACTCGACCCGGCCGGCGCGGGTCGCGAAGATCGTGTGATCGCGGCCGAGGCCGACGCCGTCGCCGGGATGGAAGCGGGTGCCGCGCTGCCGCACGATGATCTCGCCGCCCTGGACGGTCTGGCCGGCGAACACCTTGACGCCGAGGTACTTCGGGTTGGAGTCGCGGCCGTTACGGCTCGATCCGAGCCCCTTCTTGTGAGCCATCAGTCGGCCTCCTTCTTCGCTGGGGCGCTCTTCTTCGCCGCCGGCTTCTTGGCGGCCGGCTTCTTCGCGGCGGGCTTCTTGGCCGGGGCCTTCTTCTCGGCCGCCGGCTTCTCGGCCGCCGGCTTCTTGGCGGGAGCCGGCTTCTTCGCGGGGGCCTTCTTCGCCGCCGGCTTCTTCGCGGCGGGCTCCTTCGCCGCCCCATCCTTCGGCTCGGCATCCGCGTCCTTCTTCGCCGCCGGCTTGCGGGTCAGCATCTTCACCTCGGTCACCTCGAGGCGGGTCAGCTCCGAGCGGTGGCCGCGGTGCTTGCGGTAGCCCTTCTTCGCCTTGTACTTGAAGACCTTGATCTTCTCGCCGCGCTCGTGTCCGGCGACCTTCGCCTCGACCTTTACCTTCTCGAGGTCGGCGGGGGCAACCACGGTGTCGTCATCGCTGCGGAACATGACCGCGCGGAGCGGCACCTTGGCGCCCTCATCCTCGGCGATCCGGTCGACGAGCAGGGACTCGCCCTTCTCGACGCGGTACTGCTTGCCGCCGCTTTCGACTATCGCGTAAGTGGACATCTCGTTGTGCTCGCTCGATCCAGTGGGTCAGGAATCCTGGCCGGGGCTCGAACCGCTCCCGGCGCGGGAACGGCGCCGTCCGCCTCTGCGGCCGCGGCGCCGAGCGTCGGATTCTAGCCCCTCGGCGGAATCCTGCCCATCGCCGCCCGCCGGCACGCCGTCGACCAGCGTCGCCAGCCCCGACGAGCGGCCGATCTCCTCGATCCGGACGAGCTTGCGCTCGCCGACCAGCGATGCCGCCCCGGTCACCGTGATGACCAGGGCGTCGACCCGGGCGACGGCGTCGCCGGGGTTGTACATGTGCGGCTCGTCGATCGTCAGCAGCACCTCGTCGCCGATCTGGAACGGCAGCGCCCGGCGCTCGATCTCCTCCCGATCGCCGGACTCGGCGACCTCGAAGGTGTCGATCGGGAGGGCGTCGCCGCCCTCGAACAGGAACGTCTTGCCGGTCTCCTCCTCGAGCTCGATCAGGCCGCTGTCGTGGCGCATCAGCTCTCGGGCGACCTTCGGGTTGACGCGGATCAGGTGCGCCTCCTTGTCGGCCCGCTCGGTGCTGACGTCGCGGAGCTTGCGGAGCGCCTCGATCGCAACCGTCTCGGCCGAGCGGACGACGCCCTCGCCGTCGCAGGTCGGGCAGCGCGTCGTCAGGATCTCGCGGACGCCGTCGGTGACGTTCTGGCGGGTCATCTCGACCAGCCCGAGCGGCGAGACCTCGACCACGTAGGTCTTCGTCCGGTCCTCGTCGAGCGCCTTGCGGAGCGTCTTCAGCACCTGGTCGCGGTTCTTGGCCCGCGCCATGTCGATGAAGTCGATGACGATGATCCCGCCGATGTCGCGGAGGCGGAGCTGGCGGACGACCTCGTCGGCCGCCTCGACGTTGACCTTCGTGATCGTGTCCTCGAGCCGGCCCTTGCCCTTGCCGGTGAAGCTGCCGGTGTTGATGTCGATGACGGTCAGCGCCTCGGCGTAGTCGATGATCAGATAGCCGCCCGAGGGCAGGTCGACGCGACGCGAGAGCGTCGAGTGGAACGCCTCCTCGGCGCCGTGGCGCTCGAACAGGTGCTCGGCGTGGGAGTGCATCTCCACCGACTCGACGAGCTCCGGCGCGGTCCGCTGGAAGAACGACGTGACCCGCTCGAACTGCTTCTGGTCGTCGATCTCGGCGCCGTCGAACTCGCTGCCGAGGACGTCGCGGAGGACCCGGATCGGCAGGTCCGCCTCCTGGAAGATCAGCGACGGCGCGTCGGCGTCCTTGGAGCGTCGCTCGAGCACCTCGTGGAGCTTGTGGAGATAGGCGATCTCGCGCTCGAAGTCCTCCTTCTTCGCGCCCTGCGCGGCGGTCCGGACGATGTAGCCGCCCTTGCCCTTGCTGGCGTCGTGGATCTTCTCGAGGTTCTTCCGCATCTGGCTGCGCTCGCCGTCCGGGAGCCGGCGGCTGACGCCGATCCCGCCGCCCTGCGGCATGTAGACGAGGTAGCGGCCGGCGATCGAGAGCTGCATCGACAGGCGGGCTCCCTTCGTCTTCAGCGGGTCCTTGACGACTTGGACGACGATCTCCTGGCCGCGCTTGATCAGCTCGTCGATCCGCCGTCCCTGGCCGCGGCCGCGTTTCGGCACGGCCTTGCCGTCGGGGGTGACGATCTCGTCGACGTGCAGGAAGCCGTTGCGCTCGAGGCCGATGTCGACGAACGCCGCCTCCATTCCGGGCAGGACGTTGTCGACGACGCCCTTGTAGATGTTGCCGACGATCGACCGCGAGCCGCGGCGCTCGACGTAGAGCTCGCCGACCCGCCAGTTGTCGTCGCCGGAGCGACGCTTCTGCTGACCGCCGCCTTCGTCGTCCTTGGTTTGGCGGCCGGCTCGCGCCGACCCCTTGGCTTCGAGCACGGCGACGCGGGTCTCACCGGCGTCAACCGATACGAGGATCTTCTTCTTCAAGTTGGCTCACCTCACAGAGCATTGGTGTGTCTGCCCGGTGAGGAGAGCTGCGATTGGACGTAGATGCTCTGAAGCAGGCCGATGGCCATGAACGTGACCAGCACCGAGGTGCCGCCATAGCTCATCAACGGCAAGGGGACGCCCGTGACGGGCATCAGCCCGACGTTCATCCCGACGTTGACGAAAACCTGGAAGAGCAGCATCGATGCGATACCCGCACCGACGAGGCTCCCGTACAAGTTCTTCGAGACAGTCGTTATCCGCAGCGCTCTCCAGATGAGCAGCGCGTAGAGGGATAGAAGGAGTGCAGCACCGACGAATCCCCATCGCTCCGCGATCGCGGAGAAGATGAAGTCGGTGTGGGCTTCCGGAAGGAAGTCGTTCTGCACCTGTGTCGCGTCATCGCCGCGGCCGGTCTTTCCCCCGGAGCCGATGGCGGTGAGCGCCTGATTGGTCTGATAGCTGGAATCGGCGGGGTCGTCGCTCGGATTCAGGAACGACGTCAGCCGATCGAGCTGATACCCGTGGAGCACCGGATGACCGACCGCCGGCGCGACGATCAGCACGACCGTGACCGCTGCCAGCGCGATTCCCCCGAGGGCGGCGAAATGCTGCCAGGGGGTGCCGGAGACGAACAGGATCGCGAGCGTGACCACGCCGTAGACCAGTGCGGTGCCCAGATCGGGTTGCACGAACACGATCAACGCGGGCACGAACCCCAGCAGGAGCAGCCGCGCGGTGCGCTGCCACGCCGTCTGGCGCCGGGCCCGGTCGATGGAGAAGCCGGCAAGAGCGAGGACGAGCAGAAGCTTGCCCAGCTCCGACGGCTGAAACTGAAAGAACGGGAGCTCGATCCAGCGGCGGGCGCCGAGAGCGGCGACGCCGAGGACGAGGACGAGGACGATCGTGAAGATCATCGCGGTGTAGATGCCGACGCGGAGCTCCCGGAACCGCGAGTAGTCGACCCGCGCGAGCGCGAACATCAGGGCGATGCCGATGACCGCGTAGATGCTCTGGCGGATCGTGTAGTAGTAGGGATCGCCGCCGATCTCCCCCTGGGTGGTGAACCCGAGGGCGACGATGCTGCAGACGATCAGCCCGATTCCCGCGAACGCGGTCAGCGGGTCGATCTTGAGCAGGCCGGTGCGGGCACCGAGGCCGGCACTGCGCTCGTCGAAGGTCCGTGGTCTGGCGATAGTGGGCATCTGGACGTCAGTTCATCTAAGCAGCGTTCGCGGTCACCGGGTCTGGCTGGTGCCCGCCACGCACTGGCTCTTGACGTCGAGGAGGACGTTGAGGACCTGACAGGCGGCGGGGGCCGCGGCCTCGGCGCCGAAGCCGCCGCGCTCGATCGTGAAGACGACGACGAACTTCGGATCGTCGGCGGGCGCCAGCGCCGCGTACCAGGACTGGTCCTCCTGGTTCGTCTTCTCGGCGGTACCGGTCTTGCCGGCGATATCGACCGGGTAGCCGCCGAAGGTCGGGTACGAGGTGCCGCCGGGCTCCATCGCCGCCTCGCGGAGCCCCTCCATGATCGTTGAGCGGGTCGTCCCGCTGAGGTCGACCTCGCGGCGCGGCGCCGGCTCGAACGCCTGCGTCTGGGCCCCGGACGGGTCCTCGGCCTCCATGCCGAGATGCGGGCGGACGACCTCGCCGCCGTTGCCGATCGCCGCGTAGGCGGTCGCGAGCTGCAGCGGCGTCGCCTGCAGGTCGCCCTGCCCGACCGCGAGGTTCATGTTGTCGCCGACGCTCCATCCGCGGTCGGTCTCGTAGCAGCCGTCGACGCCGTAGAGGACCTGCTTGCCCCCGCACGAATCCGGACTGGAGGCCTCCTTGAAGAGCTTGTCGCGCCACTCCGGCGTCGGCACGAGGCCGGCGCCCTCGCCCGGCACGTCGATCCCGGTCAACGCGCCGAAGCCGAGCTGCTTCGCCCAGTCCTGGATGATCTCCTGGCCGGTCTCGTCGTAGACGTCGTTGGCCATGCGGCCGATGTCGTAGAAGAAGACGTCGGAGGAGACCCGCAGCGCCGAGACCATGTCGACGACGCCGTTCGCGGCCTCGCCGGCGTTCCGCCACGTGTAGTCGCCGTACTCGAACGAGCCGGTGTCGTTGAACGTGTGCTCGGGGGTGACCAGTCCGGCTTCGAGCGCCGCCGAGCCGGTGACCGCCTTGAACGTCGAGCCGGTCGGGTAGCCGGCCTGGATCGCCCGGTCGAGCAGCGGATTCTCCTCGTCGTTGGTCAGGTTCTTGATCACGTCGGTCTTGACCGGGGGCGTGAAGACGCTCGGGTCGAAGGTCGGCGCGGAGCCCATGCCGAGGATCGATCCATCGCGGACGTTCATCGCGACGAACGCGCCCGGGAGACCGCTGCTCGCGAGCGCCGACTCGCCGGTCGCCTGGACCTTCTCGTCGAGGGTCAGCTTCAGGTTGTCGCCGGCCTCGGGCTCGATCCGCGACAGCTCGCGGCCGCTCGGCTTGCCGGACGCATCGACCTGGACGCGGATCGCGCCGTTGCGGCCGCGGAGGATCGGGTCGTACTGCGCCTCGAGGCCGGTCGCGCCGATCCGGTCGCCAGGTTCGAGGCCCTCGTAGGCCGGCTCCTTGAGCTGGTCGGGGCCGATCTCCGAGACGTAGCCGAACAGCTGCGCCCCGAGCGTCCCGTTCGGGTATTCGCGGACGTAGACCTGCGATGCGGTGACGCCGGGGAACTCGTCCTGGCGCTCACGCAGGTAGTAGACGAGGTCCTTGTCGACGTCCTGCTGGAGCGTCACCGGATTGGCGGGCAGCTCCTTCGTCTGCTGGCGGATCTCCTGCTTGACCTTGTCGTAGGACATGTTCGCGACCCCGGCCAGCTTCTTCAGCTCCTTGTTGCGGACCTGCTTGTCGTGGGGCAGCTCGTCGGCGCGGACCTGCAGCGACAGGACCGTCTTGTTCTCGACGAGGACGCGGCCGGCGCGGTCGAGGATCTCGCCGCGCGGAGCCTGGATCTTGATCTCGCGGACGCGGTTGGCGTTCGCCTCCTTCAGGTATGCCTCGCCGGAGAGGACCTCGAGGAACCAGAGGCGGAAGAAGATCGCCGCGAATGCGACGATCCCGATGCCGCCGAGGATCGCGACCCGCATCGCGAACTGGGCGTGCGTCGGGGCGGCGTTTTCGTCGTGGCGGAACATCAGACGCTTCCCTGCCCCCTCATCATCCCGAACGTGCCGCCGCGACGCCCGATCTTCCCGGCGCGGCCGGCCGCACGCGAGCGGGCGCGACCGGCGTCGTCGACGAGGGCGGGACGGACGGCGCGGCGGATCAGCGGGAAGACCGGGATCGCGAGGAGGATCCCGAGCAGGCCCTGGACGAGCACCTCGCGGAGCGCGAGGATGCTGACCGGGGCATCGACGCCGAGCGTCAGCGTCAGGAGGCCATAGGCGAGTGCGGTCAGCGCCGTCAGCGCGCCGGCGAGCAGCGGCGGGACCAGGGAGCTGACGATGTCGTAGCCCTCGCGCCAGCGGCCGGCGAGGTAGCCGGCGGCCATCAGCGAAAGCGAGGCGACCCCGAGCGTGCCGCCGATCAAGACATCGATCAGCAGGCCGGTGACGAAGCCGATCACAGAGCCGGTCACGGCGCCGCCGAGCAGGCCGAGCGAGACGACGACGACCGGCAGCAGGTTGGCGACCGAGCCGAGGATCGGCACCTGCGAGAAGAACCCGAACTGGAGCAGGACCGTGGTCAGCACGATCAGCGCCAGCCGGACGACGATCTGCGGGGTGACGATCACTCGCCGCCTCCGGTCAGCACCGTGACCTGGCTGAGGTCGGCGAGGTCGGCGAACGGCTCGACGTTGACCTGCTCGCGCTGCTGCTGCTCGGCAGGGATCGTCTCGACGACCTGGCCGATTGGGATGTCGGCCGGATAGCGCGAGGAGAGGCCGCTCTCGGAGGTGAAGCCGGCGGTGACGAGCCGGTCGCCGTCCTTGACCTCCTTGTCGCCCTGGATCAGCCCGAAGTCGAGCCTGCCGGGGGCGCCGACGACGCCGCTGACGAGACCCTCCGGCCCCTTGCCGACGACCCGGGCGGTGACGGCCCCGCTGGAGGAGTCGGTGATCAGCGTCACCTCGGAGGTGCCGCCGGTGACCTCCGAGACCCGTCCGATCAAGCCGTCCTCGGTGATGACCGCATCGTTGCGGGAGACGCCGTCGGAACTGCCGGCGCTGATCTTGATCGTCCCGTACCAGAGGCTGAACGATCGGCCGATCACGCTCGCGTCGACCGGCGCGTAGCCGGTCAGGTCGCTCCCCTGCATCAGCTCGTCGAGCTTGTCGGCGTAGCCGGCCTGCTCGGCGGCCTTCTCGGTGGCAAGCAGCTCAGCGCGAAGCTTCGCGACCTGATTGTGAAGGTCGTCGTTCTCACCGCGCGCCTTCCAGGTCTCGTCGAACCAGTCGACCAGGTCGCGGGCCGGCTTCAGGGCACGGCTGGCGCCCTCGGCGACCGGCGACAGCACGGTCGAGACGCCCCGCTGGACCGAGTGCAGCGGGCCGCTGTCGGCCTCGCTGATCGAGATGCTGATCAGCATCAGGCAGGCGACGACGAGGACGACGAGGATCGCGCGGCGCCTGCGTACCTGCTTCCGGTACATCGGCGGCCTCGCTCAGCGCCGCCGGCGGCGGCCGTTGCTGGCGTTGATCCGGTGGATCGTCTCGAACTCCTCGAGCGATCGACCGGAGCCGACGGCGACGCAGGTCAAAGGTGAGTCGGCGAGCTGCGCCGGCATCTGGCACTCGTCGCGGAGCCGGGCGTCGAAGCCCTGCAGGAGCGAGCCGCCGCCGGCCAGGGTGATGCCGCGATCCATGATGTCGCCGGCG
>Ga0207657_10001348_pt1 | contig 26123 bp, 20 predicted proteins | sample KBSC33metaG_FD_184316 | JGI IMG/M metagenome (GOLD analysis project Ga0207657, IMG submission 184316) | Corn rhizosphere microbial communities from Kellogg Biological Station, Michigan, USA - KBS C3-3 metaG (SPAdes) (version 2) | ecosystem: Host-associated > Plants > Roots > Rhizosphere > Soil ... | reverse complement strand
CTTGACACTACCCGTGCATGCCGGCGGAAAGAATAGGCAAACCTCGATAGCGGGAGTCAGGCATTCTTGACTCCCGGCGCCACCCGTTAGGGTGGGGTCAGGCCGCAGGCGATGGCGAACTTGACCAGGGCGGCGAAGCTGTCGAGATCGAGCTTCTGCATCAGCCGGCTGCGATAAGTATCGACGGTCTTGGGCGACAGAAACAGCGTGCCGGCGATGTCCACCGTGCTCTTGCCCTCCGCGACCAGTTGCAGAATCTGGCGCTCGCGGTTGCTCAGCTTGCCTATCGGATTGGTCGACTGGTGCTCGCCAATGTAGCCGTCGACCACGGTCTCGGTGATCTTCTGGCTCAGATAGCGCCGCCCGGCGTGAACACTCCTTACGGCGGCCACCAACTCCGCTCCCGCCGACTCCTTGAGCAGATAGCCTTTGGCCCCCGCCTGCAAGGCCCGGAAGATGTGCTCGGTGGTCGAATACATCGACAGAATCACGACCTGCGTCAGCGGCGATGCCTTGCGGACCAGGCGGGTGGCTTCGATCCCGTCCAGATCCGGCATGACAATGTCCATGATCACCACGTCGGGCTTGAGCTCGGTCACCTTGCGTACCGCTTCCCGGCCATCCTTGGCATGCGCTACTACCGTCATGCCGTCTTGCGCCCCAAGCAATGCCGCCAGGCCGTCGCGCAGCACCGAATGATCGTCGGCCAGCAACACCCGGATCGTCATCGCCCCCTCCTTACCTCGGCCACGACGCTCGTGCCGGCGCCCGGCTGCGATTCGATGCGCAACGATCCGTCCACCGCCCGCAAGCGCTCCTGCATGATCAGCAACCCCAGGCCACGGGTTCGATGGTCCATTGCCGACTGCGCATCAAAACCGCAGCCGTCATCGGCGATCGTCAGGGATACGCTTTGCGCATCGACCGCGAGCGTCAACCGCACCGTGCCAGCCTTGGCGTGCTTCAGCACATTGGTGAGCGCCTCCTGGCCGATTCGAAACAAGGCCATCTCGGCGTCCTGCTGCAGCCGGGGCACCGGCTGCGTCGCGGCCACGGTTACGCCGATGCCGGTGCGCGCCCCAAACTGCTCGCCGTAGGATCGAAGCGTTACTGCGAGTCCATAATCGTCGAGTACCAACGGACGGAGCGTGCCAGCCACGTCACGCACGACTTCCGCCGTACGCTCGACCAGCGCGATCGAATCGTCCAGTCTCTGACCCACTTTGGTCCGTGACCCCGCCGACAGCTGGTCCTTGACCAGATGCAGATTGAGATTGATCGCGGCGAGATCCTGGCCGAGCCGATCGTGCAATTCGGCGGACAGGTTGCGCCGCTCCGTCTCCTGGATCTCGACCACGCGCTGCGATATGGCCCGCAACTGCTCGGCGTGAGTACGCGTTTCGGCTTCGGCCTGCTTACGCGCCGTAATATCGATCACGGTGGCACGTGTGTGAATGAACGTCCCATGGCTGTCGCGTACGGCCTCGCTCCGCAAGAATGCATCAAAGACTGACCCATCTTTGCAGACCAGCTCAGTCTCAAGCTCTGCAACGTCCCGCAACGTTCCGCATTCCTTAAGCGCACGCTTGTAGTTGCCGTGGTGGCGAGCGGCAATGAGATCTGCGAACTTTCTCTTTCCTACGAGTTCCCGGAACGAATAGCCAAGCCAGCTTAGCTGCGTGCGATTCATCCGGAGGATCGTTCCGTCGGGGCCGACGCTGTGATAGCCGCACGGTGCATTGTCGTAAAGATCATGCAGATCAAAAGTGATTCTTTCGTCCGCTGCGACATCCATAGACATCCTCGATTCCCCGGGCGACATTCCCACCACGCTCACGTGCGCCACGCGGTCAATACTAGATGGGAAGGCCGAAGGCGATAAGGCAGCGGTCTCGAATAACACTGTTTCCAAATCACACAAATGAGGCACCAAGCGCCAAAAAACGGTGACGTTCGCGTCAAATGCCGCATCGGACTATCCGCAAGATCGCAACGCCCGCCCGGGGGCTACGCATAAAAGTTGGCCCATGCGATAAAAAATCGGCGCTCCAGGGTTGACGTTGCAGTGTGGCGATTCGACCCGACGCGGACGACAAGCGTGGCACCGCATTCACGTGCGATGGATCCACGGACTAGAATCCGCGGGTCGCATTTGTTAACTTCCTGTACCGAAACGAAAAACGGCGCCGCGAGGACGCCGTTCTGCTGTGCTCACTTCTGGCTACACGTTGGCTACAGCTTCGAGTCGATGTCAGTGGATGCTATCGTGGAAAAATAGATCTGTGGCTCCCCGACCAGGGCTCGAACCTGGGACCTGCGGATTAACCGTCCGTCGCGGACCGCCGCTCTTTCTGACATCGAACCCTTCGAAGGCCGTCACGCCCGCGCCACCGACTAGGGCGAGGGGCGCCGACGGATCAGTGGGCGGGGCCGTACAGGTCGAGGCTGTTGAGCAGGTCGTTGGCGTGAGCGTCGCGCTCCCCCAGCGGCGCCAAGCCGTAACGGGTCTCGATCATCTTCAAGATCGAGGTGGTGTCGTAGAACGTGTGATCCACGAAGCCGCGCCGGGCGAACGGTGAAATGATCAGGGTCGGCACGCGCAGTCCGGGCCCCCACCGATCCACGACCGGAGGCGGCACATGATCCCAGAAGCCACCATTCTCGTCATAGGTCACAACGATCACCGTGCTCGACCACAACGGGCTTCGTTCGATCTTCGAGATGATGTTGGCGACGTGCTGGTCGCCCGACTCGACGTCGGCGTAGCCGGGATGCTGGGTCTCGGGACCAATCGGCTTGTAGAACGCCACAGCCGGCAGGCTATTGCTCTCGATCGCCTTGATTAGGTCGGCCTCATCCTTCAGGTGTTCGCGCTTGGCCTCGGTGCCGTCCGCGTACTGCTTGAAGTAAGCAAAGGGTTGGTGAGGGAACTGGAATAACGGGTCCGCGTTGCCAGCCAGGGCATCGTTCCAGCCACCGGAGTACCAGGCCCAGGAAATGCCCTTTTCCGTGAGGCGATCCCCGATGGTCGGCATGGTCTCAGGGGGCATCAGCAGATTGGCATCTTTCACAGTAGAGGGATGGGGCGCATTCACTGTGAAGACCGTGAACACGACCCAGCCGTCCGGCGTGACCGCGCCGTCCTTGACCAGGTTCCCCTTCTCATCCAACACCGCTCGAATGGCCGGCGGCGCGTTATCGAAGCGCGGAGTGCAAGCACAGATCAGCCAAAAGTGGTTCAGCAGTGAGCCTCCGAACGCTGCGTGGAAAAAGTTATCGGCTAGCGTGTAGCGCTCGGCATAGCGGTACAGGGCCGTTTGGCTGCTGTCGTAGTAGCCCATGGTTAGCCCCGAGCCGGAAACGGCGACAAAGCGGTCCATCTTTCCGCCATGGATCTGCTGTTGCTGCCTATAGTAGCTGCGCACTAGGTCATCCGCATGCTTCTCGTAGATCGGCACGTAACGGTCTATAAGAAACGGCGCGTTGGGTAGGTTCGCGGGAAAGCGCTTGTCGGGCTCAGGGGGCTTGGCATCGTTCATTACCGGCGGGAACGTTGCGTAAACCTGGCCTTGGGCGTCGGTCTGCGTTGCCGTCTTGCTGGCGTCCTGCAGTCCGTTGGCCCCGGGGAAATGGCCATACAGGTTATCGAAGCTACGGTTCTCCAGGTAGATGATCACAATGTGCTCGATCCGCTCCGGTCCCCGAGTCTGCGGGCCTGCCGCCCACGCCCATTGGTTTACGGCGGCCAGCAAAGTAAGACCCAGCATCGGACCAATGAGGTGCCATCGCTTTCCTATTTTCGATTTCATCCGGGTCCCTCGCAGGAGCACTCGTCTGCGGGGGCACGCTGGGCAGCGGCAGCGATCGATGCGCCCGAATTGACAGACGTTTGCGGATGATATAAACGGGTGCAAACTGGTGTCCAATGCATAATTCTCCTGACTGTTTATGCAGATCGGAGCTAAGCAACGAGCATGGACCTGAGGCGCCTGCGAACATTCGTCGCCGTAGTCGAGCTGGGAACGGTCTCGAAGGCGGCACTACATCTGCATATCAGCCAGTCAGCCCTGTCGCGGCAAATCAGCGATCTCGAACAGGAGCTCCGCGTCAGGCTCTTTGATCGCGTGGGGCGCCGTCTCGTCCTGACACCCATCGGCGAGGAGCTGCTGGAAGATTGCCACAGCGTCTTGGGCCACGTCCGTTCGCTGGGCGAGCGGGCAGAGCTGCTCCGTCGCGGAGACAGCGGCGTGTTGAAGGTGGCGGCCTCGCCGCAGATGATCGAGAGTGTTTTGTCGACCTTTCTGCCCCGATACGCTGTGCGCTTCCCCAACGTGCAGGTCAGGCTGATCGAGGCCCTTGGGCCGGCCCAGGTGACGCTGCTGGAACGCGGCGAGGTTCACATGGGCATCAGGCACGACCAGGGTGTCGATCCCCGCCTGGCGAGCTTGCCACTACAGCCGGACGAGGTGTTGGCCGCGTGTGCTCCATCGCTCCACTTTGGCGCCGCCGAAACGATTGATATCCGCAGCCTTGCATCCTATCCGTTGCTGCTGCTGGAGGCAGGTTACTCCGTGCGCGTGCAATTCAATGCGGCTTGCCGTCTGGCAAACGTCAAACCCAACATCCTGTTCGAAAGCCGCGCGCCCCACACCTTGCTTGCACTCGCCGAAGCTAGATACGGTGTGGCAATCATTCCGTCGCTCCTGCGGACGGATCGCTATGAGCTATCCATCCTCCGCGTAGCGCACCGAGGGAAACCGCTTCGGGAAGGTTTGGTCGTCCAGTGGGATAACCGGCGTCCAATACTTCCCTACGCCGCAAACTTTCGCGAGGCGCTCGCCGAGCACATGCGCGAGGTCTTCTCGATGACGCAGCCATCAAAGGGCAAGAGGGCACTCGCACGGAAGCAAGTTGCTGTCGCAAGAGCACGCGGACAATGAGGTCCTCGGAATGTCTCAAATGGGTCACACTCAGCCGTTAGCGAATCAATCGGTCAAAGGCCGCTTCTGGCCGTTCAGAGAAGTCGGGAACGACCGCTTCTCCGTCGCGCGAAGGGCTGCAACGGGGGGTCGAATACGGCCGTTGAATGGAAAGCGTTGCAATTTCATCGGACATTGTTTGTCAGGCCCAATCCCGACCAGGACAAACAATCCGCAGAATTGCGGAACGCGGGCGGTTTTGCGGAACGAAACGCGGGGCGCGGAAATCGCCGAAACCCGCATGTAGATTGGCTCCCCGACCAGGGCTCGAACCTGGGACCTGCGGATTAACAGTCCGTCGCTCTACCAGCTGAGCTATCGGGGAATAGCCTTCTATTATATCGAGCGGCTTCGGGCCGGGTCAATTTAACGTGCAGCCAACGCGATGCGGCGATGACCATGGTCGTCGCCCGATCTCTCGCGGCGGCGACTACAACGGCGGATCGCGCGGCGAGCCGGGTCCGGGCGACAGATGCGGCGCGGCCAACCGCAGGTAGTGGACCATCGACCACAGCGTCAGCACCGCGGCGACCCACAGCGCCGCCTTGCCGAGCAGCTTGGTATCGATGCCCGGAATCACGGGCTGGTAGAGCAGCAATGCGATGACCGCAGTGATCTGGGCAACGGTCTTCACTTTGCCGACGAAGGCGACGGCGACGCTCTTCGACTTGCCGATCTGCGCCATCCATTCGCGCAGCGCCGACACGGCGATTTCGCGGCCGATGATGATGATCGCAAGCCAGGGCTCGGCGCGATCGAGCCACACCAGCATGATCAGCGCCGCGACGACCATCAGCTTGTCGGCGACCGGGTCGAGAAAAGCGCCGAACGCCGACACCTGGCCCCATCGCCGCGCCAGGTAGCCGTCGGCCCAGTCGGTGATCGCCGCGACCGCGAAGACGGTCATCGCCAGCCAGTTCTTGTGGGCCATCGACAGCATCGAGTCGGGCACGTAATAGACGCCGACGAATACAGGGATCAGAACGATCCGTAGCCACGTCAGCGCGGTGGGAAGATTGAATATCATGGCGGCGGCCGCGTGCTGCGCACGGTGAGCGCATTCTACTCCGGCCGCGACGGCCCCAGACCGGACCGTGCGCGGGGGTATCGTCCGGACTGGCTCGCGGCTCCGACTTGGCGGCGACGATCCGTCAATGCAGCTCGGCGAATATGCGCTCGGCGAGCGCGCGGCTGATACCGGCCACGCGCGCCAGGTCATCGACGCCCGCTGCCTGGACGCCCTTCAAGCCGCCGAAGTGCGCGAGCAGCGCCTGCCGCTTGCGCGCCCCGATGCCGGCGATCTCCTCCAGCGTCGATGTCGTCCTCGCCTTGCCGCGGCGCGCCCGGTGCCCCTGTATCGCGAAGCGATGCGCCTCGTCGCGGATTTGCTGCAACAGGTGCAAACCCTGGTGATCGGCCGGCAGTTGCAGCGTCTTGTTGCCATTGGGAAAGACGATTTCCTCGAGGCCGGGCTTGCGCTCGGGCCCCTTGGCAATGCCGATCAGATGCGTCGCATGCAGTCCCTGCTCGGCGAGCACTTCGGCCGCAACGCCGACCTGCCCCTTGCCGCCGTCGATCACCAGCAGGTCGGGCGCCGGGTATTCGCCGGAGACGATCCGCGCCACGCGTCGCGTCAGCGCCTCGCGCATCGCCGCGTAATCGTCGCCGCCGACCGGCGGCTTGACGTTGAAGCGGCGGTATTCGCCCGTCTGCATCGCCAATCGATCGAAGATGACGCAGCTCGCGACCGCGGCCTCGCCCATCGTGTGGCTGACGTCGAAGCATTCGATCCGCTGCACCGACGAGGGCAAGCCCAGCGCTTCCTGCAGGGCGGCGAGTCGCTCGTCCTGGGTCGCTTTTTGCGCGAGCCTCTGCCGGATGGCAAGTTCGGCATTCTGCAACGCCATCGTCACCCATACGCGACGCTCGCCGCCGGGGTTGGTGACCAGCTGGACCTTGTGTCCCGATTGCGCCGACAGCACATCGGCGAGCACCGGGTCGTCGCCTCCTCCGGGCGCGACTATCGTCGGGGGCGTCGGCCGCTCCAGATAGTGCTGGACCAGAAACGCCGGAACGATCTCGTCCAGCGTCGCGCCTTCCGCGTGCTGCGGGAAAAACGTCCGGTCGCCGACGTGCCGGCCGCCTCGTATCATCACCAGGTTGACCGCCGTCATTCCGCGCTCGGCCGCGCCGGCGATGACGTCGACATCGCCGGCGGTATGGCTTTCGACGAACTGCCGCGATTGCAGCTGTTGAAGGCGCGTGATCTTGTCGCGCAGTCGCGCCGCCCGCTCGAAGGCGAGAGACGCCGCGGCCGCGTCCATCTGCCGCTGCAGGTCGGCCAGCACCTCGGTCGTCTTGCCCTGCAGGAACAGGGTCGCGTTCTTCACGTCTTCCTGGTAGTCGGCCTCGGAAATCAACCCGACGCAGGGGCCGGTGCAGCGCTGGATCTGGTGCAGCATGCACGGCCGCGAGCGATTGGCGAACACGCTGTTCTCGCAGGTACGCAGCTGGAACACCTTCTGCAGCACGCCCATGCCTTCGCGCACGGCGCCTGCGCTCGGAAAGGGCCCGAAGTAGCGATGCGGCTTGTCGAGCTTGCCACGGTGAAAGCGCAGCTGCGGGAACGTTTCGCCGGTCAGGCAGATGAACGGGTAGCTCTTGTCGTCGCGAAAGACGACGTTGTAGCGCGGCTGGTGGGCCTTGATCAGGTTGTTCTCGAGCAGCAGCGCTTCCCCTTCGGAGCGCGTGACCGTCACTTCGACCCGCGCGACCTGGGCGACCATCGCTTCGGTGCGCGGATGGTGCTCGGTTTTCTGGAAATAGTTCGAGACGCGCTTTTTCAGGTCGCGCGCCTTGCCGACGTACAGCGTGTCGCCGGCCGCGTCGACCATGCGGTAGACACCGGCGCGATTGGGCAGCGACTTCAGCAGTTCGCGGGCGTCGAACGCTTCGCTTTTCATGGCGGGCTTATTTTCCTCGGACATCGGCTTCAACTCAATCACGCGGCCGCGTCGGTGCGAAAGCGTGCGATCGACGCGAATACCCGCTCGAACATCGCCCCGGTCAGGCGCCGCGTATTGGTGTTGTAGCGGCTGCAGTGATAGCAGTCGAACAGCCGCGCCGTGCCGCCTTGGCCCCGCGGCAGCGCGTGCTCCGCGCCGTGCGCAAACGGGTAAGCGCGCGATCCCAGACCCAGCGCGCGCAGCGTCGCCTCGTGCGCGATTCGCCCCAGCGCAAGTATCGCGGCGCCGTCGGGCAAGGTGCAAAGCTCTGCCGCGAGGTAACCGTTGCAGTTCCTGATCTCCTCGGGCAGCGGCTTGTTGTTCGGCGGCAGGCATTTGACCGCGTTGGTGATCCGCGCGTCGATCAATTTGAGGCCGTCGTCGGCGCTCAGCGACTGCGCCCGGTTCGCATAGCCGAACTTGTGCAAGGTCGCGTACAGCATGATGCCGGCGTAGTCGCCGGTAAACGGCCTGCCGCTGGCATTGGCGCCGTGCATTCCTGGGGCGAGCCCAACGATGACCAGGCGCGCATTCATGTCGCCGAACGGCGGCACCGGCCGGCAGAAGTAACCTGGATTCTCCACGAGAACCTGATCGAGGAATTGCGCGAGCCTCGGGCAGCGCCGGCAGTCGATGTCGTACGCGGCGGCCGGGACCGCGGCATGATCGGATTCGCGGCGGTGCAATCGACTCATGTAGAATGGCGTTGCCCTGCCGCCGGATAATCAGTGCGGATCACTGCCGCAAATTGCCGGAGCGCGCGCCGGAAATGGCGGCGGGCAAGCGCAATTTTAGCACGCGCGCGTGCCCACCGGCTCCGATGCTCCCTCCCGAATCACGGCTCGAAGTGCGTACGCGGCTGCCTGCCAAGCCGAGCGCCAAGCCGCCGCTGCTGTTCGTGCACGGCGGCTACTGCGACGCATGGTGCTGGGAGCCTTATTTTCTGCCCTACTTTGCCGCCCACGGATACGAAGCGCATGCGCTGAGCCTGCGCGGACACGGGACGAGCGGCGGCCGCGAATCGCTGTTCGTGACCGCTCTCGACGACTATGTCGCCGATGTCGAGCAAATCGCAGCCACCTTGCCGTCGCCGCCCGTGCTGATCGGGCATTCGATGGGCGCCGCGATCATCGAGCGCATGCTGACGACGCGTCCGATTCGCGCCGCGGCGCTGCTGGCGCCGATCCCTCCCGCCGGACTTGCGCCGGTCGCGCAGCGCCTCCTCGCCTGGCAGCCCGAATATCTGGTCAACATGCATCGGCTCGATGCGCCGCATTTGAGCGGCGACGTACTTGCGGCGCTGCGGCCGATGTACTTCAGTGCCAGCGTTCCGCCGAACATTCTGGCCGAGGCGATTTCCCACCTGACGCCGGAATCGCCACGCGCGCTGATGGACCTGACGCTGCGTCTGCACGGCGGCGCGCCCGTCGCAGCCGCCCGGCTGTTCGTGCTGGGTGCCAACGACGACCGGATCTCGACGCCGGCCGACGTCAAGGCCACGGCGTCGTTGTACGGCGTGCCTGCGCTGGTCCTGCCCGGGCTCGCGCATATGCTGATGCTGGAGCGCGATTGGGAAACCGCGGCGCGGCCGCTGCTGACCTGGCTCAACGGGTCAGGCTGAGCTCGCAACGCGATCGCCTGCGAGGGCGCACGCGCGGTAAAGGCAAATCCGCAGCCTAGCTGTGCGTCGCGGCGAACTCGGCGAATTCGCCGGGCGCCATCGCTTCGCTGAAAAGAAACCCCTGGAAGCAGTGGCAGTCGCGCGCCTCGAGGAACGCAAGCTGCCCGCTGGTGCCGACGCCTTCGGCGACGACCTGCAGATTGAGGCCGCGCGCCAGCGCGATGATCGCCTCGGTGATCGCCGCGTCGCCGGGATCGGTTTCCAGATCGGCGATGAACGAGATGTCGATCTTCAGCGTATCGATCGGGAAGTGCTTCAGGTGCGACAGGCTCGAGTAGCCGGTGCCGAAGTCGTCGATCGCGACCGAGAAGCCTTCGTCGCGCAATCGCTGCAGAACCTTGCGAATGGCGTCGAGGTCGTGCAGCAGGCTCGACTCGGTAACCTCGAGCTCGATCCACGACGGTTCACACCCGGCGGTACGCACGATGTCGGAAATCCGCTGCGCCAGGTCGTCGCGATAGAACTGTCGTCCCGAGAGATTGATCGACACCGTCAGCTCGAGCCCAGCCTTGCGCCATGCCGCGCACTGCTCGGCGGCGCTCTTCAGGACCCAGTCGCCGAGGATATGGATCAGCCCCGACTCCTCCGCCAGCGGAATGAAGACTTGCGGCGCGATCTCGCCATGCTCCTCGTCGTGCCAGCGGAGCAGCGCCTCGGCGCCGACGATCGACCGGTCGGCAATGCGCACGATCGGCTGATAATGGAGCCTGAGCGCGCACTCCTTTACTGCGGTGCGCAGCGAGCTCTCCAGCGTATGCTGCTTCAACCGCCGCGCGGCGAGATCGGCATCGAAGAACTGATAGGTGTTGCGTCCCAGCTCCTTCGAGCGGTACATCGCAACGTCCGCGTGCTTGAGCAGGCCCTCGGGGTCGTCGCTGTCGTCCGGATAGATCGAGATACCGATCGAAGAGGTCACGTAGATATCGTGCTCCTCGATCTGGAACGGCTGCGCGATCGCGTCCTGCAGCTTCTGCGCGACGCGGTTCAGCACGGCGGCATCGTCGAAGTCCTCGACGATGACCATGAACTCGTCGCCGCCGAGCCGCGCCAGCAAATCGGTTTCGCGCAACGCCGCCGACAGTGAATGCGTGACCTGCTTCAGGAGCTCGTCGCCGATCCGGTGCCCTAGCGTGTCGTTGACGTTCTTGAACCGGTCCAGATCGATGTAGAGCACGCCGACGTGGCGGCCGTTGCGCTTGGCCTGGGCGATCGCCTGCGCCAGCCGCTCCTGCAGCAGCAGGCGATTGGGCAGTCCGGTCAGCGCGTCGCGCGTGGCCAGATATTGGAGCCGCTCCTCCGCCTGGATGCGGGACGACACGTCCTGAACGAACGACAGGATCGACACGATCCGCCCCTGCTCGTCGAGCAGGCACGAGTGGTACCACTCGCACCAGATCGTTTCGCCATCCTTGCGGTAGTTGCGATTGAGTCCGGTCGCGCGCGGCTGCTCGCCGGCCATCAGCTTTTCGATGAGCTCGGTCACCGTCGGACGATCGGCTTCGTGCGTCAGCTGGCTGCCGGTGATCGGCATGCCCAGGACTTCCTCGGCGCGCCACCCGAAGATGTTCTCGGCCTGCGGCGACCACCGCACCAGGCGGAAATCGCGGTCCCATTCGAGCACCGCCAGCGGCGTGTTGTTGATGTGCGACGACAGCATCCAGTTGGCGCGACGCAACGCTTCCTCGTTGCGCTTCTGGTCGTGAATGTCGGTGTGCACCGCGTAGATGCCGATGACGTTGCCTTCGCCGTCGCGGTTCGGCGCGTAGTGAATCGACTCCCATCGCTGCTCGCCGTTCGGCTGCACCAGCATCTGCTCGGTCGATATCGTCTCGCCGGAGAATACGCGGTTCATCAGCGGCTGCAGCTGCCGCGCGCGGGCATCGCCGACGACTTCGCCGATCTTCCGGCCGGTCAGGTCCTTGCGACTTTCCGACAGCCATTCCTCGTTGTGCCGGTTGAGGAAGCGGAAACGCGATTCCCGGTCGATGTAGGCGACGCGGGCGGGAACGTTGTCCATGATCAGCCGGAGCTCCCCTTCGCTGGCGCGGAGGGCTTCCTGCGCCTGCTTGAGGCCATGGATGTCGTTCATCAGCACGAACGCGCCGTTGACCTCGCCTCCAGGCGCGGTGTCGGGCACGACGCGTATCGTCATCCACCGCCGCACCGCATCGGCGCCCGGCACCAGCCGCTCGAACGACGTCGATTCGCCCTGCAGCGCGCGCGACAGCAGCGCCTGCGCGCTCGCGTAGATGCCGTGGCCGACGACGTCGCGCAGGCGAAGCTCGGCCACCTGCTGCGCGGTCAGCCCGAAATACTGCAGGAACGGCCGGTTGACGTACTGGCAGCGCTCGTCGCGATCGATATAGGCCACCGGCGCCGGCACACCGTCCATGATCGCGCGCAGCTGCGACTCGCGCGATGCCAGCGCATCCTGCGTCTGCTTCAGGTCGGTGATGTCGTGACCGACGATGTAGTAGCCCTTGATCGTCGCGTCGAAGCGCATGTCCGGGACGATCTTGTTGCGCAACCACCGCTGGCGGCCGTTGACGTCGACGGTCTCGCGCTCGTAGGTGACGCTCTCGCCCCGGGCGGCGCGATCGATGAACGGCTGCTGGAACTCGAATGCTTCCGGGCCGAGCACGTCGGCCACGCTCTTGCCGATGATCTCGTCGCGGCTGATGCCGACCAGCGTGACAAAGGCGTCGTTGACGAACGTGTAGTGACGGTCGAGATCGACGTAGACGACGGGTTCGGGAATGTTGTCGGTGAACAGCCGCAGCTGTTCCTCGCGCGCCGCCAGCGCCTGCTCGGTGAGCTTCAGGTCGTGGATGTCGTATTCGGTGCAATACAGCCCGCGCACCTTGCCCGCCGCATCGAGGTCGGGCGCGATCCGGCCATGCATCCAGCGGCGCTTGCCGTCGGCGCTTGCGCCCACGCGCTCGTACTCGACGTTCTCACCCTCGAGCGCGCGCTTGATGATCGGCCGCAGAAACGCGTTGACGTCGTGCGGCATGACCTGGTACGGGGTCTTGCCGTAGATCTCCGCCTGCGGCCGGCAGACCCAGTTGGCAAAGGCCTGGTTGACGAACGTGTACTTGAGCGATCGATCCAGGTACGCGATCGGGCCGGGAATATTATCGGCGAACAGCCGCAGCTGCGATTCCTGGGACTTCAGCGCCTCGCGGATACGAACATCGTCTTCGATGTCGTTGATCACCGCGAACGCGCCGCCGGTCTTGCGCCCCGGCTCGCGGTCGGGGAACAGCGTGATGCGCACCCAGCGCAGGTCGCCGCTGGCCGGGCGCTCGCGGCGATCGTAGCTGACGGTCGCGCCGGCGAACGCCCGCTCGACGTATCCCATCATCTCGTCGAGCGCGTCGGGGGCGATAAAATTCTTCAGCGGCTGGCCAAGCAGATCGTCGACTGCGGCGCCGATGTATTCGCCGTAGGGCTTGTTGGCAAAGCGCAGGCGGAACGAGCGATCGAAATACAGGATCGGCAGGCTGACGCTGTCGGTGACGATGCGCAGGCGATGCTCGCGCTCGCCGGCTTCGAGCTCCATCCGCTTGATGTTGTCGACGTCGGTATAGGTCGCGAGCACACCGCGGATATCGCCGCGCGGACCGCGATCCGGGTAGTAGTCGACACGGACCCAGAAGGCGTTGCGCTTGACCGACGAAAGCTGGCGCTCGAAGCTCACCCGCTCGCCGTTGAGCGCGGCTTCCAGGTAGGCGTGATAGAGCTGGTAGAGCTCGCGGCCGTCGACTTCGACGACCTCGCGGCCGATGACGTCGGATTGCGGTTTGCCCGACCAGTCGAGAAACGCGCGGTTGACGAAGCGGTAACGCTGATCGACGTCGATGTAGCAGACCGGGAGGCCGAGCGCATTCAGCTTGCGCTGGGACAGCGCTAGCAGGGACTCCCTGTCCAGACCTTCGCCGACGGTTTGCTGGGTCGGCAGGTCCAGGCGTGTGAATGAGCGGGGTAGCGCCATGGCACCGGGTCGGACCGCCTTCCTCCACTCCCTGGAGCCGGGCGGTCAATCAGTCTAAGTGTCGAATCCGCCACTTACAAGCAAGTAGTCTGCCATTCGGGGAGGCGCCCGGGAAAATGAGCCAAAATCGGCGCTTTCGGCCATGGAATTGGCGCGATGGTGACGGCAAGCTACAATCAGCGGCACAAAAACCCGCCGGGCGGCACTTTTCGGGTGGCGCGTGCTGCTTCTGGCGACCGGCCCGGATTCGCGCTCAAGCCCCTGCCCGCGCGAATTGTCGCAGCGGCAGCCGGAAATTCAGGAGGAAGTCGATGCCCCGCGTCTTAAGCTTGGCCGCCCGCTGGCTGGCGATACCGGCGTTGTTGCTGCTGCCCGCGGTCGCAGGCGCTGCCCCGGTCGAGCCGCCGGCGATTGCGGGTGTGCCGATCGATTTCGTGCTGTTCGCGCTGACCCTCATCGGGGTCGCGCTGTTCCACCGCCATACGCTGCCGATCGCCGTCGGCGGCATGATCGTGATCTCGCTGTTCAAGATCGCGTTTTCGCCGTTCGCCGAAGGGCCGGGCGTCGCCGGCTGGCTCGATCATCTGGGCCACGAATGGGTGCTGCTGACCAACCTGCTGGGCCTGCTGCTCGGCTTCGCCCTGCTGTCCAAGCACTTCGAAGCCAGCCGCATCCCGCAATGGCTGCCAAAACTGCTGCCCAACGACTGGAAAGGCGGCTTGGTCCTGCTTTTCATGATTTTCGTGCTGTCGAGCTTCCTCGACAACATCGCCGCGGCGCTGATCGGCGGCACGATCGCCGGCGCCGTGTTTCGCGGCAAGCTGCACATCGGATACCTGGCGGCGATCGTCGCCGCGTCGAATGCGGGAGGTTCCGGCAGCGTCGTGGGCGACACGACGACGACGATGATGTGGATCGACGGCGTCAACCCGCTGCAAGTGCTGGAAGCCTACGTCGCGGCCGGCACGGCGATGCTGGTTTTCGGCATTCCCGCCGCGATCCAGCAGCAGCGCTATTCGCCGATCACGCGCGAGGCGCCGGTCGGCGTCGTCATCGACTGGGCGCGGGTGTTCATCGTCGCGCTGATCCTGATCACGGCAATCGTTGTCAACGTCGTCATCAATGTCCGTTACAACGATATCGCCGGCGATTTTCCATTCATAGGCGCCGCGGTCTGGGTCGCGCTGCTGGTCTGCGTGCCGCTGCGGCGCCCCGCCTGGAGCGAGCTACCGGGTGCGCTGCGCGGCAGCATCTTTCTTCTGTCGCTGGTGCTCGCCGCGTCGATGATGCCGGTGCACAAGCTGCCGGACGCCTCCTGGCATGTCGCGCTGGGCCTGGGCTTCGTCTCGGCCGTGTTCGACAACATTCCGCTGACCGCCCTGGCATTGAAGCAAGGCGGCTACGACTGGGGCTATCTCGCCTACGCGGTCGGCTTCGGCGGATCGATGATCTGGTTCGGGTCGTCCGCCGGCGTCGCGCTGTCGAACATGTACCCGGAGGGCAAGGATGCGATCGCGTGGGTGCGGGGCGGTTGGCACGTCACGCTGGCATACGTCATCGGATTCGCGGTGATGCTCGCCGTGCTGGGCTGGTTTCCGCAGCCCAAGCACGAGGCACCGAAGACGGGCGCCCCGGCCGCCGCCGCGGCGCGGGTTGTCAACTGAGGCCGGCGGAGCCGGCTGAAGCGACCGCGAGGGCCGCGCATCCGCGCCGCCCCGGTCAGGACCAGACGCGGTCAGCGGACCCAGCGCCCGGGGACGAAATGCCAGCGGCCGCTCGGACCCTGGACCCAATGCTGGGGCTCCCAGTGCCAGCCGCGCCGCTCGCGCACCCAGGCGCCGCGGACCCACACATGGCGGTGACCGTTCCAGCGCCAATAGCCGGGTGACCAGACATAGCCGGCGCGGGCCGGCGGTACGATTTCGACGCGAGGCGGCGGCGGTGCGATCTGAATATCGACAAAAGCCCTCGCCGCACTCGGCAGCGATACCACTGCGGCGCTCAGTCCGATGGCGGCCGCCAGGATTCGATTGCGCATTGCCATGACGTTCCCTCCGGTAAGTGCAAGGCGCCGGGCTCGACTTCCGCCTAAGCGCCGCTGCAATGCCGGCTTAACGTTCCGCCCGCGCCGGCTGTTGACAGCCGGCCGCCGCCACGACCGACGCAGCGGTCAGCGATCGACGACCAGAATGTGGACCCGATACGGGCCGTGGGCGCCCAGCACGATCGTCTGCTCGATGTCGCCGGTGCGCGACGGCCCGGAAACAAGATTGACGGCGCGGGGCATCGCATGGCGCTCGCGGCGGACCAGCGCGAACGCCTCCTCCATCCCCGCAACGATGCGCGCGGCCGACACGACGGCGACGTGCGTGTCGGGCAGGAGCATCGTCCCGGTCGGCGTATCGGCACCGGACAGCAGCACCAGCGTGCCGGTTTCGGCGATCGCGCAGAAGGTGCCGGTGATCCCCAGCCTGTCGTCGCCGGTGGTCGGGCGCGGCTCGATCGCGAGGCCGGCGCCACCCCAGTCCAGGTCGGCGAACTCCGGCCAGCACACGCCCTGGCGCGAGCGCTGCGCGGCCAGCGCCGGCGCCAGCTCGAGCGCGTCGAGATAACGGGCGACGCTCGCCGGAATCTCGCGCCGATCGGCGATTCGCGCGACCGTGCTTTCCATGTCGCTTGCGCGCCGCATGAACCGCGCGACCAGATCGTCGGGCATGCGCGGCCGGGGTCCCTGGCCGTGCGCGGCGACATAGGCTTCGGCATTCCTGCGCGCAGCGGCTTCGTCCCTTGCCGCGCCGGATCTTGCCAGCGCGTCGCGCACGCGGCCGAGAATCTTCTCGCGCGCCGGGTCGCCGCTGCCGGCGTTCATCGGCTGCTCGTCTCGATGAACGAGGCGATGCGTTCAATGCCGGACCGGATCGCCGCCGGCGAGGCGGCATACGAAAAGCGCACATGCTGGCCGTCGCCGGGCACGCGCCGTCCGAAATGGATATCGGCCAGCACCGCGACGCCGGCTTCGTTCAGCAGGCGCTTGCGGAATTCCTCCGAATCGGCGCAGCCGGTGCGCTTGCACGCCTCGGTCACGTTCGGCCAGGCGTAGAACGCGCCGCCCGGGGTTTTGCAGCTGATGCCCGGAACCTCGTTCAGCAGGGAGACGATCAAGTCCCGCCGCTCGAGGAACGAGCGTCGCATCGCCTCGGCATCGGCCTGCGGCCCGTTGATCGCTTCGAGTGCGGCCCACTGGCTGATCTGCGAGGCGCAGGAATCGGTATTGGTGATCCAGCGCGTGAACACCGGCGCCAGCGCGCGATTGGCGACATAGCCCAAGCGCCATCCGGTCATCGCCCAGGTCTTCGACGCGCCGTCCGAGATGATCGTGCGCTCGAGCATGCCGGGAAGCGCCGCGAGCGAGGCGAATTCGCCGTCGTAGCACAGCCGCGAATAGATTTCGTCGGCGTAGACCCAGATCTGCGGATGCCGGCGCAGGATCTCGGCGATCACGCCCAGATCCGCCGGCTTGAGGCTCGCGCCGGTCGGGTTGTGCGGCGAGTTCAGGATCAAGAGCCGCGTCTTGGCGGTGATCTTGGCTTCGAGCTCGTGCGGATCGAAGGCGAAATCGCGCGATTCGCGCAGGTGTATCGGCACCGGCAATGCGCCGTTGGCCACGATCTGCGACTCGTAGATCGGGAAGCCGGGCACCGGATAGATCACCTCGTCCTCGGCGCCGAAATCGGTCACCGATGCGATGGCGTAGGCGATGAAAGGCTTGGCGCCGGCGCCGATCACGACGTCCTCGGGCTCGATCGCAAGTCCTCGCCTCCGGCCCAGATCGCGCGCCGCGGCCGCGCGCAGCTCGTCGATGCCGGCCGATGGCGTGTAGCCATGCTTGCCGGCGCGGATCGCCGCGATCGCGGCGTCCTGGATGTTGGCCGGTGTCGGAAAATCGGGCTGGCCGATGCAGAACGACACGATGTCGCGGCCCTGACGGGCCAGCGCGTTGACTTCGGCGAGAACGACGAATGCATTCTCGGTGCCCAGGCTTTCGCCGCGCCGGCTGATCCTCGGCGCGGGCTTGGCGTCGCGCGGAGCGTTCATCGTCTTTCTCCGTCGACGCGACGTCGGGCATGAAGCTCGCGAAACGTGCGCCCGGCCGGTGCCGGCATGTCGCGGCCGTCGGTCCAGCCGCGGCCCAGCGGCAAGCGATGAATCAGCCGATCGCGGCCGCCCAGCCGGCGCAAGGCACGCACGCCGATGCGGGTGAGCGCACCGAACAGGCGCGGCCGCAAGGCGAGCCACGACCAGGCGCGCAAGCCCGCCCGCTCGGCCCATGGGCGCAGCCGCCGCGCGAACTGTTGCTCGCGCAGCTTGCGCAGCAGGTCGGGCAGCGGGATCTTGACCGGACACACGACGCCGCATTGATTGCACAAGGTCGATGCCTGCGGCAGGTCGAGCGCGTTTTCGAGGCCGATGTACGACGGCGTCAGGATCGAGCCGATCGGCCCGGGATAGACCCAGCCGTACGAATGGCCACCGATGTTCTGGTAGACCGGACAATGATTCATGCACGCGCCGCAGCGGATGCAACGCAATGCCGCGCCGACTTCGCTTCCCAGCACGGCGCTGCGCCCGGCGTCGACCAGAATGAAGTACATATGCCGGGCGCCGTGAAATTCACCGTCGCCGCGGATTCCGGTCAGCACGTCGACATAGTTGGAAATCGATTGCCCGGTCGCCGAGCGCGGCAGCACGCGCATCAGGGTGGCGACGTCTTCGAGCGTCGGCACGATCTTCTCGATGCCCGAGATCGCGACGTGAACGTCGGGCAGGGTTGTCGTCAAGGTGGCATTGCCCTCGTTGGTCACCAGCACGACCGAGCCGGTCTCGGCGACGAAGAAATTGCCGCCCGAGATGCCCATGTCCGCGGCGAGGTAGTGCTTGCGCAGCACCTGGCGCGCCTCGAGGCAGAGCTCGTTGATTTCCATTTTTCTCGCCGTGCCGTGCACCCGGGCGAACAGGTCCGACACCTCTTCCTTGCTCTTGTGCAGCGCCGGTCCGATGATGTGCGAAGGCGGCTCGTAATCGTTGATCTGCAGGATGTATTCGCCCAGATCCGTTTCGACGACCTCCATGCCGGCGCTCTCGATCGCGCGGTCGAGCGCCGACTCTTCGCTCACCATCGACTTCGACTTGATGATCTTGCCGGCGCCGTGGCGCGCGGCAATCGCCAGCACGTGCCGGTTGACGTCGGCGGGCGTCTCGGCCCAGAGGACCGTCGCGCCGCGCGCGGTCGCGTTGCGCTCGAACATCTCCAGCCAGACGTCGAGGTCGTCGAGCGCGCGCTGCCGGATCGCGCGCGCAGCCTCGCGAGTCGACTCGAAATCATCGAGCTCGGCCAGCGATTCCCGCCGCTTGGCGACGAATTTTCCCTTGATCTTTTGCAGGTTGCCCTGCAGCTGGGCATTGCCCATGTTGTCGTGCGCGCGTTCCTTGAAGTGCATCGAGGCGATCTGCATTTGTGAGTCCTGGGTCTATTCGCCGGCCAGCAGTTCGGCGATGTGCAGCACGCGGGTCCGGCTGTCGCCCCTCCGGCGCAGCCGTCCCTCGATGTTGAGCATGCAGCCCAGATCGCCGAGCACGACGGCATCGGCGCCCGAGGCGGCGATGTGCGAGCATTTGTTGTCGGCGAGCCGCGTCGCGATCTCCCCGTACTTGATCGAGAAGGTCCCGCCAAAGCCGCAACAGGTCTCGCACTCGGTCATTTCGACGAGCCTGACGCCAGGCATCCGCGCCAGCAGCGCGCGCGGCTGCTGCTTGACACCCATCTCGCGCAGTCCGGCGCAACTGTCATGGTAGGTGACGGTGCCGGTGTATGTTCCCGGCACCGCGTCGAGCTCGAGCACGTTGGCGAGAAAATCGGTCAGCTCGAAAGTCCTTGCGGAAAGCGCGGCGGCGCGCGCAAGCAGCGGCGGATCGTCGCGGAACAGGTCGGCGTAGTGGGTCTTGATCATGCCGGTGCACGAGCCCGAGGGAGCGACCAGATAATCGCAGGATTCGAATTCAGCGACCAGCTTTCGCGCGAGAGCGATCGCTCCGGCACGGTCTCCCGAGTTGTAGCCAGGTTGTCCGCAGCAGGTCTGCGCCGGCGGCACGAAGACGCGGGCGCCGCCCGCTTCGAGCAGCCTGATCGCGGCAAAACCGATGGCCGGACGCATCAGGTCGACCAGGCAGGTGACGAAAAATCCTACGCGCATCTTCGATCCGGAATTCGACTCGACCTTGTCTGCTCGCCGGGACGTGATCAGTAGGACCGCGTCAGGGCGACCACGCACATCCCCAGCAGCCATTGCGGAAAAATGCCCAGCAACAGGAGCGCAAGTCCGTTGATCGACAGCAAGGCCCTGGTATCGCTTCGCGCCTCCAGCGGCGCGGTATCGACCGGATCGTCGAAATACATCAGCTTGACGATGCGCAGGTAGTAGAAGGCTCCGATCAGCGACGCCATCACCGCGACGACGGCGAGCCAGACGAGTCCAACGTCGACGGCGGCCTCGATCACGGCGAACTTGGCGTAAAAGCCGACGGTGGGCGGAATGCCGGCCAGCGAGAACATCGTCAGCAGCATCAGGAACGCATACCACGGACTGCGCTGATTGAGGCCCTTGAAGTCGTCCAGCTGGTCGGCTTCGAAGCCGGCGCGCGAGAGCAGCAATACCATGCCGAAGCTGACCAGCGTGGTCATCACATAGGTGATCGTATAGAACATCGCCGCGCTGTAGCCGTTGATGTTGGCGGCGAGAAAGCCCATCAGCATGTAGCCCATGTTGGCGATCGTCGAGTATGCCAGCATGCGCTTGATGTTGGTCTGCGCGATCGCGATGACGTTGCCGGCGATCATCGACAGCAGCGAAAGGATCAGCAGCATGCCCTGCCAGTCGAACGCCATTGCCGCCAGCGCGCCGACCAGGAGCCGCGTCATGAAGCCGAACGCGGCGAGCTCCGGGGCGGCGCCGACGAACAAGGTCATCGCCGTCGGCGCTCCCTCGTACACGTCCGGCAGCCACATGTGGTACGGCACGGCGCCGAGCTTGAAGGCGATCGCCGAGACGACGAATACGAGGCCGAAGGCCAGCATCGTCTTGTTGACGCCGCCGGCGAACACCGTCGTCGCGATGCGCGTCACGTCGAGGGTGCCGGTGGCGCCGTAGATCATCGACATGCCGTACAGAAGCAGGCCGGAAGCGAGCGCGCCGAGGACGAAGTATTTCATCGCCGCCTCGACCGCCTGCCCGGATTCCCGCTGCAGCGCGATCATCGCGTACAGCGACAGCGACATCAGCTCGAGCCCCAGATACAGCAGCAGGAAGTGATTGGCCGAAATCATCACCATCATTCCGAGCAGCGCGAACATCATCAGCGCAAATGTTTCGCCGCGGAACAGGCCCCGCACCGTCAGATAGCTGCGCGAGTACGCGAGCGTCAGCGCGACGGTCACGCAGCTTAAGAACTTGAGCACGTCGGCCAGCGCGTCGGCGACGAACGTATTGCCGAACGTGTGTGCCGGCGCCTGATGGAATACGTAGAGCGACAGCCATGCGGTCGCAACGAGGCCGAGCTGGGTGAGCCAGTAGCTCCATTTGCGCAGCGTTTCGGGCAGCACCAGGTCGACCATCAGCACGACGCAAGCGGCGACCAGCAGCGTAATCTCCGGCAGGGCCGGGAGGAAATCGAAGTTCACAGGCGTGGCGGTCATCACAGTTTGCTCTTGGCGACGTGCGCCAGCAGCTCGGTGACCGACGCATGCATCACGTCGGTGAACGGCTTCGGGTAGACACCCATGAACAGCACCACGCCGGCCAGCGTCGCCAGCAGCCAGAACTCGCGCCGCGACACGTCCTTGAGGGCGGCGACGCGCTCGCCGACTACCGCGCCGAACCAGACCCGCTTGTACATCCAGAGCGTGTACGCGGCGCCGAGGATCAGCGTGACCGCGGCGAGGAAGCCGACCCAGAAATTCGCTTTGACCGCGGCCAGGATCACCATGAACTCGCCGACGAATCCGCTGGTGCCGGGCAAGCCGGCGTTGGCCATCGCGAACAGCATCGCAAGCGCGGCGAATCGCGGCATCGTATTGACGACCCCGCCGTAATCGGCGATCTGCCGGCTGTGCATGCGGTCGTACAGCACGCCCACGCAAAGAAACATCGCCGCCGAGACGAAACCGTGCGAGAGCATCTGGACGAGTCCGCCCTCGACGCCGAGCTCGCTGAACAGAAAAAAGCCCAGCGTGACAAAGCCCATGTGCGCGATCGACGAATACGCGATCAGCTTTTTCATGTCCGCCTGCACCAGCGCGACGAAGCCGATGTAGATGACCGCGATCAACGACAAGGTTATGACGAAGTTGGCCAGATAATGGCTGGCGTCCGGCAGTATCGGCAGCACGAAGCGGACAAAGCCGTACGCGCCGACCTTGAGCGTCAGCGCCGCCAACACGACCGAGCCGCCGGTCGGCGCCTCGACGTGCGCGTCGGGGAGCCAGGTATGCACCGGCCACATCGGCACCTTGACCGCGAACGAGAGGAAGAACGCGACGAAGAGCAGAAGCTGCGTCTTCAGCGACAGCGGCAGCTGATACCACTCGAGAATCGAAAAACTGCCGCCGCTGACCGAATAGAGATAGATGAACGCGACCAGCATCAGGAACGAACCGAGCAGCGTGTACAGAAAGAACTTGATCGCCGCGTAGACACGGTTCGGGCCGCCCCAGATGCCGATGATCAGGTACATCGGAATAAGCATCGCCTCGAAGAAAACGTAGAACAGAACCCCGTCGAGCGATGCGAAAACGCCGTTGATGAGGCCTGACATGATCAGGAATGCCGCCATGTACTGGGCAACCCGCGTCTGGATGACGATCCAGCCGGCCCAGACGACGAGCACGGTGACGAAGCTGTTCAGCAGGATGAACAGCAGCGAAATACCGTCGACGCCGAGCAGATAATTGACGTTGAAGCGCGGTATCCATTCGACCGCCTCGACGAATTGCATTTCGCCGGTGCCCAGCCTGAAATGCGCGTAGAGCGGGATCGTGACGGCGAACCCCGCGACGGCGCCCACCAGCGCCAACCAGCGCGCGGCCGCGGCATCGGCATCGCGGTTGACTGCGAGCACCAGCAGGCCGGCGACGATCGGAACCCAGATCGCGAGGCTCAAGTAGGGCAGCATCAGACGACCCTCAGCACGACCCACCAGAACAGGGCGACGAACACGCCCAGGATCATCGCGAACGCATACAGGTACATGTAGCCCGACTGGATCAGGCGGAGCGCGGCCGATGCCGCGCCGACCATGCGTGCGCTGCCGTTGACGAAGAAGCCGTCGATGACCGAACGGTCGCCGATCTCCGAAAACAGGTTCCCGGCGCGCCGGAAACCGCCGGCGAAAAACCAGTCGTTGAACCGGTCGACGTAGTAGTTGTTGGCGAGCAGTGCATACAGCGCTGCGCTCCGGGCCTGTATCTTTGCGGGTAGGTCGGGGCGCCGGATGTAGAGCAGCCACGCGAGCCCGATGCCCGCGACCGCGAGCCAGAACGGCGCGCCGGCCAGGCCATGGGCGACGAAGGCGCCGACGCCGTGCCATTCCTCGCGCAGCGTCGCCATGCCGCCGTGTTGCGGCAGGATGGCGATCGAGCTCCCGAAGAAATCGCCGAACAGCACCGGATCGACGTAGGCCCAGCCGGCATAGATCGACGGGATCGCCAGCAGGATCAGAGGCACGGTCACGACCCAGGGACTTTCGTGCGGGGGACCGGCAGCGGCGGCGTGGTCGTCGTGCCCGGGCTCCTCGCTGGCGGCGCCGACAGGAGGCGGATGCCGGAACCGCTCGTCGCCGTGGAACGCGAGGAACAGCATGCGAAAACTGTACAGCGCCGTCACGAACACGCCGAGCGTCAACGCGATCTGCGCGTAGCCGTGGCCGGTCACCGTCGACAGCTGCACGGCCTCGATGATCGCGTCCTTGGAGAAGAAGCCGGCAAACGGCGGGATGCCGGCCAGCGCCAGCGACCCGATCACCGTCGTCCAGTAGGTGATCGGCATGTATTTCTTCAAGCCTCCCATCCGGCGCAGGTCCTGTTCGTGATGCAGCGCGATGATCACCGACCCCGCCGCCAGGAACAGCAGCGCCTTGAAGAACGCATGGGTCATCAGGTGGAAGATCGCCGCCGAATAGGCCGAAACGCCGAGCGCCACCGTCATGTAGCCGAGCTGCGACAGCGTCGAGTAGGCGATGACGCGCTTGATGTCGTTCTGCACGATGCCCAGAAACGCCATGAACAACGCGGTGGTCGCGCCGATGATGGTGACGAACGACAAAGCCGTCTCGGACAGCTCGAACAGCGGGCTCATGCGCGCGACCATGAAGATTCCGGCGGTCACCATCGTCGCGGCGTGGATCAGCGCCGAGATCGGTGTCGGACCTTCCATCGAGTCCGGCAGCCACACGTGCAGCGGAACCTGGGCGCTTTTGCCCATCGCACCGACGAAAAGCCCGATGCAGATCGCCGTCAGCACCGACCACTGCCGGTCGCCGACGAGATTCAGCGTCGCGCCGGCGACTTGCGGCGCGGCAGCGAAGACGGTCGCGTAGTCGAGCGAGCCGAAGAAAGCGACGATCAGCCCGATACCCAGCACGAAGCCGAAATCACCGACCCGGTTGGCGAGAAACGCCTTGAGGCTCGCGTAGTTCGCCGTCGGACGCGTGTACCAGAAGCCGATCAGCAGGTACGACACCAGTCCGACCGCTTCCCACCCGAAAAACAGCTGCAGGAAGTTGTTCGCCATCACCAGCATCAGCATGCTGAAGGTGAACAGCGATATGTAGGCGAAGAACCGCGTATAGCCGGGATCGTCGGCCATGTACCCGACGGTGTAAACGTGCACCATCAGCGACACGAACGAGACGACGGTGATCATCAGGGCCGTCAGCGGATCGATCAGGAATCCGATCGCGAACTTGATTCCGCCCGACGACATCCAGGTGTAGACGTCGCCGTTGAACGAGTGGCCGGCCAGCACGTCCTTCAGCACCCAGCCCGACGCCGCGGTCGAAACGGCGACCCCGAGTATGCAGATCCAGTGCGACAGCGCCCGCCCCAGCCGCGGACCCCAGAGGCCGACAATCACGGCCGCGAGCAGCGGCGCCAGCGGTATCAGCAGATAGATTTGTTGCATCGTCATCGCTTCGACCCGTGCCTAATGCCTGAGCGTCGCCAGATCTTCGACGTCGATCGAACGCACGGTGCGGAACAGAAGCACCAGGATCGCCAGGCCGATCGCCGACTCGGCGGCCGCCACGGTCAGGATGAAGAAGACGAACACCTGTCCGGCGGGGTCGTTGAGGTAATGCGAAAACGCGATGAAGTTCAGATTGACGGCGAGCAGCATCAGCTCGATCGCCATCAGCATCAGGATGACGTTGCGTCGATTGAGGAAGATGCCGATCACGCTGATCGCGAACAGGATCGCGCCCAGGACCAGGTAGTGCGTCAGCGCCGGTTGCCAGATAAGCGACAAGTCCATTCTCCCCGCGGCTGCGGCCGCGCCCGCAGCCTTGCCATTGTTGCTTCGTACAGCGATCTAAAGCCGCGCTTTAGCCCTCGTTCTTCTCGGCCGGCATGTCGATCACGCGCAGCCGATCGCCCCGGCGCACCTTGACCTGGGCTGCCGGATCCTGGCGCTTGCTCGTGCGCGGTGCGCGGTGCGTAAGCGCGATCGCGGCGATGATCGCCACCAGCAGGATCACCGCCGCGATTTCGAACGGATAGGCGTAATCGGTATAGAGGAGCAGCCCGAGCGCGCGGGTGTTGCTGTACCCCGCGGCGGCAGCTGCCGGCGCCGCGCCGGTCCCCGGCGCGAAGTAGCCGCCGAGGAGCACCAGGGTCATTTCGACCAGGATCAGTATGCCGACGGTCGCGCCGACCGGAATGTAGCTCCTGAACTGCTCGCGCATCTTGGCGAAGTTGACGTCGAGCATCATCACGACGAAGAGGAAAAGCACCATGACCGCGCCGACGTAGACCAGCACCAGCGCGATCGCCAAGAATTCGGCCTGCAGCAGCAGCCAGATTCCCGCGGCGCTGAAGAACGAGAGCACCAGCCACAGCGCGGAGTGCACCGGGTTGCTGCTGCTGATGACGCGCAGGGCCGCGAAGACCAGCACGGCCGCGAATACGTAGAAGACGACCGGCTGGATGTCCACGGTTATCGATCCGCCGCTTTGATCGCCGGGCGCAGGACGCTCATCGGTCGGCCTCCGCAGTCACTGCGCAATACCGGCGCCCATTCGTCGGCCTCATGCCGAATCGCGCGCGAACGGCCCTGCGGGCTGCCTTCGGCTCGCGCGCTCATCGGTACTTCGCATCCTGGGCGCGATCGGCGGCGATCTGCGCCTCGTAGCGGTCGCCG
>Ga0207657_10001346_pt1 | contig 26150 bp, 33 predicted proteins | sample KBSC33metaG_FD_184316 | JGI IMG/M metagenome (GOLD analysis project Ga0207657, IMG submission 184316) | Corn rhizosphere microbial communities from Kellogg Biological Station, Michigan, USA - KBS C3-3 metaG (SPAdes) (version 2) | ecosystem: Host-associated > Plants > Roots > Rhizosphere > Soil ... | reverse complement strand
CCGGGTATAGTGCGGATATTCGAGAAGCCCGGTTTCGAAGCTCTCTTCCTCTCCGCTGGAGGCCGCGCCCATTACCCCGGGGAGCAGTCTTACGCAAGCGTCGAGGATCACCATGGCGCCAAGCTCTCCGCCGGAGAGGACATAGTCGCCGATCGACACCTGCTCGATGGGCCGAGCCTCGAATATCCGCTCGTCGAATCCCTCGAAGCGGCCGCAGAGGAGGATGACGCCCTCCCCCGCCGCAAGTTCACGCACCCGCGCCTGGGTCAGCGGCGCGCCACGCGGCGTCAGCGCAAGCGTCGGCCGCCCATCGGCGACGCTGTCGAGCGCCGCGGCGAGCACGTCGGGCTTCAGCACCATTCCAGCGCCGCCGCCGGCCGGCGTGTCATCGACGCTGCGGTGCTTGTCGGTCGCGAAATCGCGGATGTGCACGGTGTCGAGCAACCATGCCCCCTCCGTCAGCGCCTTCCCGGCCAGGCTGGCGCCGAGCGGTCCCGGGAACATGCCAGGATAGAGTGTCAGGACGGAGGCGCGGAAGGTCATGGCGGAACTGCCGCTATCACAATCCATTGGGTTGCGCATGACGGACCCAATCCTCGATTGCCTGATCGTCGGCGGCGGACCTGCAGGCCTGACCGCGGCGATCTACCTTGCTCGTTTCCACCTCGACATCCTGGTCGTCGATGGCGGCAAGGGCCGGGCGGCGCTGATCCCATGCACGCGCAACGTTTCGGGCTTTCCCGACGGCATCGAGGGCACCGAACTGCTTCGGCGCATGCGCGAGCAGGCGTGCAAATATGGCGCCAAGATCGAGAGCGAGTTCGTCACCAAGCTCGAGCGCGATGAGCGGACCGGCCTGTTCACTGCGACCTGGGGCTCGGGCTGCCGGCAGGCGCGAACGGTCCTGCTCGCCACGGGGGTAACCAACCGCCGCCCGCCGATGGACGAGGAGCTTCACGACGAAGCGCTCGCCCGCGGGCTCGTCCGCTATTGCCCGATCTGCGACGGCTATGAGGTCACTGACAAGAAGGTCGGAGTGATCGGGAGCGACAGCCACGGAGTCGCCGAGGCCCTGTTCATCCGCGGCTACACCGCTGACGTGACCTTAATTGCGCCGGATAAAGCTTTGAAATTGAATTCGGAACATCAACAGCGGCTCAAGGAGGCCGGGATCGGTTGCGTCGACGGTCCGACCCAAGCGGTCGCAATCCCCGGCGACTGTATCGTCGTCGATACCGCCGAAGGGCATTACGCGTTCGACTGCATCTATCCCGCGCTCGGCTCCGACACCCACGTCCAGCTCGCAGAAATGGCGGGCGCCGAACTGTCGAAGGACGATTGCATCGTCGTCGACAGCCATATGCGGACCAAGGTCCCCTGCCTGTTCGCCGCCGGCGACGTGGTCATCGGGCTCGACCAGATCAGCCATTCGATGGGCCAGGGCGGGGTTGCAGCGACGGCCATTCGCAATGACCTGTTCGCCGAACACCCCCGCTGGCGCGAACCCGCTCGCGAACCGCAGGATGCCGAGCCTCCAGTATAGTTGACTCTGTCAACTAAGTGTTCGATGGCTTCCCGATGTCCGATGCCGTTTCCGAGATCCGTTCCTTCAACCGCTTCTACACGCGCTGGGTCGGAGCGCTTGACCGGCACCACCTCGGCAGCAGCTTCTCGCTCGCCGAGGTGCGAGTGCTGTACGAGCTCGCGCATCAGCCTGGCCTGATCGCCCGCGACATTATCGCCCGGCTCGGACTCGACCCCGGCTACCTCAGTCGCATGCTGAAGCGGTTCGAAGCGGACGGCCTCGTCCAGCGGCGCCGGGACGATACCGACGCGCGAGCGGCCGCGCTGTCCCTCACACCGGTCGGACAGGCCTTGTTCGACGAGCTCGACCGCAAGGCCGCCGACCGCATCGAACAGGCGATCGCACCGCTCGACGAGCAGGAGCGCCAGCGGCTGACCGCGGCAATGGGCCTGGTCGCGCGCCTCACCGCTAAGGACGCTGCACCGCGCCAGACCAAAGTCGTGCTGCGCGAGCCCCGCTCCGGCGACTACGGCTGGGCCATCGAGCGGCACGGAGTCATTTACGCCACCGAATATGGCTGGGGACCGCGCTTCGAGGGCCTAGTCGCCGAGCTGTTCGGAAGCTTCGCCAGCCGCCATGATCCGCTGCGCGAACGCTGCTGGATCGCCGAGCTCGGTGGCGAGCGGGTCGGCTGCGTGTTCGTGGTCGAGCGGGAGCCGGCGGTCGCACAGCTGCGCTGCCTGCTGGTCGAGCCGAAGGCGCGCGGCCACGGCGTCGGCCGCAAGCTGGTGGAAGCGTGCCTGAGCTTCGCCCGCGACGCCGGCTACGCGCGGATGATGCTGTGGACCAACAAGGGCCTGGATTCGGCCCGGAGAATCTATGAATCGGTCGGCTTCGAGCTGGTCGAAGAGCAGCCACACGACGATTTCGGCGTGCCGCTGATCGGCCAGAATTGGGAACTGACCCTCTAGGCGAGGAAGTCGGGATCGAGGACAATCCGACCGTCCGCGAGGTCGGCGATTCCCGTCTTGAACGGGATCAGCGACCGCTTGCCGCCTTCCACCTTGATTTCGAGCAGGTCGCCGGCGCCGTAATTTTCGACCGCGACGACGGTGCCGAGCGCCGTTCCGCTGCCGTCGACCGCGGGGAGGCCGATCAGGTCGGCGTGATAATATTCGCCGTCGGCGAGCGGAGGCAGCGCCGCGCGGTCGACCTCGACCAGCGTCCCACGCAGCGCTTCCGCAGCCGAGCGGTCGTCGACGCCGGCGAATTTGGCCACCGCCGCTTTACCGCCGGCGCGAACGGCGAGGAGGCGCCGCTGGGCGCCTCCGACATAGACGTCCTTGTGGCGCGACAGGCTCTCGACGCCCTCGCCGAACAGCTTGAGCCTGACCTCGCCCTTGACGCCATGGGCGCCGGCGACCGCGGCGAGCGCGATCTTACGCTCGCCGCCGTCGTTCATGCTCAGGCCTTGGTCTCTTCCGCAGCGCCTTCGGCAGGCTCTTCGGACGATTCGCCCTCGGCTGCGCTTTCCGCTGACTGAGGCGAATCCTCGGTCGGCGGAGCGACATCGTCCGCACCCTCGGCCGGAGCTTCACCGGCTTCGGCTTCAGCCGCGGCCGCCTCGGCCACGGGCTCTTCCGCCGGCTGGTCGGCGGTGTCGGCCGGAGCCTGCTCCGCAGCGACTTCCTCGGCCTCGGTCGGAGCTTCGACCGGCGGAGTCTGCTCGGCGACTTCCTCGGTCACGGCTTCGGCTTCCGCGGTCGGCTCGGCGGTCGCGGCTTCGACCTCTTCGGCCATTACGGCCTCCGCCTCTTCCTGCGGAGCGGCAGCGGCTTCCGCCGCCTCGGCCGCCTTGGTCTCGCGAGCTTCGGCGCGCTCCTTGGCCTTCTCGCCCGGCTGCGCCTTGTTGGGGTTGTTGCGCGCGGGACGCTCGCGGATGCCCGCCGCGTCGAGGAAGCGCAGGACGCGGTCCGACGGCTGCGCGCCGACGTTCAGCCAATGCGAAATGCGCTCGGCGTCGAGCTTCACGCGCTCGGGCGAATCCTTCGCCAGCAGCGGATTGTAGGTGCCGACCTTCTCGATGAAGCGGCCGTCCCGAGCGTTGCGGCTGTCGGCCACGACGATCCGGTAATAGGGCCGCTTCTTGGAGCCGCCGCGCGACAAACGAATTGCAACTGCCATTCTAAAACTTCCTTTCTTCTTTCGTCATTCCCGCGAACGCGGGAATCTATCTTCTTCAAACTGGATCCCGGCCTTCGCCGGGATGACGAGCTGAGGGGCTCGTCATTTCTTGGAAAACTTGTTGAAACCCTGAGGCAGGTTGAAGGGTGTTGCACCGCCGAGGCCAGGCAGCGCGCCGCCGCCAGGCAGCCCGGGCATTCCGCCGCCCTCTCCTTCCGGACCGCCGAGCCCGCCGAGACCACCGCCACCGCCGAACATCGCTGCGAGCTTGCTGAACCCGCCCATCTTCTTCAGCCGCTTCATCATGGTCGCCATTTCCTGGTGCATCTTCAGCAGCTTGTTGACCTCCTGCACGGTCGTGCCTGAGCCCTTGGCGATGCGGATCTTGCGCTTGGCGTTGACCAGCTCGGGCCGCGCCCGCTCCTTCGCGGTCATCGACGATAGCATCGCCTCCATGTGGACCAGAGCCTTGCCGTCCGCGGCCTTCTCGGCGGCCTGCTTCATCCCCTTCATCCCGGGCATCATTCCGGCGAGCGCGCCAATGCCGCCCATGCGCTGCATCTGCTTGAGCTGGGCCCAAAGATCGTCGAGGTCGAACTTGCCCTTGGCCATCTTGGCCGCGATCTTCTCGGCCTCTTCGACCTGGATCGTCTCGGCGGCGCGCTCGACCAGGCTGACGACGTCGCCCATGCCGAGGATGCGCCCGGCGACGCGGTCTGGATGGAAGGCCTCGAGCTTGTCGATCGCCTCGCCGACGCCGGCGAACTTGATCGGCTTTCCAGTGACCGCCCGCATGCTGAGCGCAGCGCCGCCGCGCGCGTCGCCGTCCATCCGAGTCAGGATCACGCCGGTGAGGTCGACGTCGGCCGAGAAGCCCTTGGCGACGTTCACTGCGTCCTGGCCGGTCAGCGAGTCGACGACGAGCAGGGTCTCGGTCGGGCTCGACGCCGCAGCGACAGCCTTCATCTCCGCCATCAGCTGGTCGTCGACGTGCAGGCGGCCGGCGGTGTCGAGCAGCACGACGTCATAGGCCTGCAGCTTCGCCGACTGAATCGCCCGCTTGGCGATGTCGACCGGCTGCTGGCCGGCGACAATCGGCAGCGTGTCGACGTTCGCCTGGCGGCCGAGCACCGCAAGCTGCTCCTGCGCAGCCGGTCGCGCCACGTCGAGCGAGGCCATCAGCACCTTCTTGCGCTCGCGCTCGGTCAGCCGCTTGGCGAGCTTGGCCGTCGTGGTCGTCTTACCCGAGCCCTGGAGGCCGACCATCATGATCACGGCCGGCGGCGTGACGTTGAGGTTCAGCTCCTCAGTGTCCGACCCGAGAGTCTCGATCAGAGCGTCGTGGACGATCTTGACGACCATCTGCCCCGGAGTGACCGACCGCAGCACTTCCTGACCGACCGCTTTCTCGGTGACCTGGTCGACGAAGTCGCGGGCGACCGGGAGCGCGACATCGGCTTCGAGCAGCGCAACCCGCACTTCGCGCATCGCAGCGCGCACGTCCGCCTCGCTGAGCGCGCCGCGCCCGCGAAGCCGGTCAAAAACGCTGCCGAGCCGATCGCTCAACGTGTCGAACATTCAAATCTCCTGACGATGCGAACGGCCCATATGGGGTGCGAAACGCAAAAATCGCCGGCGGACGAAACCTCGTCGGCCGGCGCGCGCCTGGGGCAACCCTGGGACGCTCACATCGATGTCTGTCCGAAGACGAGGCGGCGCTTAGCGGAGTGCGCCCTGAAGTTCAACCTAGCCGCGGCTTGCCTTTGGGCTTTCGCGGGCGGCCACCGCCTCCGGGGCCGCTACCCGGCCCGCGGCCTGGACCTCCCGGGCCCCTGTCATTCGGGCCGCGCTCGCCCTGCGGCCGCCTCGGTCCGCGCGGCGGCCCACGGCGGTCGACGTGGCCGGCTCCCGGTCGCTGGCGCTCGGGCACGCGATCCATCGGCCGCGCCGCCTGCATCTGTTGCTTGGGGCCGACCGCATAGCCTTCCTTCAGCAGCTGAGTGAACGCGCCCCGGGTGCTCGCCGCGATCGCGTCCTGCAGCGCCTTGGGCAGATCGGCGAAGGTCACGTTGGGGTGGATGGCCTGGACATCGCGCAGCAGCTGGTTGGGCAATCCGCCCGACGCCGACTTCAGCGCAGCGATCGCGTCGAGCACCGCCGAGAAGATGACCGATTGCATGACGTCATTGGCGGCTCTGGACATGGGACCCTCACGAGGTGGACTAAGCTCGGTGCGCTCCCTAAGTCGCGGGCCGATGCGCCGCCACTTCCACAAGATGCATGGCCTCGGCAACGATTTCGTGATCGTTGACGCGCGCGACGCGCCGTTCGCGGTGACGCCGTCGCTCGCCAAAGCGATCGCCGACCGTCGGACCGGCGTCGGCTGCGACCAGCTGATCGTGCTCGAGCCGAGCGACACCGCCGATCTCAAGATGCGCATCTGGAACAGCGATGGCGGCGAGGTCGAAAGCTGCGGCAACGCGACGCGCTGCGTGGTGCAGCTGACCGGAGCCAAGCGCATCGACAGCGACGGCGGCCTGCTCGAGGGCCTGGACCTCGGCGCCGAGGTCGAGGTGATGCTTGCGGGGCCCAAGTTCGGATGGGACGAGATTCCCCTCGCCTATGCGATGGACACCAACCCGCTGCCCATGGCGTGGGAGGAACTGGCGCGGCCGGTCGCGGTCAACGTCGGCAATCCGCACTTAGTCTTCTTCGTCCCGGACGCGCGGGAGGTGCCGCTTGACGAGCTCGGGCCGAACATCGAGCACGATCCCGTCTTCCCGGAGCGGATCAACGTCAATGTCGCGAGCTGCGTCCACGGCGTGGTGAAGCTCCGCACCTTCGAGCGGGGCGCGGGCGAGACGCTCGCCTGCGGGACCGGAGCCTGCGCAACCGCGGTCGCGGCAATTTTGACGAAGCGCGCCGAGTCCCCGGTTCAAGTGGACATGACCGGCGGCAAGCTTGTGATCGAATGGGCGCCGGGCGAGCCGATCCGCATGCGCGGCAGCGCGACCCACGTTTTCGAGGGCGAGTTCGACCTCGAGGCGCTGGCATGAGCGTCGAGACGATCACCCTCGGCTGCCGGCTCAACTTCGCCGAGAGCGAGACCATCGCCCGTACCGCTCCGGCCGGCGAGGAGTGGATCGTCGTCAACAGCTGCGCCGTCACCAACGAGGCGGTGCGGCAAACCCGCCAGGCGATCCGCCGCGCCCACCGGCGCCGGCCGGACGCGCGAATCCTCGTCACCGGCTGCGCCGCCGAGCTGGAGCCGCGGACCTTCGAGGCGATGCCCGAAGTTGCGCGTGTCGTCGGAAATGCCGGCAAGTTCAGTGCCTTGGCGGTCAATGACGTCATGCCGCCAGTCGTCCCCGCCGGATTCCTCGGCCACGTCCGAAGCTTCGTCGCGGTGCAGACCGGCTGCGACCATCGCTGCACCTTCTGCTCGATCTGGCAGGCGCGTGGGGCCAGCGTCTCCCTGCCTTTCGGCGCGATCCGCGATGCCGTGGCTCGCGAGATCGATCGCGGCGCGAAGGAGATCGTCCTGACCGGCGTCGACATCACCGACTATCAGGGCGGCCTCGGCGTGCTGTGTCAGCGTTTGCTCACAAGCGAACCACGGCTGCAGCGGCTGCGGCTGTCGTCGCTCGACAGCATCGAGATCGACGACGCGTTGATGGAGCTGATCGCCGGCGAGCAACGGCTGCTGCCGCATTTCCATTTGTCGCTCCAGGCGGGCGACGACCTGATCCTCAAGCGGATGAAGCGGCGGCACAGCCGCGCCCAGGCGGTTCGCACGGTCGAGCGCATCAAGACTGCTCGGCCCGATGCGACCATCGGCGCGGACATCATCGCCGGATTTCCCACGGAAACGGAACACATGGCCCTGAATACGTTGAAACTGCTGGACGATTGCGACGTAATCGCAGCCCACATCTTCCCCTTCTCGCCGCGGCCGAACACGCCGGCGGCGCGCATGCCGCAGTTGCCCCGCGAGGCGGTGAAGGCACGCGCCGCGCGCCTGCGCCAGGCCGCCGCCGAGCGGCGCTCGAACTGGCTCGACGGCCTGATCGGCACCGAGCAGCGCATCCTCATCGAAAGCAAGGAGAAGGGCCATGCGGACAATTTCGCTCTGGTGAAGGTCGAAGGCAGCAGGCGCGGCGAGCTGGTGACGGCTAGGATGACCGAGCGCGACGGCGACCAGCTCACGGGTGTTTGCGCATGAGTTGGCTCGACCGCCTGCGCGGCGGGTTCCAGAAGACTGCGGACAAAGTCGCCGACAACCTCACCGGCCTGACCAGCCGAGCTGCGCTCGACACCGCCACGCTCGACGACATCGAGGAAGCGCTGGTCGCGTCCGACCTAGGACCCGAGGCGTCGCACCGGATCCGTGAGGCGATCGCCCGCGAACGATACGAGAAGCTCGACGAGCGCGGGCTCCGCACGATCCTCGCCGAGCAGATCGAAGCGATCTTAAGGCCGGTCGCCAAGCCGCTTGAAATCACCGGATTTCCCCGGCCGCACGTGATCCTCGTCATCGGCGTCAACGGCTCGGGCAAGACGACGACCATCGGCAAGCTCGGCCAGTGGCTGAAAGAGCAGGACTATGGCGTGCTGTTCGCCGCCGGCGACACCTTCCGCGCCGCGGCGATCGAGCAGCTGCGCATCTGGGGCGACCGCATCGGCGCTCCGGTGATCAGCGGCAAGGAAGGCGGCGATGCAGCGGGAATCGTGTTCGACGGAGTCAAGCAGGCGACCGCGACCGGCGAGGACGTGCTGATCGTCGACACCGCCGGCCGGCTCCAGAACAAGTCGCACCTGATGGAGGAGCTGTCCAAGATCCGCCGCGTGCTCGGCCGCCTCAACCCCGACGCGCCGCACGACGTGCTTCTGGTCCTCGACGCCACCACCGGACAGAACGGCCTTGCGCAGGTCGAGGTGTTCCGCGAGACGGCGGGCGTGACGGGGCTGATCATGACCAAGCTGGATGGAACTGCCCGCGGCGGCGTGCTCGTCGCCGCGGCCGAGAAGTTCGGCCTGCCGATCCACGCGATCGGGGTCGGCGAGACTGCCGACGACCTCCGCCCCTTCGATCCGCGCGCGGTCGCCCGCGCAATCGCTGGATTGCCTCCCGGATGAGCGAGCCCAAGGAACCGCAAGGCCCGATGCGGCTGATCGTCGACTTCGGCCCGCTGGTCGTCTTCTTCGCCACCTACAAGCTGAGCGGAGGTGGGCTGCACGGCACGCTAGTCGCGACGGGCGCGTTCATGGCCGCGGTGCTCATCGGCATCGCCGCGGCGCTGATCGTGTTCCGGCGCGTCACTCCGATGCTCATGCTGTCGACGGTGCTGATCCTGACTTTCGGCGCGATCACGCTCTACCTGCGCGATCCGCGCTTCATCCAGATGAAGCCGACGCTCTATTACGGCGTGCTTGCGGCGTTGCTGTTCGTCGGGCTCGCGCGGGGCAAGCCCCTGCTGCGCTGGCTGTTCGGCCCGATCTTCCCCGGCCTCAGCGACGCGGGCTGGCTCAAGCTCAGCCGCAACTGGGCGATCTTCTTCGTCGCACTCGGCATCGCCAACGAGGTGATGCGCGCGACGCTGACATTCGATCAATGGCTGACCGCGAAGGTGTGGGGCGTGCCGATAGTGTCGCTGCTGTTCGCGGCGGCCAATATCCCGATGCTGCTCCGCCACGGCCTCGATACCGCGGACAAGGCCAAGGTGGTCGAGGAGGCACCGGTCGAATGAGCCAACCGATCCTTTCGATCCGCGGCCTGCACAAGACCTACGGCACCGGAGTTGACGCGCTAAAGTCAGTCGACCTCGACATCAACCGCGGCGAGATCTTCGCGCTGCTCGGCCCGAACGGCGCCGGCAAGACGACGCTGATCAACATCATCTGCGGAATCGTCACCGCGAGCGGCGGCGAGGTGCTCGTCGACGGCAAGAACTGGCGCTCGGACTTCCGCCACGCCCGCAGCCGCATCGGCCTCGTCCCCCAGGAGCTGACGACCGATGCGTTCGAGCCGGTCTCGCGGACGGTCGCATTCTCGCGCGGCCTGTACGGCAAGGCCGCCAACCCGGCCAAGATCGAGGAGCTGCTGAAGCGCCTCTCCCTGTGGGACAAGCGCAAGACGATCATGATGCAGCTCTCCGGCGGCATGAAGCGCCGCGTGATGATTGCCAAGGCGCTGAGCCATGAGCCCGATATCCTGTTCCTCGACGAGCCCACCGCCGGAGTCGACGTCGAGCTTCGCCGCGACATGTGGGCGCTGGTGCGCCAGCTCCGCTCCGACGGCACGACGATCATCCTCACCACCCACTATATCGAGGAAGCCGAGGAGATGGCCGACCGCGTCGGCGTGATCAGCAAGGGCGAGCTGATCGCGGTCGACGAGAAGAGCTCGCTGATGACCAAGATGGGCCGCAAGACGCTCGACATCATGCTGACCGAGCCGCTCGCCGCAATCCCGGCCGAGCTCGGCGAATGGAACGTCCGCCTCGAGCAGGACGGCCACGCGCTGTGCTACGAATTCGACAGCCACGCCGAGCGCACGGGGATCGCCTCGTTGATGCGGCGACTGGGCGACCTCGGCATCCAGTACAAGGATCTGTCGACCCATCAGTCGAGCCTCGAGGATATTTTCGTCGAGCTCGTCCACGGCAAGCGGGAACCGGCATGAACGCCCACGGCATCGCTGCGATCTACAAATTCGAGATGGCCCGCTGGGGCAGGACACTGTGGCAGAGCCTGATCACGCCGGTGATCACCACCGCCCTCTATTTCGTGGTGTTCGGCTCCGCGCTCGGCAGCCGGATGACGGCGATGGAAGGCATCAGCTACGGCGCCTTCATCGTCCCGGGGCTGACGCTTCTCAGCGTGTTCATGCAGTCGATCTTCAATGCGAGCTTCGGCATTTATTTTCCGAAGTTTACCGGCACAATCTACGAACTACTCTCAGCACCGATCTCGAGCTTCGAAGCGGTCGTCGCCTATGTCGGCGCGGCTGCGACCAAGTCGGTGATCCTGGCGCTGGTGACGCTCGCGACCGCGCTGTTCTTCGTGCCGCTCAGGATCGACCATCCGGTATGGATGCTGATCTTCCTCGTCGGAATCACCAGCGGCTTCTGCCTGTTCGGCTTCGCGATCGGCGTCTGGGCGAAGAATTTCGAGCAGCTCCAGATCATCCCGATGCTGATCATCACGCCGCTGACCTTCCTCGGCGGCGCCTTCTACTCGGTCAACGCGATCGCCGAGCCGTTCCGGACGGTGACTTTGTTCAATCCCGTCGTTCACCTGATCAGCGGCTTCCGCTGGAGCTTCTACTCGGTCGCGGACGTGCCCGTGTGGTCGAGCCTGGCGGTCATGGTCGGGATCAACGCCGTGTGCATGGCGGTGATCGCCTGGATGTTCCGCACTGGCTACCGCCTGAAGCAATAGTCAGGTCAGCGCCGGCGACCTTGCATCTTCGCCCTGGTTAGCCCGCGCCTCGCCCTGTCCGTCGAGGTTCTGGGCGACGAAGTCCCAGTTGACGATCTGCGACAGCACCGAGCTCGCGAACCGCGGCCGCTCGTTGCGGTAATCGATGTAATAAGCGTGCTCCCACACATCGAGGGTGAACAAGGGAGTCATCCCTTCGTGCACCAGCGGCGTGTCGGCGTCGTGGAGCGAGGTGACGCGAAGGGCGCCGCGGTCGAGCACCAGCCAGGCCCAGCCGCTGGCGAAATGGTTGACCGCCTCCTCCTGCAGCTTCTGAAGCAGCGCCTCGGTGTTGCCGAAGGCGTCATTGATCAGGTGCTCGAGCTTGCCTTCGGGCTTCTGCCCTTGCGCGGGCGCCAGGCATTGCCAGAAGAAGCTGTGGTTCCACAGCTGCGCGCTGTTGTTGAACAGCTTCGCATTGCCGGCGCGCTTCGCCTCGCGGATCACCTGCGCGAGCGATGCGCCCGACAGGTCCGGCTCGCTCTGGATCAGCTCGTTCGTCTTGGTGACATAGGCCTTGTGATGCTTGCCGTGGTGAAACTCGAGGGTTTCGGCGGACATCACCGGCGCGAGCGCGTCCTTGGCGAATGGCAGATCGGGAAGCTCGAAGGGCATGGCGCAGCTACTCCTGTTCGAGCCGGCCAACTGGCCGGCGAAGCACACCCCACCCCTTGCTCCCGAAATGCCCCGCTGGCGCGAAATTTCAACCCTCCAAGCGACAATCGACGCGCCCAGTGCGGCGGAAGCTCGGCGGCCGCGCCCCTTGCGGACAGCGCAATGCGCGTCGTAACGACCGTGTAACAACATAGGGGAGCGACATGGCCAAGTTCTTCGAAAATCTCTATCTCGTCCTCGCTGCTGGAGTGGTGCTCGCGATCCTGGTGATGCTCGAGCCGAGCTACGCACTCGCTCCTGGCGCCGCCGACCGCGCAATCGGCGTCTTCCAGTGGCTCCACGTGTTCTTCGGAATCACCTGGATCGGCCTGCTCTATTATTTCAACTTCGTGCAGATCCCGACCATGCCGAGCGTCCCGGCCGAGCTGAAGCCCGGCGTTTCCAAATATATCGCGCCCAAAGCGCTGTTCTATTTCCGCTGGGGCGCGGCGTTCACCGTGCTCACCGGGCTGATCCTCGCCTGGCTCTACGACGAGCTGGTCCCGGCGCTGAGCCTGGAAGAGAGCCACCGTCTGATCGGCATCGGCATGTGGCTGGCGCTGATCATGGCGTTCAACGTCTGGGCGATCATCTGGCCGGCGCAGCAGAAGGTGCTCGGGCTAGTCGCCGCCGACGACGCGGCCAAGGCGAGCGCTGCCAAGCGCGCGCTGATCGCCTCGCGGACCAACGTGCTGCTGTCGATCCCGATGTTGCTGTGCATGACCAACTACCGCTGAGTCGATCACAACAAAGTCCGCTAAGCCGCTGAATCCTGGAGCTTGTGGCGCTTCAAGGCGTGGCGGAGCTGGTCGTAGCTGAGCCCCAGTGCTGAGGCGGTCGCGCGCTGGTTGTAGCGGTTGCGGCGGAGCGCATCCTCGAGCAGCGCGCGCTCGTAGGTCGCAACAGCCGAGCGGAAGTCATTGACCGCTTCGGTAGTCGGAGCTGCGGTTTCGACCAGATGAAGCGGCGCTGGTTCGCCTTCCGGCTCCGGGCTCGTCGAGACGCCGGCCGCAGTCGCGGTTCGCGACGGCGCCCAGGGAGAATGGAACGGGTCGAACACGATCTCGTCGACCGGCCGCTCGGGATCCTCATGGCGATAGACCGCGCGCTCGACGACGTTGCGCAGCTCGCGGACGTTGCCCGGCCAGCTCCACGCCTCGAGCGCAGCCATCGCCCGGGAGGAGAAGCCCGGCCAGTTGGACCATTCGAGCTCGGCCGACATGCGCCGGCCGAAATGCTCGGCAAGGAGCGGGATGTCCCCTTCCCTCGCCCGCAGCGGCGGCAGCGTGATCACCTCGAACGACAGCCGGTCGAGCAGGTCGGCGCGGAACTTGCCCTTGTCGACCTGCGCCGGAAGGTTCTCGTTGGTCGCGGCGACGATGCGGACATCGACCGAGATCGGCCTGGACGCGCCGATTCGGGTGATTTCGCCATATTCCGTCGCGCGGAGCAGCCGGTCCTGAGCCGGCATCGACAGCGTTCCAAGCTCGTCGAGGAACAAGGTGCCGCCGTCGGCTTCCTCGAACCGGCCGTGGCGGGTCTTTGCCGCGCCGGTGAAGCTTCCGGCTTCGTGGCCGAACAACTCGGCTTCGATCAGATTCTCGGGCAAGGCCGCGCAGTTCATGACGATCAGCGGCCCGGCCCAGCGCGAGGATAGATGATGAAGGCGTTCGGCAATCAGTTCCTTGCCGGTGCCACGCTCGCCGATCACCAGGACCGGGCGGTTGAGGGGCGCGGCACGGCTCGCCCGCTCGACGGCGTCGAGGAAGGCGAAACTCTGCCCGATGAACTGTTCGCTCCGCTCCATCACACCCGACCTGAAATCTGCCCGACTGTTGGTGGCAAATCCCACCATTTGGCAAGGATTTTCGCTCTGAAAACTGCGGAAAATTGGACAATTCTTCGGATTTCAGGCCAATCTCCAACTTTGGCACGGCTTTTGTATATTCCAACGCAGGTACAGGGCCCTGATTGCAGTTTGGAGTACTGGAATGGGAATTTTTTCGCGAACCCGCGACATTTTCGCGGCGAACATGACCGAGCTTCTCGACCGGTCGGAAGACCCGGCGAAGATGATCCGCATGATCATCCTCGAAATGGAGGAGACTTTGGTCGAGGTTCGCGCTTCGGCGGCTCGCTGCATCGCCGACGGCAAGGAGATGCGCCGCGCGCTGTCCCGCCTCGACGAGCTCCAGCGGAGCTGGACCGAGAAGGCCGAGCTGGCGCTGAGCAAGGACCGCGAGGACCTCGCCAAGGCGGCGCTGATGGAGCGCCAGAAGGCAGCCGACATGGCCGAGGGTCTGCAGGCCGAAATCGCGGTCATCGACGACACGCTCAAAGGCTATGAGGTCGACATCGCCAAGCTCCAGGCCAAGTTGCGCGAAGCCCGCGCGCGCCAGAACGCGATCACCGCGCGCTTCGAAAGCGCCGTGACCCGCGCTCGCGCCAGCGAGATCATGAACGGCAATCGCACCGAAGACGCCTTCTCGCGCTTCGAACTGCTTGAGCGCCGCGCCGATTTCGCGGAAGGCCGCGCCGACGCGCTCGGAATGACCGGCCCGAAGAGCCTCGAAGAGGAAATTGCCGAACTGAAAGCTGCGGAATCCGTCGATGCCGAGCTGGAAGCCATGAAGGCCGCTCTGAAAGCGAAGGGAAAGTAAGTGGACTTAACTGCCGTAATTATCGTCCCGGTCCTGTTCATCGGCCTGCCGTGGCTGATCTTCCACTACGTCACCAAGTGGAAGCAGGCGAAGACGCTCACCGAAGGCGACGAGAAGCTGCTCGACGACCTGCATGAGGCGGCCCGCCGCCTCGACGACCGGCTGTGCACGATCGAGCGCATCATGACCGTCGAAAATCCGAACTGGCGCCAGCAGTGCCTGCCGGGCCGCGGCAGCGAGTCCGAGCGGCTGCTCGCCCGGGGAGAGCGGCTGTGAGCGACAACCGCTATCCCGAGCGCTACGACGAGGAACGCGGCCGCATGACCCACCAGCCTGCAAGCCGCACGCGCTTCTATCGCGACAAGCGCAACGGCAAGGTCAACGGCATCTGCGCCGGGATCGCCGACTACACCGGCTTCGACGTGACCCTGGTGCGGATCTGCATGATCGCGGCGCTGTTCCTCAGCAGCGGTTCGATCCTGCCGATCTATTTCATCGCCGGCTGGGTCGCTCCCAAGAAGCCGCGCGAGTTCGATTATGCGGACCGCGAGGACCAACGGTTCTGGCAGGGCGTCAGGGCGTCGCCGGCGCGCACCGCCCGCGACATCAGCTCGCGCTTCCGCGACCTCGACCGCCGGCTCGCCGACATCGAAAGCTACGTCACCAGCGAGAACCGCACGCTCGCCCGCGAAATCGAAGATCTGCGCTAAATTTCAGGGGGAAGTCCAACAATGGATCCGGAAGTTCCGATTGTCTTCAATTTTGTCATGACGCTCCTGCCCTGGGTCGTCGGAATCCTCGCCATCAGCGTCGGCGGCTGGGTGTTCACCACCTGGCTCAGGATCAAGAACGGCTACCCGCTCCAGAACAGCTGGGGGTTTCCGATCCATCCCAAGACCGACCGCGAGGCGGCCGAGCGGATCAAGCTCCTGACCAACGAGAATGCCCAGCTTCGGGCCGAGCTCGGTTCGGTCAAGGACCGGCTCGAAACGATCGAACGGATCATCACCGACCAGCCGACCAGGCTGGCGCGCGAGATCGACGGCCTGGCGATCGACAAGGGAGGGAATGCCTGATGGGACCGGGAGACGTCTTCAGCCTTCTGATCGTCGTCGCGGGGATCGCTGGCGGCTTCATGTATCTCGCCAAGCGCTTCTTCTCGTTCCGCGAAAAGCAGCTCGAGGTCGATGCGCGCCTCGCGGCCGAGAAAGCGGCGCAATATGCATCCAGCAACGCGCAGCTCGAACAGCGCGTTCGGGTGCTCGAAGAGATCGTCACCGATCGCGGCGCCGAAACCGCGGCGCAGATCGACGCCCTGCGCAAGACGCAGATCGCACCGCCGGCCCACCGCGCCGAGCAAGAGCCGCTGGGCTGATAAGGAGACTGGACGTGCCCGCATCGTTGCTCATCTTCTTCATGATCGTCGTCGGGGTGCCTGTCGCCGGCGGGATCGCCGTAAGCGCCTTCCAGCGCTGGCTTCAGCACAAGGAAAAGATGAGCGAGCTGATCGCCGACAAGACCGCCGAGCGCGCCGCGCAATATGCCTCGCACGTCGAGCGGCTCGAGGCCCGCGTTCGCGTGCTCGAGCAGATCGCGACCGACGGCGGCGCGCAGACCGCGGCGCAGATCGAGGCGCTGCGCGACCGTGCCCGGATTCCCTCGGGAGACACACCGCAATGAACGTTTACGAGTTCGTTCTCGGCATCCTGATCGTCGTGTTCGCCTTCGCGATCATCAAGCACAAGCTCGGCATCCCGTCGCGCTCGATGCGCGAGATGCGCGGCGAGCCTGCGAACGACGGCGAAAATGTCCGGCTTCGCGGCCAGGTCCAGCAGCTCCAAGAACGGATCAAGGTTCTGGAGCGGATCGTCACCGACCGCGGCGTGGAAACTGCGGCGCAGATCGAAGCGCTGCGCGACCAAGACCGAATTTCGGAAGAGGATAAAGCCTGATGAATGGTGGCCAGCTAACTGCCGTCCTGATCGTCGCGATGGTGATGGTCGCATCGATCATCCGAGCGAGATACGGCTACGGCCGGTTCGGACGCTCCAGCCGCCGCGACGGTCGCGACGGCATGGTCTCGGACCAGGAACATGCCGAAAATCTTCGGCTCCGCGACGAGGTCAAGGAGCTGAAGGAGCGCCTGAAGGTGCTCGAGCGGATCACGGTCGAGAAGGAAAACAGCCTGTCGCGCGAGATCGAATCGCTCCGCGACCGCTAGCGGTGTAAGGGCGCGCCCATGGCCGGCCTTCCCCCGCTTCTCGACATCCTCGAAGAATATCAAATGCTCGAAGGCGAGGATCGCTATCGCCTTCTGATCGACCTCGGCCGCGAGCTCGAGCCAATGCCTGACGCTCTGAAGACCGACGCGACCAAGGTCCGGGGCTGCTCGGCTTCGGTGTGGGTCTATCCGACGGTGGATAGCGGCCGGCTGCACTTCCTAGCCGACAGCAACGCGGCGATCACCAAGGGCATCGTCGCGCTGATCCTGTCGGCGGTCCAGGACAAATCCGCGACCGAGGTCGCCGATCTCGACGTCCACGCGGCGCTTGCGCCGTTCGAGCTCAGCAAGCACCTCAGCGCCAACCGCACCCAAGGCATCCCCAACATGATCGCGCTGATAAAGGACACTGCGGAGCGATACGCCGCAGCGGCTTAAATGGCCGTCCCGTTCTTGCGCTCCTCGGCCCTGCGCAGCACGTCGTACGCCGCCTGCACCTGCTTGAACCGCCTGGCCGCTTCCTCGTCGCCCGGATTGGCGTCTGGATGGGTTTCCTTGACCAGACGGCGATGCGCTGCCTTGATCGCCTTGAAGTCGGCGTCGCTGTCGAGCTCGAGCGCGTCGAGCGCGCGCATTTCGTCGCGGGTCCGGCTGCCGTCGCCGGGGCCAGCCCATTTCCATTGCGCCGACTGGCGAAAGCCCTTGGCGCCGGTCTCTTCGTCAGCCGCGCGGCGGGCCGCTTCCTCGGCACTCAGGCCCGCGAAGTAATTCCAGTTCCGATTGTACTCTGCGGCGTGCGCTTCGCAGAAATACCAGCGCTCGGGGCTGTTCGGCGCCTTGGGCGCTGGCCGATCGCCGACCTCGCTGCAGCCCTCGCGGTCGCACAGGCGCAGCTTCGCCGCGCCGTGCGTCTTGTCGCCGTAGGAGCGCCAGCGGGGAAATCCCCAGTCGTCCGATCTCTTCTGTTTAGGCATTGTTCCTGCGTTTAGCTGTCATTGCGAGCGAAGCGAAGCAATCCGGCTTCGCACCGTGGATTGCCGCGTCGCTGCGCCCCTCGCAATGACGGCGGCCGAAGATTTGCCAGAGGGCCTGTAAGCCGGGTTCTGTCCATCGCGCATTGCTGCGCGACTGTGCGGCCATTCCTCTAGGCCGAGACTTGCGTCACGGCTCGAGCGACCAACCCGGGCGGCGAGCCGGAACCATGCCCCAGAGTCCGAAGACCCTTTGCCGCCCCTATTCGGTCTTGCACCCGGTGGGGTTTACCGTGCCGGCGCTGTTGCCAGCACCGCGGTGCGCTCTTGCCGCACCCTTTCGACCTTACCCGTCCGAAGCCGGGCGGAATCCTTTCTGTGGCACTATCCCTGAACCGCCATCGCCGAAGCTAGGCAGCCCGCCGGGCGTTACCCGGCACCGTGGTTCCATGGAGCCCGGACTTTCCTCGCCTTGCTTGCGCAAGCCGCGGCCGCCCGGCCCTCTGGCGAAAGGCGATATAGGCGACTGGCGCAGCTGTGACGAGTCAGACTCGGGCAGCACGCAGTGGTCGCGAGAGAACGAGGGCATAAGCGCCGTCTCCGAGAACGATCTGGAGGGCCAGCAGCACCAGCCAGACGAGGGGCATCTCGGCGCCCGATTTGGTGAAGTAGAAGCCGGTGCGCACAAGCCAGAATTGGGCGGCCCCGGCCATCATCGGCATCGCATATGCCGCGACGTAGCGTGTCAGCACTCCCGGGATCAGCAGTACCGCTCCCAGTATCTCGGCCGACAATACGTAAGCCGGGACGAACGGCGGATAGCCGGCGCTGACCAGGCCATGCCACCAGGCCGGCAAGCCGCCCGGCAACAAAACCAGCTTCCAATAAAGGTGCGCGATGAACAGCAAGCCGAGGAGGAGTCGCAAAAGCAGCGCGCCATAGCCTCGGCGGGCATCGCCCCCAACGCTGCCGCCGGAGACCATTACTGCGGCCGCGGAAGCAGTAAGGCGAGCAGCTTCGCACGACATTCGCCGTCGATGATCCCGTCGATCAGGTCGGGGCGGAAGCGGCGCTGGAACGCGATCACCGCCTTCTGCTCATCGGTCACGTCATAGCCGAACCGTTCGAGCGCAAGCAGGAAGCCCGCATCTGTCCAATAGGGGTCGATCAGGTCGCGCGACGGGCTAGGCAAGGCCAGCCGCCGCTTGGCGAGCTCCCACCAGGGGAACAGTTCGCCGGGGTCTTCCTTGCGCGCCGGAGCCACGTCCGAATGTCCCACCACGTTGCCGCGGCCGATCCCGTGGCGTTCCTTGATGTCGGCGACGAGCGGGATCAGCGAGGCGATCTGCTCGTCCGGGAACGGCCGGTAGCCGAACTCATGGCCGGGATTGACGATCTCGATCCCGACGCTTGCCGAATTGACGTCGGTCACTCCGCGCCAGCGGGATTTGCCGGCGTGCCACGCGCGCTTGGTTTCGTCGACCAGCCGGTAGACGGTCCCGTCTTCGTCGATGAGATAGTGGCACGAAACCTTCGCCTCGGGCGAGGTCAAGCGGTCGAGAGCGCCTTCGGCGCTCGGCATTCCGGTATAATGGAGAACGATCATCGAAACGGGCAGCGCCCGCTCATCGAAATTGGGCGACGGGCGATCGATGAGGTCGAGATCCACGCGCGCTATGGCGCACAGCAATGGCTTCGGGGTCAAGCCCCAGTTGCAGCCCGCCGGTCCTGCCCGTGGCGTTTCTCGGTCGGGGCTCCGTCGCCGATCAGGCGATAGAGGCCGCGCGCATTGACGTCGGCGCCAAGCTTGTTGGTGTTGCCGATCACCGTCTCGCCGGCGCCGAGCATCAGCCAGCCGTCCTCGGCCATCGCGCTCGCCAGCCGCTCGAAGGCGAGCGCCTTCTTGTCCGGGCTGAGGTAGAGCAGGACGTTGCGGCACAGCACGATGTCGAAGCCGCTCGGGTGAGGCGGCGGCTCGAGCAAATTGTGGACCTGGAAGCGCACGGGCTTGCGCAGCGGCTCGACCGAGCGCCAGCCGTCGGGCGTCTCCTCGAACCACTTGATCATCTGGTTGATGCCAAGCCCGCGCTGGACCTCGAACTGGGTGTAGACTCCGTTGCGTGCGCGATCGACGCACGCCGTCGACACGTCGGTGCCGAGGATGTCGACCGTCCAGCCCTGCCACTGCAGCGGGTCGTCGGCGAACAGCATCGCCAGCGAATAGACTTCCTGCCCGGTCGAGCAGCCCGCCGACCAGATGCGGATGCGCTTGTTCGCATGCCGCCGCTTGGCGAGCTCCGGCAGGGCGTAGCGCGATAACAGGTCGAACGGCGCCCGATCGCGGAAGAAATAGGTCTCGTTATTCAGCAATGCCTCCACGACCTCCTGCGACAGGCCCGGCTCGCGGCCCATGACGAGGATGGTGATGAGCTCGTCGAGCGAAGCGATGCCGCGCTCGCGAAGCAGGGCCGAGAGCGCGGTTTCGATCCGCCAGCGGCGGTTCATGGTGAGCTGCTGCCCGGTGCGCGCCTCGAGCAGGCCGGCGAGAATTCGACTGGAGCTGTCGCTGATCTGCACGCTTACTGGTCCTCGGTTCTCGATGCGATCCGCCGGGCGATCTTGTCGGGCGGCAACACGGCGCAGGCGAGCCCAGCCTCGAGCACGGCGCGGGGCATGCCCCAAACCGCGCAGCTCGATTCGTCCTGCGCGATGACCGCGCCGCCACTGGCGACGAGGCGCTTCGCGCCGTCGACCCCGTCGCGGCCCATGCCGGTCAAGACAACGCCTAGCGCGCGAGGGCCGTAAGCCGCGCCGATCGAAGCGAACATCGGGTCGACCGACGGCATGCAACCGCTGACGCTCGGACCGCGAAGCAGCCGGACGACCGGCACTTCGTCGGAATGATCGATGGTTAGGTGGGCATTGCCGGGCGCGAGGAGGATTCGATCGGGAAGCAGCGCCATGCCGTCCTCGGCGACCAGCGCCTCGCGATGAGCCAAGGCGCGCAGCTGGCGCGCGAACACCGGCATGAACGGCTCGGGCAGATGCTGGGTGACGAAGATCGGGACTCCGATCCGCCGCGGCAAGGCTTCGAACAGCACGCCGATCGCGTGGATGCCGCCGGTGGACGCGCCGATCGCAAGGATGTCGATGGGATCGCTCGGCATGGCCCGCAGCGGCCCCGGAAGCCGGCCTGACGGAATCGGCACGGATGCGACCTGGTCCTCGGCATAGCCAAGCGCCTTCAACTTGCCGACGAGGATCTCGGAGAATTTCCCGTTGAAGCGGCCGGTGCCGGGCTTGGGCAGGGTATCGGCAGCGCCGAGCGCGAGCGCCGCGACCGTCTCTTCCGCGCCGTCTTCGGCGAGGGAGGATACAATCATCACCTTGGCGCCGGCAGCAGCGCGGATGATCCGCGGAATCGACTTCAGGCCGCCCGCACCGGGCATTTCGAGATCGAGGATGACGATGTCGACGCGGACTTCGTTCAAGGCATCGATGGCGTCTTCGGCGGTCCCGGCGACGGCGGCGATCTCAAAGGCCGAATCGGACTCGACCATCCGCGACAGCACCGCGCGGGCGACCATCGAATCGTCGACGATCATCAACCGGATGCGGCGGCGTGTCGGCGGGAGCCCTTGGTGGCGGTCCCGCGATCTGGCGAGCGCCCGCTCCACGTGCGGAACTCAGGCGACGCCGACGAGCTGCAGCTTGATGTGAAGCGTCTCGCGGTCGAAGGGTTTCATCACATATTCGTCGGCACCGGCTTCGAGCGCTGCACGGATATGCGCCATGTCGTTCTCGGTGGTGCAGAACACGACCTTGGGCTGGTCGGAATGGCCCCGCTGGCGGAGCAGCTTGAGGAACTCCATCCCGCTCATCACGGGCATGTTCCAGTCGAGCAGGACGACGTCGGGCATCTTGGCCTCGCAGCGCGTGAGCGCCTCCTGACCGTCGCCGGCTTCTTCGACATCGAATTCGAGCGTTTCCAGGATATGCCGCGCAACTTTGCGGATCACCTTGGAATCATCGACGATCAGACAGCTCTTCATGCTCGGCATTCCCGTTGTTTTCGAGGTTTCTATTAATCAGGAAGAGTAACGAAGAGCTTAAGCCGCCTTGGCCTCAGCACCTCCGGCTAGAATTGCAGCGACGTCGACCAGCAGCAGCGGTCCGGTTTCCGTTTCGACCATTCCTAGCGAGGCGCGCTCCCACCCTGCTCCCATTGCTGCGCGCAGCGGAGCGGGCGCGGACTGAGCCTCGAGCACGTCTTCGACCTGATCGACGATCAGCGCATAATGGTGGCCATCGAGCTCGACGACCGCGGCTTCGCGGATTCCGTCGGAACAATCGGTCACGCCCAGATCAAGCGAGCGCCGGCAATCGATCACCGTCAGCACCCGGCTGCGCAAGGCCGACAGGCCGGCGACGTGCGGAGCGGCGCGCGGAACCGGGATCAACGTGTCCAGCTCGACCACCGATTCGACCGCAGCGGCGGGCAAAGCGACCCGCTCCCCGGCGATGGTGACGACCAGCAGCAGCTCGTTCACTTGCCCCTCCCCGCCGACTTCAGCGCCATCAGCAGTCCGGCGCGGTCGTAGCGATAAATGCTTTCATCCTTCTTGCCGGCGGGCTCGGGCTCGCTGCGCAGGAAGATCGCGCTCGCCGCCTCTCCGACCGCCTCGCCCTGGCTCGCGATGACCAGGTCTGCCGGCGTTTCCGAATCCTCGCCGACGACGACATATCCCGCCGCCTCGACGATCGGGCGCAGCATGTTCTGCATCCACGGATCGTCCGCCGGCAGGCGGCACACGAGCGGCTGGGCAGGCTGTGCGCTCGAGCCGACATGGTTGGCGAACAGCCAGTGCGCGTCGATCAGCTCGGCCGGCTCACCGTTGATCAGTGACACGCCGCTGACCTCGCCCGGCCGCTCCGCATGGATCACGTCATTGTCGATGGTCGCAAAATCTACAACCTCGCGGAAGGCATAGCCGATCTCGTGAACGCCGTCGCTCAGACGGAACACGCGCAGCTTGTCGCCGCTGAGCTCGATTCCGTCCGCGCCGGCGAGCGGAAGGATCGCGTCGCCGACCTGGACCCGGAGCTGCCCCGCAGTAGTCCGAACTGCGGACAGCGGGACTTCCTCGATCCGGTCGACGACCGCGAGGCGCAGCGCGCGGCGGGCCCCGTCGAGACCGTGGAACAGCAGGACCGGCACAACCCGCGGGCCGCTGTTCGCAGGCCCTTCGGCGATGCGGGCCGCACGCTCCTGGATCTCCAGCTTGACGCCGCCGACTTCGGCAAGGCCGGCCGGGTCGAACAGCAGGATCGGGCTGCCGTCGTCGGCCAGAGTGGTTCCGGCATAGAGCCCGGTCGCCATCACCGCGGGTGCGGCTGGCTTCACGACGAGCTCTTCGTGGTCGTGGATGCGGTCGACCGACAGGGCGTAAACGTCACCGCCTGCCGGGCGAAGAACGATCAGGCGGCGGTCGGCGTCCCCGACGTGGCTTTCGAGGCCAAGGATCTCGGCGAGCGAGACTTCCGGCACCCGTCTGCCGCGGATCGTTGCGACTCCTGCCCCGCCGAGACGCTCGAGCGTGACCGACTCGCCATTGGCGCGAACGATCTCTTCGATCGCCGAGCGCGGAATCGCGAAATGCTGATTGCCGATCGAGACGGTCAGCGCCGGGATGATGGTCAGGGTCAGCGGAACGCGCAGGGTCATGCGAGTGCCCTCGCCGGGTCGGCTGTCGACCTCGACGATACCGCCGATGCGCTCGACGTTGGACCTGACGACATCCATGCCGACGCCGCGTCCGGAAATGGCCGTCACCGCCTTGGCCGTCGAAAGCCCGGCTTCGAAGATCAGCGCGAGCTGCTCGCGCGGGCTGAGTTGGGCTGCTGCAGCCTTGTCGATGACCCCGTTGGCGACGGCCTTTTCGACCAGTTTCTTGCCGTCGATCCCGCGGCCGTCGTCCTGGATGTCGATCAGGATCTGGTTGCCCGACTGGCGGGCCGAGACGCACAGCAGGCCGATCTCACGCTTGCCGGCCTTCAGCCGCTCGGCGGGAAGCTCGATCCCGTGATCGACCGCGTTGCGGATGATATGGGTCAGGGGATCGCGGATCATCTCGATCATCTCACGATCGAGCTCGACATCGCCGCCTTCGATATCGACCAAAACCTGCTTGCCGAGCTCTCCCGACAAATCCCGGACCATCCGCGGCAGGGCCACGAACAGATTCTCGATCCGCTGCATGCGCGTGCGGGTGATCGCGTCGCGCATCTCGGCGATGATCGCGGACAGGCGCTCGAACGCGCCGTCGACGATGACTTCCGTTTCGGATTCGCGCAGCCGCCGGGCGAGCTCGTTGCGGGCGAGCACCATGTCGGAGACGGTGCTCATCACCCGGTCGAGCAACTCGACCGACAGGCGAATGGTCCGCGGCGCGGAGGTGGCCTTGCCCTGGCCGTCGGCGACGGTCGCCGCGAGCGGAGTGGCGTGGCCTTCGGCTCCCGGGGCAAGCGCATCGATCAGCGCGCTATCGTCGCCGGCCGGCATTTCCTCGCCGGCTTCGATCGCTGCAATCATCTCGGCGATGCGGTCGATGATGGCGAGCACTGCGCTGACAAGGGCGGCGTCGGGCTGGCGGCGGCCGGCGCGGACATCGGCCAGCGCATCCTCGGCAGCGTGGCTCAGCGCCTCGAGCCGCGGGAAATCGAAAAAGCCGCAATTGCCTTTGACGGTGTGGACGAAGCGGAAAATGTTATCGAGACGCGCGCGGTCGTCGGGCTGCGCTTCCCAGGCGACGATCTCCCCGCCCAGGGCTTCGAGCATGTCCCGGCATTCGGCCACGAAATCCGCGATCAGGTCGTCCATCGGCGCGCTCAAATCCCCCGCTTAGAGGGCCGCTTATGCCGGGCAGGAGTTAACGCGTCGTTATCCGAGAAAATTCGGGATCAGGCGGAAGGCAGAGTCACGCCGATCACCAGCACCTCGTCGGCCGGATCGGACAACCGGATCGTCCCGCCAGCTTCGGCGGCGAGGCTATGGGCGAGCCAGGCGCCCGCTGCCCGCGGCTCGACCGTGCCGCCGGTGCTGCCTTTGGCCAGCGTTTCGCGCAGTGCGGGGTCGAGCAGGATGCGCGGCCCCTCGGCGCGGATCGCGAGCTCGAGGGCGTCCGTACTCCGCTCTGCCCCGATGTCGAGGCGGCCGCCGCGGACCAGCGCATCGCCGGCAAGCAGCGCGACGTTGAGCAGCAGCTTCACCGCGCCCTTGGGCAGCTTGTCGTCGCCGACCATCCAGCCGAGCTCGATCCGCCGTTCCGGCCCGAACACGCCTTCGAGCGCGGCATGCGCCTCATCCGTGTTGATCGCCTCGCCGAAACCGCCCGCAGCACCGAACGCCAACCGGAAGAACTTGAGCTTGTTGGCCGAGGCGCGGGCACTGTCGGCGAGCAGCTCGAGGCATCTCTCGCGCATATCGGGGTCCTGCTCGTCGGCGAGCAGCTCGATGCCGTTGTTGAGCGCGCCGACTGGCGACATCAGGTCGTGACACAGGCGCGAACAAAGCAAACTGGCGAGATCGACCGCGTTCATGAAGCATTTGATGGTCCAGAGTTTATCGGGGCGCAAGCTGGCGCACATTGAAGCCGCGGGCGCGAAAACCCATATTCCATTCAGATGGGGGGAATTCAGACGATCGACGTGCGCCTGGAGCCTTCCCATGCGGGTTGGCGCCTCGACCGCGCGCTCGCTGCAAGCGTCCCCACCCTGTCGCGCGAACGGCTCAAGAGCCTGATCAGGACCGGCGCTGTGGAAAGCGCAGGATCTGCCCTGCGCGACCCCGCGACGAAAGTCCGCGGCGACGAACAACTGCGAGTTGCAGTGCCGGAACCCACTCCGGCGCACAACGAGGCGCAGGACATCCCGCTTCGGGTTATTTTCGAGGACGAGCATGTGCTGGTCGTCGACAAACCGGCCGGGCTGGTCGTGCACCCCGCGGCCGGCAATGCCGACGGGACCTTGGTCAACGCTCTGCTGCATCACTGCCGCGGCAGCCTGTCCGGGATCGGCGGGGTCGCCCGGCCTGGGATCGTCCACCGGATCGACAAGGACACCTCGGGCCTGCTGGTCGTCGCCAAGACCGACGTCGCGCACGAAGGGCTGGCGAAGCAGTTCGCAGCGCACAGCATCGACCGGCGCTATCTCGCGATCGTGTCCGGCGTTCCGCAAGCCGCCGAAGGCAAGGTCGATGCCCCGCTTGCGCGCTCTTCGACCAACCGCAAGAAGATCGCGGTCGTCGAGGGCTCCCGCGGCAAGCGCGCGGTAACGCATTGGCGCCGCCTCGAAAGGTTGCGGGACTCGGCGCTGGTCGAATGCCGGCTCGAAACCGGGCGGACTCACCAGGTGCGGGTCCACATGGCCTCGATCGGGCACCCGCTGCTCGGCGACCC
>Ga0207657_10001344_pt1 | contig 26151 bp, 34 predicted proteins | sample KBSC33metaG_FD_184316 | JGI IMG/M metagenome (GOLD analysis project Ga0207657, IMG submission 184316) | Corn rhizosphere microbial communities from Kellogg Biological Station, Michigan, USA - KBS C3-3 metaG (SPAdes) (version 2) | ecosystem: Host-associated > Plants > Roots > Rhizosphere > Soil ... | reverse complement strand
CGGGCGTGCACTACCGGAAGGACATCGCGGGTGGCTGACGTGAAGGTCGGCATCCTCGTCGGCTCCGACTCCGACCGCGAGCGGATGCAGGGCGCAATCGACGTCCTCGACGAAAAAGGGATCGGCTGGGAGTTCGACGTCCGCTCGGCGCATCGCACGCCGGACGCCGTCGCCGAGTACGCGCGCAGCGCGCGCGAGCGGGGCCTGCGGGTTCTCATCTGCGGGGCCGGGCTCGCCGCGGCGTTGCCCGGCGCCGTCGCCGCGCACACCGACCTGCCCGTGATCGGCGTGCCGCTGAAGTCGAGCCTCAGCGTCCTCGACGGCCTCGACGCGCTGCTCGCGATCGCGCAGATGCCGCCCGGCGTCCCCGTCGCGACCGTCGGCGTCGACAACGCGAAGAACGCCGGCCACCTGGCCGCGCGGATCCTCGGCGCCTGATTACTCGGCCGAGTGGATGTTCGTCAGCGTCGGCGGAACTTCGGCGACGGCCATGCCGCCGACGTGCGCCAGCGCGCGGACGAGCATCTTGTGCGCATCACGCGGCTTGGTCGCATGGTTGCTCGACGTGTGCTGTGTCATCACGCCTGCGAACTTGAGCGGCCGGTGGTACCGGTGCTTCGCAATGTGCGCGAGCTCGGCCCACTGCTCCGCCATCGACCGGTTGTAGATCTCGGGAATGGCGACGACGTACCGCATGCCGGAAGCGACGTAGAAGGCCTGCCTCGCGTTCCACACGCTGCCGACGCCGCCGTCGAGCGAGCCGAAGTTGTAGAGCACGTGACCGAACTGCGCGTCGCGGTAGCCGCGGAAGAAGTCGCGCGTGCGATGGAACGAGCGATCCCAGGCGGGCTCGACGTCGTCCGCGGCGGCAGCAGTGACGTGAGCGCCGAGACCGCGAGCCTCGACGAGCCGCTGCAGGGTGTGCGTCTCGCGCGCCCAGCGCTTGCCGGCCTGATAGGCGCTCGGCACCTGCGGGTGATAGTTGCTCGTGCCGCGCGCGAGGGAGATCGAGAGGTGGGACCCCTTCGGCAGGCAGCCGCCGTAGCCGACCGCGTACGCGAACAGCGCGTGCGTGATCTTGCGGTTGCTCGCGAAGGCGCCGGAGAAGAGATACGTGCCGTAGGTGTGGCCGTTGTACGCCGGCTGGCCGAAGTCGAGGATCACGACACCCCCGACACCGCGCCTCGCGGCGTCGCAGCCCTGGCGGCGCAGGCGCGAGTCGGAGAGCGAGTACTCGTAGAGCGAGATCGTCGCCCGAGCGTGCGCCGCCGAGATCGTTCGCGTCGCTAGCGCGGGATGCGGCGTCCGCTTGGGCGTCGGCTGGACGGCCGGGGCGACGGAGCTGTAGACGGGCCGAAGGGTCCCGTGGGCGGCCGGGTGGACCGGTGTCCGCACGATCGTCGCTCCCATCAGGACGAGGGCCGCCCCGCCGAGCGCGAGCAGCCTCGCCACCCACTTGACAACCATATCTTTATGAGTTTCACACAACATTCTCGGCTCGAAAGTATCGCCACCTCCCGGCAGCTGCACTCCCCCTTTCGAGGGAGATCAGGGCCAGCGGGACGGGTCTTTACACTGGGTTGAGTGATCGCCCGCTACTCCCGCCCGGCCATGGCCAGCATCTGGTCGGACGAGGGAAAATTGCGGACGTGGCTGGCCGTCGAGCTCGCCGCCACAGCCGCGTGGGCCGAGCTCGGGGTCGTTCCTGCCGAGGCTGCCCGGGCGCTCCAGAGTAGAGCCGTTTCGCCGGAACCGCAACGGGTCGCCGAGCTCGAGGCGACCCTCCACCACGACACCGCCGCCTTCGTGGACGCGGTCGCCGAGCAGCTCGGCGACGAGGGCCGCTGGTTCCATTACGGCCTCACCTCCTCGGACGTCGTCGACACGGCCCTCGCGATCCAGATCCGGGAGGCCGGGTCGCTCATCCTCGAGGGGATCGACCGCGCCTTCGCGGCCGTGGTCGCCCGTGCCGAGCAGCACCGCACGACGCTGCAGATGGGTCGCACGCACGGCGTGCACGCCGAGCCGACGACGTTCGGGCTGAAGCTCGTCGGCTGGGCGTTCGAGCTCGACCGCGGACGCCGGCGGCTCGCGCGGGCGCTCGAGGAGATGCGCGTCGGCAAGCTGTCCGGCGCCGTCGGCACATATGCGGCGACCGATCCGGAGCTCGAGCGGATCGCGTGCGAGCGGCTCGGTCTCGAGCCCGCGCCGACCTCGACCCAGATCCTCCAGCGCGACCGCCACGCCGAGCTGCTCGCAGCGCTCGCAGTCGTTGCGTCCTCGCTCGACAAGTTCGCGCTCGAGATCCGCCACCTCGCGCGCACCGAGGTCGCCGAGGTGCAGGAACCGTTCGGCAAGGGCCAGAAGGGCTCGTCGGCGATGCCGCACAAGCGCAACCCGGTCGTCGCCGAGCGGATCTGCGGGCTCGCGCGCGTGGTGCGCGCAGCCGCGGTCGTCGGGCTGGAGAACGTCGCGCTCTGGCACGAACGCGACATCTCGCACTCCTCGGCGGAGCGCGTCGTCGTTCCCGATGCCTTCCTCGCGGTCGATTACATGCTCGACCGCTTCACGTGGCTCATCGAAGGGCTGGTCGTGCGCGAACAGCGGATGCGGCACAACCTCGAGGCGTCGTTCTATCTCTTCTTCAGCCAACGCGTCCTGCTCGCGCTCGTCGAATCGGGGCTCGCGCGTGACGACGCCTATCGCCTCGTGCAGCGCAACGCGATGCGCGCCTGGGACGAGGAGATCGACTTCCGCGAGCTCGTGCACGCCGACGACGAGATCGCGCGCCGCATCGACCTCGATTCGGTCTTCGACCTGAGCGCGTACACCGCGCACGTCGACACCGTGTTCAGCCGTCTGCAATCACTCGCGCCCAGGGAGGATCCCGTTCATGTCTGAAGCAACACACGTCGCTTCCGGAAAGGTCCGTGAGCTCTACGCACTCGATGACGACCGCCTGCTCCTCGTCGCGAGCGACCGGATCTCGACCTTCGACGTGATCCTGCCGACCGAGATCCCGGACAAGGGGCGCGTCCTCACCGGCCTCTCCGCGTTCTGGTTCACGATCCTGCGCGAGATCGTCCCGAACCACATGCTCGCGTTGCGCGACGACGGGCGCTCGATGGAGTGCAAGCGGCTGCAGATGCTGCCGGTCGAGGTGATCGTGCGTGGCTACATAACAGGCTCGGGCTGGAAGGACTACCGGGCGACCGGCAAGACCTCCGGCCACACGTTGCCCGAGGGCCTGCGCGAGTCGGACAAGCTGCCGGAGCCGATCTTCACGCCTTCGACGAAGGCCGAAGAGGGACACGACGAGAACATCACCCGCGACCGCGCCGCCGAGCTCGTCGGCGAGGAGCGGATGCGCGAGGTCGAGCGCGTCGCGATCGAGCTGTACACCACGGCCGCCGACTATGCACGCGGGCAGGGGATCATCATCGCCGACACGAAGTTCGAGTTCGGCACCGACGACGGCGGCAACCTCGTCCTCGGTGACGAGGCGCTGACGCCGGACTCCTCGCGCTTCTGGCCGGCCGCGTCCTACGAGCCGGGCCGGTCGCAGGACAGCTTCGACAAGCAGTACGTGCGGGACTACTGCGAGACCACGGGGTGGGACAAGACGTACCCCGGGCCGGAGCTGCCGGAAGACGTCGTCACGCACACGCGCTCGAAATACGTCGAGGCATTCGAGCTGCTGACGAAGATCCCGTTCGACGAGTACGTCGAGAGCCCGAACGTGGTGCTCGGGTGAGAGCGACGGTCCTCGTGCGGCCGAAGCAGGGCATCCTCGACCCACAGGGTGAGGCGGTTGCGAGCGCGCTCGGTCATCTGGGCTTCAGCGTCTCGACGGCGCGCGTCGGCAAGGTGATCGACCTCGAGGTCGATGCGTCCGACGCCGCGGTGGCGCGCACCGAGGTGGAGAAGATGTGCGAGCAGCTGCTCGCGAACGCGCTGATCGAGTCCTACGAGATCGAGCTTGGCTAGCCCGCAACCGCGCATCGGCGTCGTCACGTATCCCGGCTCGCAGGACGATCGCGACGCGCTCTGGGCGCTCGCGGCGAGCGACGCGCAGGCGGTTCCGGTCTGGCACGAGGAGCGCGTGCTGCCTGACCTCGACGCGGTTGTCGTCCCCGGCGGGTTCTCGTACGGCGACTACCTGCGCTGTGGTGCGATTGCACGCTTCTCGCCCGTGACTGCGGCGATCGTCGAGTTCGCGAACGCGGGCGGGCTCGTGCTCGGCATCTGCAACGGCTTCCAGATCCTCTGCGAGGCGGGATTGCTGCCGGGTGCGCTCATGCGCAACGCGTCGCTCCGCTTCGTCTGCCGCGACGTCGAGCTCGTCGTCGAGCGAGACGACACGCCGTTCACGTCGCGCTGCACCGCCGGCGGGAGGATCGTCATCCCGGTCAAGCACGGCGACGGCCGCTATGTGCCGCCCGCGGATCTCGACCCGTCGCAGGTCGTCTTCCGCTACGTCGAGGATTGCAACGGCTCCGTCGACGACATCGCCGGCGTCTGCAACGAGCGCGGCAACGTCGTCGGGCTGATGCCCCACCCAGAGCACGCGGTCGACCCGCTGCTCGGCAGCGCCGACGGCGCGCTCATCTTCGCGTCGTTGGTCGAAGGCGCACGCACCCGCGCGCTCGCGGCGCTCTCGACCTAGATACCGAGTGCCTCCGCAAGCGCGGGGTGCTGGTTCAAGAGGGTTCGCATCCGTGCAACGTCCCGCTCGCGGAGCGTGACCGGCCCGCGACGCGCAACGCCGTCCGTCGAGTACGCGAAGCGGATGAGCCGCTCGCCCTTCGGCGTCTCGAGCAGTTGCACGACCGACTTGAACCGCTTGTCGCCCGCCTGCTGCGGGACGGTCAGCTCTTCTACGAGATCCGCCGGTCCCCACGGTGTCGCCGTCTTGGTCGCCATGGAGACGACGCTACGCCGGGAGGCGTCACGGGTCCGTGACGCCTCCCGAGAGAAAGGCTCAAGCCGTTGCCAGCTCGGCTTCCGCGCGCAGCCAGTTCTCGAACGGGTCGTGCCCGCCCTCGAGATGGATGTAATACGCACGCGTTGCGATGTCCTCGTGCGACACCTCGGTGATCGGCGCCATGCGCTTCCGCCGGACCGCGGGCTTGCGCGTGGACGGCGCCTTCGACGTCTTCGATTCGGCCCTCTTTGCAGCCATCGTGGAACGACCCCTTTCAACAGAAGAACGGACGGTTACCCGTCCGTTCGTTCCGTTCCCGAGTGTTCCTTCGCGGCTCAGCCGGCGCCGATCACCCACGGATCGACGTAGGCATCGTCGACCTGCCAGGAACCGCTGACGGCCGTCACCTTGATCTGGGCGTAGGCGGTGAGGAGCGGCAGAGCGAGCGCCGAGCTGCACGGATCGGTTGCCTCCCAAGCCCCCGTCCCACCGATGGTGGTCGTGTTGAGGATGCCGGTCACGTTGCCGGTCAATCCGTGGAAGATGACCTGGATGTTCAGCTTCGCCCCCGAGCTGGCGCGGGCGAACATGCGCACCGTCGGGTCGAGCAGGTTGATGCAGAACGCCGGGCTGGTGGCGGTCGCGCCGGCCGGCAGCACGAGCGAGCGGCTGCCCGAACCGCTGACGTACCACGGCTCGTTCCCGGCCCCGACGTACGCATGGCCGGTCAGCGACCAGCCGGTCGAGCCGCTCTCGAAGCCGTTGTTCGCGAAGCCGTAATACGAGTTCGAATCGCCGTCGACGTGCTTGAACACCTGGCTCGGGGTGCCGCACGTCGGGAGGACGATCTGCGTCACCGTGCCGAGCAGGCCGTCGATGAGGCCGGCGTTCGCGGCCGGCACCGACAACAGTGAAGCCGCCGCAACGATCGGGATGAAAAACTTCAGACGCCGCATTCCTCGATCTCCCTTTTCCGCAGTAAGAACAGATCTCACTCTCGTCAGCGCCGGCGTTCGGACAATCACCCTTCAGGGGTACGGCGTTCCCTCGATCGAGGGTTATGGCTAAACCGACTTCAAGCGCGATACGGGGGATGCCGATGCTTGCGGAGTGACTGCGGCTTCGCCGACGACCTCTGCCGCGCCCGTCGAGGCGCGCCTTCGTCCCGACAAGACCCGCCGGCTCGCGCAACGCGCGACGCCCGCGGTCAATGCGGCGCTGTTCCTGATCGTCGCGGTCGGCGCACTGGCGTTGCCGGCGCACCGCCCGCTCTCGGTCGTCGCGCTCGTCGTGTCCGTGCTCTGCTACGCCCTCGCCTCCCGCGTCCAGTTCGAGTTCGGCCCCGGCTGGGCGATCCCGACCGAAGGCGTCTTCGTGGCGATGTGGTTCCTCCTGCCCCCGCGGATGCTTCCACTGGCGCTCTGCGCGGCGATGGTCGCCGGCGCCCTCTGGGACGTCGCTCGCGGCCGGATGCGCTTCGAGCGGGTCGTGCTCCAGGTTGCATCGTCGTGGCCTGCGGTCGGCCCGGCCCTCGTGCTCTATGCCGCCGACGGCCACGGGCCGAGCTGGAGGCAGGCGCCGATCTACCTCGGTGCGCTCGTCGCGCAGTTCGGGTTCGACTTCCTCGGCAGCTTCGCCTACACGCGGATCGTCTTCCGGCTCTCGCCCATCGCCCACCTCCGTGCGGTCGCGCCGGCATACGCCGTCGACACGCTGCTCGCGCCGCTCGGCCTTCTGGTCGCGTACCCGGCGTACCGACACCCGCTCGCGCTCCTGCTCCTGCTGCCCGTCCTCGTCATGTTCTCGACGTTCGCGAAAGAACGGCGCTACCGCATCGACAACGCGGTCGAGCTCTCGAACGCATACCGCGGCACCGCGATGCTGCTCGGCGACGTCATCGAGGCGGACGACGAGTACACCGGCAGCCACAGCCGCGACGTCGTCGAGCTCGTGCTCGCCGTCGCAGACCACCTCGGTCTCGACCCGGCCGAGCGCCGGCAGGCGGAGTTCGCTGCGCTCCTGCACGACGTCGGCAAGGTGAAGGTGCCGGCGGAGATCATCAACAAGGCCGGCCCGCTCGACGACGCCGAGTGGGAGGTCATGAAGACGCACACGGTCCTCGGCGAGCAGATGCTCGAGAAGATCGGCGGCCTCCTCGGCGACGTCGGCCACATCGTCCGCTCCTGCCACGAGCGGTGGGACGGGACGGGCTATCCGGATGCGCTCGCCGGCGACGACATCCCCCGCAGCGCGCGCATCGTGTGCGCGTGCGACGCGTGGAGCGCGATGAGAACCGACCGCACGTACCGCAAGGCGCTCGCGCTCGACGTCGCTGCGACCGAGCTGCGCGCATGCTCGGGGACGCACTTCGACCCGCAGGTGGTCGAGGCGCTCGTCGCGGTGCTCGAGCTCTAGGCGGCTCACACCGTCCTATTTCGGGGGATGCGCCGCCCGCGCCGCGGGGCCGATGGAGGCGCCATGAAGACTCTCCGGCACGCCGCCGCCGGGATCGTCGCCCTCGCCGCCGCCGCGCTCGCCGCGTCGGCCGTGCTCGCCGTTGCGATCGGCGGCCTCGTCGGGATCGGATTCGTCTATGCGCTCGGGGCGGCGATGCTGCTCGGGTGCGCGCGCCGAATCCGGCCGCCGAAGCAGCGCTTCGTCTTCGCGCGCCGGTGAACGGTCGATCTCCTAGTTGATGATCTCACCCTGGCGAAGTGTCGCCAGGCGTTCGCGCCATTCCTGGAGCGCCTCCGGGGTGAGTCGGGCCCAGTCCGACACCTCGCGCACGACACGCAACGGATGGGCGCTGCGGTACGAGCGGGTTGGGTTGCCAGGGAACTTCCTGTCGGTCACGTTCGGATCGTCCTCGAACTCGCCGAGCGGCTCCACTTCGAATACACGCGGAATGGGGCTGTCCGCCGCGAGCTCGGACGCGAGCTCGGCGGCAAGACCGGCACCATCTCGAAGCGCAGTGAAGTAGATGTGGTTCATCACCACTTCGGGCCGGTAATTGGAGGGGCGTCCAGGCGTGAGCAGGTCACCGGGCTGCAGCGCCGCAACCGTTCCGTGGAAGTAGGGACCGTCGTCGAGCGGCGTCACTTCCCGCTGCGGTCGATCAGCTCGATCCTGTAGCCGTCGGGATCGCGGACGAAGCAGATCAGCGACCCGCCCTCGCGCACGCGATACGGCTCGCGTTCGGCCTCGATCCCCTGCTCCTTCAGCCTGTCGAGCGATGCGCCGAGATCGTCGACGGCGAGCGCGATGTGCCCGTAGCCCGTGCCGAGCTCGTAGCTGCGTCCGTCGTGGTTGTACGTCAGCTCGAGCACGGACTTGCTGTCGCCGAGCGAGAAGAAGTAGTTCGTCGCCTCGAGCTCGCCGTCGCGCACGATGTCCATGTCGCGCTCGAACTCGAAGCCGAGCGCCTCGTAGAACGCGCGGCTCTTCGCCGGATCCGTGATCCGGACCATGGTGTGCAGGAATTCCGCCATGCGCGAGAGGCTAGTCGAGGTCCTCTTGTGTCAGCGCGAAGAGCACGGCGTCGACCCAGTCGCCGTCCTTGAGATACGCGCGCCGCTTGACCCCCTCGCGCACGTAGCCGGCGCGTTCGGCGTGCGCGATCGCACGCTCGTTGAAGCCGTAGATCTGCAGCTCGATGCGATGGAAGCCGAGCTCGCCCAGTAGCAGCCGCTGGAACGCGCGAGCCGCTTCGACGCCGACTCCGCGCCTGCGAAAGCTCGGGTGCACAGCGAAGCGCCCGGCCGATGCGATCCGGTTTCGCTCGTTCAGCCGCTCGAACGCGACGCACCCTGCACGCTCGCCGTCGACCTCGATCACATACCAGCCGAACTCCTCGACGGGACGCGCGAGGTCGGCGAGGGCCGCGTCGCGCGTGTCGGACACGCGGCCGCCGAGGAAGCGACGCGTGTCGTCGTCGTTGACGAGCTCGACGAGGAAGTCGACGTCGTCAGGCGTCGCACGGCGCAGCGTGATTCCGCTCACGGCGTCTGCGCCATCGGCGTTCGGCCCGGCAGCCGGAGCGCGCCGGAGCCGAGCGCGACGCCGCCGAGGATCGTCGCGAGACCGACGAGCTTCTGCCAGGTCAGCGCCTCGGACAGGAAGAGCCCGTACAGCAGCGCGAACGCCGGCAGCATGTACGCGACGAGCACGGAGCGCGACGAGCCGTAGAGGCGGATCATCCGGTACGACAGGATCTGCGCGATCGCCGTCCCCGCAACGCCGAGCATGACCGCCGAACCGAGCGACTTCCACGACGGCACCGCGTCCGGCAACGTCGCGAGCGCGAGCGGCAGCAGCACGGCGAACGCGGACACCATCGACGTCGCCGCGAGCACCGGCCCACCGATCGACATCCGTCGGCCCGCATAGAGATTCGCGGCCGCATAGGAGATCGACGCGAGCACGATCGCCCCGGTTCCCGCGGCGCCGAGCCAGCCCCCCGCCGGATGGACGCCCGCGAGCACGGCGACGCCGACGAGACCGAGTGCCACCCCGACGAGCCGCCAGCCCGTCGAGCGCTCGCTCGGCACGAACCAGACGGCGAGGATCGCGACGAAGATCGGCACCGACGAGTTCGCGACCGCGGCGACGCCGGAGTCGACGTGCGTCTCGCCCCAGGCGATCAGCGTGAACGGCACCGCCGCGTTCAGCACGCCGAGCACGAGCCCCTGCCGACGCGCCCGCCACAAGGCGGCCCAGCCGTACCGGCGCACCGCGAAGCCGACGAGCAGGGGGATCGCGAAGAGGAGGCGGATCTCGATCAGCGCAGCCGGCGACAGGTCGCGGACGCCGACCTTGATGAAGAGGTACGACGACCCCCAGATCGCACCGAGCACGAAGAGGAAGAACGCGTACCGGCGGCTCACCCCTCCGAGGCTAGCCGCCTGCGTCGCAGTGAGACCCGCCGCCCGCTCGTGCCGAGCGCAACCCCGGCGAGGATGACCAGCAGCGCGACGAATGCGGTTGCACCGAAGTGCTCGCCGAGGAAGACCGCGCCGTACGCGAGCGCGATCGGCGGCACGAGATACGTGACGAGCGACGCGTAGCCGGAGCCTGCGCTCGTGATGAGCGCGAAGAACAGGAGATAGGCGATCGCGGTCCCGACGATCCCGAGCACCGCGATCGAGGCGAAGGTCTTCCACGACGGCATGAAGTGCGGCGCCTGGACGATGCCCGCAGGCGCCGCCGCGATCGCCGCGACCGTCGACGTTCCGAGCGCCACGGCATGCGCCGGCGCTTCGCGCAGGTGGCGCGACGCGAGCAGGCCGCCGGCGCCGTAACACAACGCCATCGCGACCACCGCAAGCGCGCCGAGGATCTTGCCCTGCGGCTGCGCGCCGACGAGCAGCGCCACGCCGACGAAGCCGACGCCGACTCCGACCAGCGGGAGGCCCGTGACGCGCAGCTCCCGGAAGAAGCAGAACGCGAGCGCGGCGTTGAAGATCGGCACGGCCGCCTGGATGATCGACGCGAGGCCCGACTGGATCCGCGTCTCGCCCCACGAGAGGAGCCAGAACGGGATCGCGGTGTTGACGAGCCCGACCACCACGAGCCAGCGCGCATTCGTGCGGAGCGCCGAGACCGTTCCTTTCGGCGCCACGACCGCGAGCGCGGCGGCGGCGAGACCGATCCGCCCGAAGATCAGCGTCGCCGGCGCGAGCTGCCGGTCGGCGATCTTGATGAACATGAACGACGCGCCCCAGATGAGAGCGAGCGCGACGAGCATCCCGAGGTTCCGGCGGGCCACGCCTTCGATAACGCAGGAACGGGCCCGTCTGTTTCCACGGCTACGATGTATCGCCTGACGCAGGTTGCGGAACAGCCGCTCCACCGCGCACTCGGTCTGACGGACTGGGAGGCGGACCGAATCCGGGAGCTCCTGGGCCGCGACCCGAACCATTTCGAGCTCGCGGTCTTCTCACTGCTCTGGTCGGAGCACTGCGGCTACAAGCACTCGGCGCGGCTGCTGAAGCGGCTGCCGTCGAGGGGCGAGCGCGTCCTCCAGGGGCCGGGCGAGAACGCCGGCGTGCTCGACCTCGGCGAGGGGGTCGCGGTCACGTTCAAGTGCGAGTCGCACAACCATCCGTCGGCGGTCGAGCCCTATCAGGGCGCGGCCACCGGGATCGGCGGGATCATCCGAGACATCATCGCCATGGGTGCGCGTCCGATCGCGCTGCTCGACGGGCTCTGGTTCGGCGCGCCCGACCAGCACTTCCAGCGGGCCGTCGCCGGGATCGGCGGCTACGGCAACTCCGTCGGAGTCGCGAACGTCGGCGGCGCAACCGTCTTCCACGAGGCGTACGCCGGCAACTGCCTCGTCAACGCGATGTGCGTCGGCATCCTCGACGCTGAGCAGCTGCAGTCGGCGAAGGCGCACGGCGCCGGAAACGTCGTCGTCCTCTATGGCGCAACGACCGGCCGCGACGGGATCGGCGGCGCCTCGGTGCTCGCGTCGCAGGAGCTCGGCGAAGACGACGCGGACAAGCGCCCGTCCGTCCAGGTCGGCGATCCGTTCACCGGCAAGAAGCTGATCGAGGTCTCGGTCGAGCTCGTCGAGTCGAAGCTCGTCGAGTCGCTGCAGGACTGCGGCGCCGCCGGCCTCGCGTCGTCGCTCGCCGAGATGGCCGGCGACGCGGGAATCGACGTCCACCTCGACCGCGTGCCCTTGCGCGAGGAGGGGATGGAACCGTGGGAAGTGATGATCTCGGAGTCGCAGGAGCGGATGGTCGCCGTCGTGCGGCCGCAGATGCTCGACGCGGTGCGCGCCGTGTGCGCGCGCTGGGAGCTGCACTGCACGCCGATCGGCGAGGTGACCGATCACCGCGAGCTGCGCGCGTACTGGCGCGACGAGGTGGTCGGCTCGATTCCGGCGACGCTGCTCACGGACGAGTGCCCGCGCTACGAGATCGAGCAGGCGAAGCCGGACGCCTGGCCGGCCGAGCGCATCGAGCTGTCCGACGAGAACCGCGCGTCGAAGAGGTGGATCTTCGAGCAGTACGACCAGCTCGTCGGCTCGCGGACCGTGCGCCGTCCCGGCTTGGACGCCGGCGTGTTGCGGCTGCGGCCGTCCCTGCGCGGCCTTGCCGTCTCGTTGCAAGGCCCGCGGCCCGGCGAGTCGGACCCGTTCGCGGCCGGCGTCCAGGCGGTGCTCGGCGCGGCGCGCAACGTCGCCTGCGCGGGCGGCGAGCCGCTCGGCCTCACCGACTGTCTCAACTTCGGCAACCCGGAGAAGCCGGCGATCGCGTACGAGCTCGCGCAGGCGATCGAGGGGATCGCGCAGGCGGCGGACGCGCTGGGCATCCCCGTCGTGTCGGGCAACGTCTCGCTCTACAACGACACCGACGGCCGCTCGATCCCGCCGACGCCCGTCGTCGGGTGCGTGGGGCTCGTGCCCGACGTGCGCAACATCCCGTCGCGCTGGGAACCGGGCGACGTCGTGCTCCTTGCGCAGGCGCCCGAGGATTCGCTCGCGGCCGAGGCGGCGCTGATCCGCTTCCTCTGGAAGGCGGCGCCGCTGCTGACGCTCTGCCACGACGTCGGCTACGCGGGGCTCGAGCACGCTCTCGCGGAAGCGGCCGAGTGGAGCGGCCGCGAGGCCGACGTCGACCTCGTCGACGTCAGGCGGGGCGCGGCCGTTTTGGCCTTGCCCCGCAACGAGGTTGCGAGACTTGGCTCCAAGGGACTCGTCGAAATCGGCCAGGTGCGCTGATGTGCGGGGTCTTCGGCGTGTATGCACCCGAGCGCGACGTCGCGCGGCTCACGTACTTCGGCCTGTTCTCGCTGCAGCACCGCGGCCAGGAGTCGGCGGGCATCGCCGTCTCCGAGGCGGGCCGCCTGACGGCGATGCGCGACCTCGGGCTCGTCACCCAGGTCTTCGACGAGCGGAAGCTGCACGGACTGCCGGGCCAGGTGGCGATCGGGCACACGCGCTACTCGACGACAGGCTCCTCGCAGTGGGCGAACGCGCAGCCGCTCGTCCTGCACGGCGCGAAGCGCACGGTCGCGCTCGGCCACAACGGCAACCTCGTCAACGCGCACGAGCTGCGCGACGAGCTGACGCACGAAGGCGCGACGTTGCGTGCGACGTCGGACAGCGAGGTGATCGCCGCGCTGATCGCGAATCACGACGGTTCGCTCGACGACGCAGTCGCGCACACGATGCAGAGACTCGACGGCGCGTACTCGATCGTCGCGCTCTCGGAGGGGACGCTGATCGCGTTCCGCGATCCGTACGGCTTCCGCCCGCTCGTGCTCGGCCGCATTCATGAGGATTGGGTCGTCGCGTCCGAGACGTGCGCGCTCGACCTCGTCGGCGCCGAGTTCGTGCGCGAGATCGACCGCGGCGAGGCTGTGCTGATCGACGGGCACGGGATGCGCACCGTGCAGGCGGTGCCGCCGGCGAACGGCGGCGCACTCTGCATCTTCGAGTTCTTCTATCTCGCGCGGCCGGACACGCGGCTCGCCGGCGTCGAAGTGCACGGGGCGCGCGTGCGGATGGGCGAGACGCTCGCGGCCGAGGCCCCCGCCGAAGCCGACCTCGTGATGCCGATCCCGGACTCCGGCACGCCCGCGGCGATCGGCTTCTCGCGCGCGCTCGGCATCCCGTTCAGCGAAGGCTTGATCAAGAACCGCTACATCGGCCGCACGTTCATCCAGCCGGACCAGGAGCTGCGGCAGCTCGGCGTGCGGATGAAGTTCAACCCCCTCGCCGAGGTTGCCGGAAAGCGCGTCGTCGTCGTCGACGACTCGATCGTGCGCGGCAACACCACGCGGCAGATCGTGCGCATGCTCTTCGACGCCGGCGCGTCGGAGGTGCACGTACGCGTGTCGGCGCCGCCGGTGATCGGACAGTGCTTCTACGGCATCGACCTCGCTGACCCCGCGGAGATGATCGCGCACGACAAGTCGGTCGACGAGATCCGCGACTACATCGGCGCAACCTCGCTCGCATATCTCTCGCACGACGGCCTGGTCGCGGCGACGCGGCGTCCCGAGAACGAGCTCTGCCGCGCGTGCCTGACCGGGAACTATCCGACGGCCGTTCCGGCGCAGAGCGGCAAGCTTCGCTTCGAAGTTGTCTGACGTCGTCGTGCGAGAGGAGACGCCCGTCGTCTTCATTCCCTGCGCAGACGAGCTCGACGCGATCCGCGACGCGTGGGCGCGGCTCGAGGCGATCGTGCCCCTACGGGGGAACACGTTCTTCGGCACGTTCGACGGACATGAGTACCGCGCCTGCGCAGCGGCTGACGCGGAGGGCCTCGAACGCGGCGTCATTCCGGGGGGCCGATACGCGCGCTCGCGCCTGCGCGGCGATCCGCCGGCGGTCTACGAGCAGATCGGCCCGACCGTCGACGCGCTCGAGGCCGCGGTCGAGGTCGACCGGACGCGCCCCGTCGTCGAGTTCTACCGCCGCAACGACGAGATCGACATCCTCGTTCCCGTTGTCTGACGACCTGATCGCACGCGCCCGCGAGGACGCAAACGTCGTCGGCGTCGTGCACTCCGGCTCGCGCGGCCGCGGGTCGTACGTCACCGAGCAGAGCGACTGGGACTACTTCGTCGTCGTCCGCGAGCTGCGCGGCGAGTATCCATCGGAGCACGGCGATCGCGTCGAGTATGCCGAGATCACGCTCGAGCGCCTCGCCGAGCCGCCGGAGTGGGCTCGACCGGCGCTGCTCTCCGTCGACCTGCTGCTCGACAAGACCGGCGAGGTCGCGGCCGCGCTGAGTGCCGCCACGACCGTCGACCCCGCGACCGCCGGCGAGCCGCTCGACGGCTACATCAACTCGTATTACCGGTCTGCGAAGAATGCGCGTGTCGGCCTCGAGCTCGCGTCGCTGCTCGACGCGCAGGAATCGATCCCGTGGTTCTTGCAATTCGTGTTCAACGTCCACGGACGCGTGCGGCCGTACAACAAGTGGCTCGAGTGGGAGCTGCGCGAGCACGCGCTGCCGGTCGAGATCGATCTCGCGCTGCTGCAACGGATTGCCACGACGGGCGCCATCCCTGCACAGCAGTCCTTGTTCCGCGAGGCGGAACGTCTTGCGCGCGACGCCGGGCTCGCCGCCGTCATCGACGGCTGGGAGCCCGACGTCACGTGGTTGCGTGGCGAGTAGCTATTGCTCGAGCACGCGAGATGCCTTGGCGATCCCGCGCGAGATGATGTACGCGGCGGTGATCCAGGTCGTCGCGACGGCCCAGCCTTGCGCGTCGAAGCCGTTCGCCACCGCGGCGACGATCGCGAGGATCACCTCGACGATGACGAAGATCGCGAGCTCCGCGTTCCCGGGGACGGGCAGGATCGCGCCGGTGACCGGCGTGCGGCCCATCCCGGTGTAGCCGTGCTGCTGCTCCGGAGGCGTCGTGGACATCCATGGCTCCTTTCTCAGGCCGCGTGGGCCGGGGTGTGGAGGATCTCGAGCTTCAACCCGTCGGGGTCGTAGAAGAACACCGCGTAGTACCCCGGCGAGTACGTGTATTCCTGCGGCTCGCTCTCGAGCAACGTCCCGTTGTCGCGCAGCCACTGGGCGCGCTCGTCGACGGCCGCGCGCGAAAACGCCTCGAACGCGAGATGGTGCAATCCGACCTGGTAGCGGTCGTACGGACCGGAGTCGCTCTGCGCCTGACGAAGGCCGATCGACGTTTCCGGGCCGCCGACGTACCAGATCGTCTCGCCGCGCTCGCCCTCGACTTCGCTCAGGCGGTGCCAGCCGAGCGGTCCCAGCAGCTCCCGATAGAAGGGCAGACTGCGTTCGATCGACGAGACGACGAGATCGACGTGATGGACGCCCACGAGCCAGCGGAGCTTCGACGAGTCGTGCGCCACTCCTCCTACCATCCGCCGCGTGCACCTCTTCCACTACCACCTCGTGACGAGCAAGGTGCGCGAGGTCGAAGCGCGCTACATCGGCAAGCTCGGCTTCGAGCTGATCGCGCGCCACGGCCGCATCGGGGAGGACCTGACGTCGTACGAGTCGGGGATGTCGTGGCTGGAGCTCGACACGCTCGGTTTCAAGCTCCGCCTGTCGGAGCTCGAGCTCGGCGCGGTCAACGTCGTCGTGCAACCGGGACAATGGGCGGTGCCGCGCGTCGACCATGTCGGGCTGGCGCTCGACGACGACGAGTTCGAGGGCGCGATCGCGCGCGCCGAGGATGCCGACCTCCGGGTGCAGGAGCATGGCGGACGCCGCACGTTCGTGTCGACGAACGCCGGCTACAGGCTCGAGCTGCATCCGCCGCGCGACTGGATCGACGATCTGCTCGAGCAGGGCAACCGCCTGCGCCTCTCGGAGCTGCACCTCAAGGCCGACGACCCGGAGGCGAAGGCGGAGGCGCTCGCGCACGTCCTCCACTGCGAACGCATCGGCGCGGACGTCGAGATCGGCGAGACGCTCGTGCGCTTCGTGCCCGGCGGGCCGCAGGGCCGACCGCAACTGCACGCAGAGCTGTTCCTGTGACCTCGCTGGCGCGGGCAGGCGGAGCCGTCGTCATGGGCACGGGCATCGTCTCCGTCGCCCTCTCGCTCGACGGCCGCGAATCGCTCTCGCGCCTCCTCTTCGTCGCCGCCGCCGCGGGGCTCGTCGCCGTTGCGGCCGCACTGGGCACGTTTGCGGTCTCCGACCGTGTGACGCTGCGCCAACACGCATGCGTCCCCGGTGCGCTCACGTGGGTGGCGGCGACCGATGTCGTCGGCGCCCGGCTCACCCTCTTCGGGTGGCGGCACGAGGCAGAGGCGCTCCTCGTCGTCGCGTTGGCGCTCTGGCTCGTCCTCGTCCCGTGCGTGCTCGCGCACTGGCGCACGCCGACGGTCGGCCTCTCGTTCCTCCTCGTCGTCGCAACCGAGTCCGTCGCCGTCCTGACGGCGCGCGTCGGGCTCGCGCACGCGGCGCTCGTCCCGTTTGCACTCGGTCTCGCGTTCTACGTCTTCGTCGTCGCACGGTTCGACGTGCGGCACGTGCTCGAAGGCGACGGCGACCACTGGATCGCGGGAGGCGCGCTGGCCATCGCCGCGCTCGCGGCCGCCCGCTGCGGGCTGCACACGCTCGCGCTGGCCGTGTGGGCGGCAGCAGCGGCCTGGTTACCTGCACTGCTCGTCGCGGAGATCGTGCGGCCGCGGCTTCGCTTCGCCGCGCGCCGCTGGTCGACGGTGTTCCCGCTCGGGATGTACGCGGTCTGCAGCTTCGCGGTCGGCGGCAGGCTGGTCGACTTTGCCCGGGCCTGGGTCTGGGTGGCGCTCGCCGCCTGGGCGATCGCCACCGCGGGGACGGTTCGACGGCTCGCCTGACCCTTGCCGAGGTCGCGGCGCAGGTCGCGCCGGGGATGCGCGTCGGCATCGACGGCGTCAGCGCGGCCGGCAAGACGACCTTCGCCGACGCGCTCGAGGAGGTCGACCCGGAGTCGATCGCCGACCTCGTCGTGGACACGTCGTAGACTCGAATCGTTGACCGGGGAGAGCCGCACGTACGCCGCCGCCGGGGTCTCGCTCGCGACGGCCGACTCGGTGGTCGAGCGCCTGCGCGCCGCCGTCGAGTCGACCGGGGCCCAGGGCTTCGGCCACTTCGCCGGCCTCTTCCCGCTCGACGACCGCCGCCTCCTCGCCGCCTCGACCGACGGCGTCGGCTCGAAGCTGATGCTGTCCCGGCGCGCGGGCCGGCTGCGCTGGGCGGGGATGGATCTCGCCGCGCACTGCATCGACGACGTCCTCTGCACAGGCGCCGAACCGCTCTTCCTGCTCGACTACGTCGCCGCAGCGCACATCGAGCTCGAGCAGGTCGCCGAGCTCGTCGAGGGCGCCGCCCAAGTCTGCCGCGAGGCCGGCGTCCTCCTGATCGGCGGCGAGACTGCAGAGCTGCCCGGTGTCTACCGCGAGCACGAGCTCGACTTCGCGGGGACCTGCGTCGGCATCGTCGATCGAGACGCGGTGATCGACGGGTCGCGGTGCGTGCCCGGCGACGCCGTCGTCGGCTTCCCGTCGAACGGCCTGCACACCAACGGCTTCACGCTCGTACGCGAGATCGTCGGCGACGACGACTTCGACGCCGACCTGCTCCTCGCCCCGCACAAGCTCTACGTCGACGACGTCCGCACGCTGCGCGCGCAGGCGGACGTGAAGGCGTTCGCGCACGTCACCGGCGGCGGGCTGCTCGGCAACCTCTCGCGCGTCGTGCCGGACGGCATGCAGGCGCGCATCGACTGGGACGCGTGGACGCGCCCGCCGGTGTTTGCGTGGCTCGCCGAGCACGGCGTCGACGAGGAGGAGGCACGGCGCGTCTTCAACCTCGGCATCGGGCTCGCCGCCGTGGTCGCCGAACCGCCTGCCGGCGCAGTGGTGATCGGAGAGCTCGTCGCGTGATCGGCGTGCTCGTCAGCGGCACGGGCACGAACCTGCAGGCGCTGCTCGACGCGGGCCTGCCGGTGTGCGCAGTCGCGAGCAACAGGCACGACGCGCCCGCGCTCGCGCGCGCGGGCGATCTGCCGACGGCGAGCTTCGAGCTGTCCGACTACGCATCGCGCGCGGAGCGCGACGGGGCGATGGCCGACTGGCTTCAGCAACACGACGTCGACGTCGTCGTGCTCGCGGGTTACATGCATCTCCTGACGCCGCCGTTCCTCGAGCGCTTTCCCGCACGCGTGATCAACGTCCATCCGTCGCTTCTGCCGGACTTCCCCGGGGCGCACGCCGTCGCCGACCAGCTCGCCGCAGGCGTCCGGGAGTCGGGCGTGACCGTGCACCTCGTCGACGAAGGCATCGACAGCGGGCCCGTCCTGTTGCAGGAACGCGTGCCGGTGCTCGACGGCGACACCGTGGAGACCCTGCACGAGCGGCTCAAGCACGTGGAGCACCGCCTGCTGCCGCAGGCCGTCGAGGAGCTGCTGTGCGCGCGCTGATCTCGGTCTACGACAAGAGCGGGATCGACGACTTCGCGCGCGGTCTCGCAGAGCTCGGCTGGGACCTCGTCGCGAGCGGCGGCACGGCGGCTCAGCTCGAGAGCCTCGGCCTGGCGGTCGAGCGGGTCGAGTCGCTGACGGAGTTTCCAGAGATGCTCGGGGGACGAGTCAAGACGCTGCACCCGCGCATCCACGCCGGCATCCTCGCGCGCCGCGACCGCGACGACGACGTCGCGACGCTCGAGCAGCACGAGATCGCGCCGTTCGATCTCGTCTGCATCAATCTCTACCCGTTCGAGCAGGTGGCGGCGCAACGCGGCGTCACCGAGGCCGAGGCGGTCGAGATGATCGATGTCGGCGGCCCGTCGATGTTGCGAGGCGCCGCGAAGAACTTCGCGCACTGCGCGCCGGTCTGCCGCCCCGCGCAGTACGCGTTCGTCCTCGACGAGCTGCGCTCGAACGGGTCCCTGTCGCTGGAGACGCGACGCGAGCTCGCGACGGAGGCGTTCGCGACGACCGCGGCGTACGAGGCGGCGATCGCGACGTGGTTTGCCGATCGCGAGCCGTTCCCCGAGACCGTCGTCGTCGCGCTCGACAAGGTGCTCGACCTCTCCTACGGCGAGAACCCGCACCAGCGCGCGGCGTACTACTCCGAGCGGGGGGCCCGCACGCATTTGCTCGCACGCGTCGAGCAACTACACGGCAAAGACCTCTCGTTCAACAACCTCAACGATCTCTCCGGTGCGCGCATGCTCGCCCGCGAGTTCACGCTGCCCGCCTGCGTGATCGTGAAGCACGCCAACCCGTGCGGGGCGGCCGTCGGCGCGACGCTCGAGGAGGCGTACGACAAGGCGCTCGCGTCCGACCCGGTTTCGGCGTACGGCGGCATCGTCGCCCTCAACCGCGAAGTCGACGAGAGACTCGGTGCGAAGCTCGCGCAGCAGTTCGTCGAAGTCCTGTTCGCGCCGGGCTACGAGCAGCCGGCGCTCGTAGCGTTGACGCAGAAACAGAATGTGCGCATCCTCCTCGACCACGAGCGTCGGCGGACGAGCGGCGACGCGCGCAATTACAAGCGCGTGCTCGGTGGGCTGCTCGTCCAGGATCCCGACTCCGACATCGAGGAACGGGAGGGCTGGGAGGCCGTCGCCGGCAGCGTCGACGAGCGGCAATGGGGCGATCTCGTGTTCGCGATGCGCGTCTGCAAACACGTCTCCTCGAATGCGATCGTGCTCGTCAAGGATCTGGCGACGATCGGCATCGGCGCGGGCCAGATGAGCCGCGTCGACGCCGTCCGGATCGCCGTCGAGAAGGCGCGCGAGCACGGTCACGACCTGCGCGGCGCGGTCCTCGCGTCCGATGCGTTCTTCCCGTTCGCGGACGGGCCGCAGGTTGCGCTCGAGGCGGGCGTGACGGCGATCGTCCAGCCGGGGGGCTCGCGTCGCGACGAGGAGGTCGTGGCGGCTGCCGCCGCGTCCGGCGCCGCGATGGTCTTCACCGGCAGGCGTCACTTTCGTCACTAGTGGGATACCCTGGTTCGCGGTCGTGCGGCGGGTCCTGCTCCCAGTTCTCGTTGTCTTCGCCGCGCTCGCGGCGCCGTCGCTCGCGTCGGCGCGTCCGCCCGCGACGTACACCTGGTGCGGCACCGACGAGGTGAGCGCGAATCGCCTGCCGGATCTCGAGGTGACGAGCAATCAGCAGGTGCGCTTCTTCTATGCGATTCCGTCGGACGGGACGGACGACTTCCAGGCGACCGCGAGCGGCATCGTCAACGACGCGGCGTGGATCGACCAGTGGTGGCAGTCACAGGATCCGACGCGCACACCGCGCTTCGATCGCTACCCCTTCCCCGGTTGCACGTCGACGTGGGGACAGCTCGACATCGGCTTCATCCGGCTGCCGCACACAGCCGCGTACTACACGACGCGGGAGGCGCCTTCGATCCTGCTCGACCAGGATCTCGCAAGCGCCTTCCCGGGCACGCAGAAGTCGATCGTCTACTACGACGGGCCTACCCGGAACGACCAGATCTGCGGTGAGACGGACTACCTCTCGAACACGTTCGGCGGCGACAACGGCATCGTCTACCTCTATCCCCGGTCGGCGTGTGACCTGACCCCGATCGGCAGCGGTTCGAGCGCGGAAGTCGCGGCCCACGAGCTGCTCCACAACCTCGGCGCGGTCCCCGACCAGGCGCCGAACGAATGCCCGACGTCGCAATCGCACGTGTGCGACAGCAAGCAGGACATCCTCTATCCGTTCCTGTCGCCCGATTCGAACCTCGACCTCGTCACGCTCGACGTCGGCAACGACGACTACTACGCGCACAGCGGCTCGTGGTGGGACGTGCAGGACTCCGCGTGGCTCGAGCACCTGCCGCAGTTCCCGTTCTCGCTCTCCGAGGAGGGCTCCGGCAGGCTCGTCGCGCGCTCCGGGACGCTGAAGCTCCCGTGCGACACCGGCTGCACGTCGCTCTCGCTCGACAACGGCGCAACGGTGTCGGTGCTCGCAGTCCCCGCTGTCGGCTTTGCGTTCTCGAGCTGGGCCGGCGCCTGCTCCGGCACGGCGCCGTCCTGCGTTCTCTCGGTCGGCGCCGAGACGACGGCAACCGCGACGTTCGTGAAAGCGACCGTGCAGGTGGCCGCGGCGATCACGGGAAAGGGCAAGGTCACGAGCTCGCCGGCCGGGATCTCCTGCCCAGGCGTCTGCAAGACGGCGTTCGCCGCACCGGTTCGACTGACCGCGAAGCCGTCCGCGGGCTGGAAGTTCACGGGCTGGCGCGGAGTCTGCCGCGGCACGAAGCCGTGCGTGTTGTCCGCCACCGCGTCCGTACGCGCGGTGTTCGCAAGACGTTAGGCGTTCTCGATCCTGTAGAAGAACGGCCCGCCCCGCTCCTGCCCGATCGCGAAGATCACGTCGAGGACGAAGTTCTCGAGGCCGGCCGCACGACTCAGGTCGCCGACGTGCACGGGCTCGAGGCCTGCGTCCGCGATCAGCCGCTCCGTTGCGTCACGCGCGCCGTCGTCCCCGCACCAGAGGCAGCTCTGGCCGTCGATCTTGTCGTATGCCGCGGCGAAGATCGAGTTGAACGCCTTCGACGTCGGCCCGTTCGTCAACGACTCGACCTGATGCGTCAGCGACTCGAACCCGTCGGGCCGTCCGCCGATCGCATTCGTCGTGTCGATCGCGACCTTGCCTTCGGCGCCCGTCACCTTCGCAAACGCGTCCGCGATCGCACCCGCGGGCACCGCGACCACGAGCACGTCCGCGCTCGAGACGTCGCCACCGTCCTTGCCGAGCTCCTGCACGTCGTGCCCGGCGGCCCGCCAGCGCTCAGCGAGCCCGCCGCCGACGTTGCCCCTGCCGATGACTGCGATGTTCATGGCGATTACGCTTCCTTTCGGTGGCCCGCGAATACCCGACCATTCTCGAGCTCGTCGGCGCGACGCCGATCGTCCGCCTCGACAAGCTCAGCCCGCGCGGGGGCGCACAGATCCTCGCAAAGCTCGAGTACCTGAACCCGGGTGGTTCGGTGAAAGACCGCATCGGCCCGCCGATGATCGAGGCGGCCGAGCGCGAGGGGAAGCTGAAACCGGGCGGGACGATCGTCGAGCCGACGTCGGGCAACACAGGCGTCGGCCTCGCGATCGCGGCGGCCGTCAAGGGGTACCGCTGCATCTTCGTCATGCCCGACAAGATGAGCCAGGAAAAGATCGCGCTCCTGCGGGCGTACGGCGCCGAGGTCGTGATCACGCCGACCGCTGTCGACCACGATTCGCCCGAGTCGTACTACTCGGTGTCGTCGCGACTCGCCGAAGAGATTCCGGGCGGCTTCAAGCCCGATCAGTACTCGAACATGAACAACCCGCAGGCGCACTACGAGATCACGGGCCCCGAGATCCTCGAGCAGACCGGTGGGGAGATCGACGCGCTGATCATCTCGGTCGGCACCGGCGGGACGATCAGCGGCGTCGGCCGCTACTTCAAGGAGCATGCGCCCGACGTCTTGATCGTCGGCGCCGATCCGGAAGGCTCGGTGTACACGGCGAGCGACGACGCCGGCGTGCACCCGTATCTCGTCGAGGGAATCGGCAAGGACACGTGGCCCAAGACGATGGATCCTGAGGTCGTCGACGAGTGGATCCGCGTCAGCGACCGCGAGTCGTTCCTCTGGGCGCGCCGACTTGCGCGCGAGGAGGGCATCCTCGCGGGCGGCTCCGCGGGCACGACGTTGTACGCAGCGCATCTGCTCGCGCAGCGCCTCGGCCCCGACAAGCGCGTGCTGATGCTCGTGCCCGATTCGGGCCGCAGCTACCTCTCGAAGATCTACGACGACAACTGGATGCTCGAGCACGGCTTCGTCGAGCGCCACGCGCCGTCGCCATCCGTCGAAGAGGTGCTGCGCGCGAAGCACGGTGGCGACGTACCCGCGCTGATCACGATCGCCGCGCACCAGAAGGTCGGCGAGGGGATCGACGTCATGCAGCAGTACGGCATCTCACAGGTGCCGGTCGTGCGCGACGGATCGTGCGAGTCACTGGCCGACGTGATCGGCTCGCTGCAGGATCGCGCGCTCCTCGAGCGCGTGTTCACGAACCCGGACGTGCTGCACGCCGACGTCGCGTCGGCGATGCAGCCGCCGCTCGCCGCCGTCGAGTCGGCGATGACCGTCGACGACGTCTTCTCGACGCTGAGCGGCGGCACGAACGCCGTCGTCGTCGCGCGCGACGGCAAGCCCGTGGGCGTGCTGACGCGGTCCGACCTCCTGGAGTTCCTCGCGCACCGCCGCTAGCCGGCACGGCTAGCGGTGCCCGTTGCGCTTCGCCTTCTCGTTCAGGTCACGCGTCGCGATCAACGTGCGACGTGCATTGTCGAGTAGCTCGGCGACGCGCTCGAGCCGATCCTGCTCCGACCGCGACTCGAGCAGGAACTGCTTTTCGTCCGGCACGAGCTCGACCTGCGCAGCAAGCTGGAACGAGAGCTCGGGCGAGTCCTCGTCGAGCTCGACCTCGACCTCGGCGAGCGCAGCGAGCGCGCGGAATGCACCGAGGGCAGCCGCACGGGTCGCGTCGTCGACGTCGTTCGGCTCGTCGTCGACGTCCGACGTCTCTGCCGTCATGAACGAACGGCCATGCGTCATCCGCTCGACCGTGAACCGTTGGCCGCCGACCACGACGACGTTCAGGCGCCCGTCGTCGAAGCGCTCGAGGACCGCCGCGACGGCGGTGCGCGTCCCGGTCTCGCGGATGCCGGCCTCGTCCGCGTAGACGAGCCCGAACTCGAGGTCCTGCTCGATGCACTCGCCGATCAGCTCGCGGTAACGCGGCTCGAAAATGTGCAGGGGAACCTGCTCCGTCGGCAGGAGCACGATCCCGAGCGGGAAGAGCCCGATCTCCGCCACCGGCCAAAGGGTACGCTGGAACCGATGGCCGTCGAACGCCTCGAGTCGCTGCTGAAGGATGCGTTCCCCGACGCGCAGGAGCTGCGGGTCGAGGACCGGACGGGCGGCGGCGACCACTTCCAGGTGATCGTCACGGCGCCGAGCCTCAGCGGTCTGTCCTTGCTCGACCAGCACCGCCGGGTCAACGATGCGCTCGCAGAACCGCTGCGCGACGGCACAATCCACGAACTGCGAATCAAGACGAGGGGAACGACGTGAGCGAGCTTCAAGACCGGATCAAGAACGTGATCGAGAACGAGCCAGTGGCGCTCTTCATGAAGGGGACGCCGCAGTTCGTCATGTGCGGCAACTCCGACCGCACGCTGCGCGCCCTGCGCGAGGCCGGCGCGCCCGTAACCGCGGTGAACGTCCTTCCCGACCCGGCGATCCGCCTCGAGCTGCAGGATCTCTCGGGCTGGCCGACGATCCCGCAGCTGTTCGTCAAGGGCGAGCTCGTCGGCGGCGCCGACATCACGGAAGAGCTTGCGGAGTCGGGCGAGCTGACGACGCTTCTCGAGGAACGGCTCGGCCCGGATTACCGCGAGTCGGCCGAAGAGAAGGTCGTCGACGTGCTCGCGGTCTCCAGCGCAAGCTAGGACGCCGCGCGGCTCAGCACTCGGGAGGTTCCCGCCCAGCGATAGCCGATCGCGGGGAACATCCCCGCATCGACGAGGGACTGCTCGAGCGCCTCGCTGCTCGGGCCGCCGAGCCACCGGTGCATGTACGGCACGCGCTCGAACGCGATCTCCTCGTAGTGCGCGCCCAGCGCGCGCAGCACGACGTCGTCGCTGTGCAGGCCTTGATGTCGTAGGCGCCAGTCGTCGAGCGAGGCCGGCCCGTACGGCTCGGCGCCTGCCGCCCGCAGCATGCGGTGCTGCCCCTCGTACCAGTCCTGCGCGGCGGCGTCGATCAGGTTCCACGCGAACTCGTCGACGAGGAGGAGCGGCGCCTGGCGCGCGAGCTTGCCGAGTGACTCGCCGAGCGGATTGACGTGGTGGAGCACGCGCCCGGCGACGACGGCGTCCCATTCGCCCTCGAGCGTCTGGAACTCCGCTCGCACGAAGCGATCGCCCTCGGGCGCGTCCGGATCGACGCCGAGGGCGTCGTAGCCGCGCACGACGAGCTGTTCGACGAGACCCCCTTCGCGCCCGCACCCGATCTCGAGCACGCGACCCGGCGCAGGCGGCAACTGGTCGAATACGAAGGTGGCGAAATCCATCAGCATCGCGGAGCTGCGTGCACGACTCGTGCGCGCCCAAGGCTATGCGTCACGCGCGCGGGCCGGCACGGCACAGGACGTCCTGCAGACGATCCGGCGTCTCGCCTGCGTCCAGCTCGACTCGATCTCCACGGTCGAGCGGAGCCACCGCGTCGCGCTCGGCGCGCGCGTCGGCGCCTATCCCGAGCCCACGGTCGCGCGGCTGATGCGCGAGGGGAAGATCTTCGAATACTGGGCGCACGAGGCGTGCCTCGTCCCGGTCGAGGACTTCCGAATGCACCGCTGGCGGATGCAGGTGTTCGCGGAGTCGCATCCGTGGCGCGGCAACGTGCTCGAGCGCGAGCCCGAATTGACGCGGCACGTGCTGGACGAGATCGCCGAGCGGGGCCCGCTGCCGTCGAGGCACTTCGAAGGCAAGGGATCCGGCGGAATGTGGAACTGGAAGCCGGCCAAGATCGTGCTCGAGGCGCTGCACTCTGCCGGGCGTCTCGTGATCGCAGGCCGCGAGAACTTTCAGCGGCTCTACGACCTGCCGGAGCGCGTGCTGCCGCCGGAGGCGCTCGCGGGCGACCCGCCGACGCGCCACGAGTTCGTGCGCTGGGCGACGCTGCGCGGCGTCGAGGCGCGCGGCGCGCTGACCGAGAAGGCGGTGGCCGAGATGTGGCG
>Ga0207657_10001343_pt1 | contig 26162 bp, 20 predicted proteins | sample KBSC33metaG_FD_184316 | JGI IMG/M metagenome (GOLD analysis project Ga0207657, IMG submission 184316) | Corn rhizosphere microbial communities from Kellogg Biological Station, Michigan, USA - KBS C3-3 metaG (SPAdes) (version 2) | ecosystem: Host-associated > Plants > Roots > Rhizosphere > Soil ... | reverse complement strand
CTGGAGGTCAAGAACTTCCTCATCACCGAGGCGGTAAGGGGCGAGGGCGGAATTCTCGTCAACCCGAAGACAAAGCACCGCTTCATGCCCGATTATGACGAGCGGGCCGAGCTTGCGCCGCGCGACATTGTCGCCCGGGCCATCGACAATGAGATCAAGCGCGACGGGCTCGATTTTGTCTGGTTGGACATCAGCCACCGCGAACCCGAATTCGTGAAGGGCCATTTCCCGACGATCTACGACCGGCTTGGGGCGCTCGGGATCGACATGACGGCAGCCCCGATCCCGGTCGTCCCGGCGCAGCATTACACCTGCGGCGGCGTAATGATCGATTTCGCCGGCCGGACCGACGCGCCGGGCCTTTATGCCGCGGGCGAGGTCACGCAGTCGGGACTCCATGGCGCCAACCGGCTGGCATCGAACAGCCTGCTCGAATGCCTGGTCTTCGGCGAGGCGGCGGCGAAGGACATCCTGGCCGGCTGGGGCGACCTGCCCGAGCCGCCGTCGATCCGCGCCTGGGACGAGAGCCGGGTCACGGACAGCGACGAAGAAGTCGTCATCCACCAGATCTGGGGCGAGATCCGCCGCTTCATGTGGAATTATGTCGGGATCGTCCGGACCACCAAGCGACTCGAGCGCGCCAAGCACCGGATCGACCTGATCCGCCGCGAGGTTACCGACTATTACAAGCATTTCCGGGTGACTCCGGACCTGATCGAGCTTCGCAACCTGGTCGAGGTTTCCGACCTCATCATCCGGTCCGCCCTCTCGCGGAACGAAAGTCGGGGCCTGCATTACACGCTCGATTATCCGGACATGCTTCCCGAGCCGCGCGACACGATCCTGGTGCCCTAGCGACCGACCGGGCCGGTCCGCAGGATCACGCTGCGCGGCACCGCATTTACGTCGGTGACTCCGGTCAGCGCCATCGCGACATCGAGCTCGTCACGCAGGATTTCCAGCGCCTTGGTGACGCCCGCCTGGCCGTAGGCGCCCAGACCATAGACATAGGCCCGGCCGACGAAGCAGGCGGTCGCGCCGAGGCCGAGGAACTTGAGGATATCGAGGCCCGATCGGATTCCGCTGTCGACATAGACTTCGGCTCGGCCGGCGGCCGCTTCCACGATTCCGGACAGGACCGACGCGGTCGACGGCGCGCTGTCCAGCTGCCGGCCGCCGTGGTTCGAAACAAGGATTGCGTCGGCACCCGCATCGATCGCCATTCGCGCGTCGTCCGCATCGAGCAGGCCCTTGACGATCAGCTTGCCCGGCCAGAGTGAGCGAACCCATTCCAGCGTCTTAACGTCAAACGACGAATCGAGCTGACTCTTCACCAGCTCCGCCATTTGCTTGACGTTCCCCGACTTCGCCTTCCCGGCATAATTGCCAAAGCTCCAGCGCCTGGAATGAAGCATTGCGAGCGCCCAGCGCGGATTCGAGACGATGCTCCAGATATTCGCGGGGGTAAGCCTCGGCGGCACGCCCAGCCCGTTGTGGACATCGGCGTAGCGCGTCCCCTCGACGTGCAGGTCCATCGTCAGGATAAGGGCCGGACAGCCAGCCGCCTTCGCGCGCTCCAGCAACTCCCTCGAAAAGCCGCGGTCTTTTTCGAGGTAGAGCTGGAACCAGAAGGGCTTGTTCACGGCACCCGCAACGTCGTCGATAGACAGCAGGGCATTGGTCGAAAGCGCGAACGGAACGCCGAAATCATGCGCTGCGCGGCAGGACAGGATTTCGCCGTTCGACCAGACTGCGCCGAGCATTCCAACCGGCCCAAGCGCCACCGGCATCGCCACTTTCTCGCCGAGCATGGTCGAGCCCAGCTTCCGGTTCGAAACGTCGAACATCACCCGCTCGCGAAATCGTATCGCGTCGAGGTCGCTGCGGTTCTCGCGCAAGGTGATCTCGGCGAACGATCCCGCCTCGACATAATCCATGAACGGCCGGGGCACGCGGGCATGGGCCCGGCGGCGGAGGTCGGCGATGCTCGCGATGCTGACCGGCGGCTTGCTCACAATTCGCCCCGCGACGCCATTCCGGCAATGCGCTCGCCCATTCGGCAGGCAAGTGCCTGGATCGTCAGCGACGGGTTGACGCCGCCGCTCGTCGGGAACAGCGACCCGTCGCAGATCCAGAGGTTCGGGATCGACCAGCTCCGGCCGTCCTTGTCGACGACGCTGTCGTCCGGATCGTCGCCCATCCGGCAGCCGCCCATCAGGTGCGACGTGTCGACGTCGGTCCACAATTCGCGGGCGCCCGCAGCTTCGAGAACACTTCGCATCGAGCCTTTCGAATGCTCGATCAGCTTGCGGTCATTTTCGGAATAACTGAACGTCACGCGCGGGATTGGCAGTCCGTATTGGTCCTTCTCGTCCGCGATCTCGACGCGATTGTGTCTGTGCGGCTCGGTCTCGCCGACGATCCGCAAGCCGGCGATATGGTTGTAGCGCGTCATCTCCCGACGAAGCGGCATGCCCCACAGCTTGCGCTGCACCGCCGACGCCTGGGCCCAGCCGACCGGCAGCGGTCCCTGGCTCATGAACGCATAGCCGCCGCGGAAATCCGTCTTGTCGCTGTCGTCGTAATTCCAATGCTCGGTCACGGCCATGCACGGCGGCGCCTTGTAGCAGCGCACCTCCTCATCCATGATTCCCCAGACGCCGGGCCCCGAGTGCGTCATCAGGTGCGTGCCGACCAGCCCGGTCTCGTTAGCGAGACCGTCCGGGAACTGCGCGCAGGCGCTGTTGAGCAGCAACCTCGGCGTTTCGATCGCATAGCCGGCGACGACGACATGCCGCGCCTTCTGCCGGCGCCATTCGCCTGCCCGGTGGTAGTGGACCGCACAAGCGCGTCCCCGCTGGTCGACCTCGATCCTGCCGACCATCGCCAGGTCACGGATCTCGGCGCCCGCCCTGAGCGCGCGCGGGACGAAGGTGACAAGAACGCTCTGCTTGGCGTTGGTCGAGCAGCCGGAGGCGCAGAAGCCGCGATAGACGCACGGGTGCGCCATCCCCCGTGGCGCCGACAAGGTGGCTAGCGGGATCGGCGACCAGTCTATGCCGATCGCCTCGCAGCCGCGCGCGAGCACGAGGCCGGCCGCGTTTACCTCATGCTCTCGATACGGATAGCGCTTCCGCCGCCGGCCCCAGGGGTACCGGATTGGCCCGGCGATTTTCAGCGCCTCCTCGACCTCCTCGTAATAAGGTTCGAGCTCGTCGAAGCTAATCGGCCAGTCGCGACCGTAACCGAGCTTCGACCCGCATTCGAACCATTCGGGCCGCCAGCGAAGCGCGATCATGGTGTAGTGGACGGTGCTACCGCCGACTCCACGCCCGCAATTGTTCGAACCAAGCTCGATCGGGTCGTCGCCGCCTGTGATCCGCTCGTCGGTCCAGAACAGTCCGTTTTGCCAGGCTTCGTCCGAGACGAAGTCCTCGAGCGGCCGCCAGAACGGTCCGGCATCGAAAGCAACCACCGAAAAGCCGGCTTCGGAGAGCTTCGCGGCAAGCGTCCCGCCACCCGCACCGGTCCCGACGATCGCGAAATCCACCTCTTCCTCGTCGCCAAAGCAGCGCATCGGCACCCAGCGCTCCCGGCGGAACACGTCGGGCGCCCGCCCATCGGCTGCTCGCGGTTCGGGAACCTCAAGCATCCGAAGGGTCGACCTCTTTCGCTTCCCATGGATCGCGCTGGTCGAAGCCAAGCCGCGCATAGCCTCGCGGTGAGGCTGGGCCCCCAAAACCGATCTCGCTCCACGCCGATGGGTGCGAATAATAGATACCGACGACGGTCTTCAGCAGATGGTGCGTGAAGAACCCACCCGGCGGCAGCTCGCCCCAGGCGCCGCTTTCGGCCTTGTTGTCCTCTATCGCCTTCAGCAGCGAGTCCTGTTCGTCCGGCCCGAGCTCTTCAAACGTCTTGCCGTGGCGATGGCGCGCTTCCTCGGCAATCGCGTCCAGCCCCCGCGTCCACGCTTCGCGCAGCGGCGGCATGTCGGCGTAGCGGTAACCTGACCCCTCGTTGTTCCGCAGCTTCTGATCGATCCAGGGAACGATCGGCACCGGATCCTCGCGATCCGGCTGCGGGATGAGCCGAGCGACGACTGCCTCCAGCAAGGCCCATTGCCCGGCGCTGAGGAAATGCCGTTCCGGCACGGATTCGAGCCGTTGCCGCACCACCTCGCGCGTCTGGTCGTTCCAGGACGGCGAATCCCATTTCGCGAGCACGTCGTAATCGGGAAACGGCGTCTTGAATTCGCTCACCGTTGTTTCCTTTCGAGCTCGGGAAGCAGGCCGAGTCCAGCGATCGCGATTCCAAGAAAGGCGGGCGGCGCGGGCAACGGCGGACCCTGAAGGATCATCTGGCTCCAGTTCCGCCATCCTCCCATGTTCCTGTGGATCCCGTAGGCGTGGAAGATGGGTCCCGCGATTCCCAGCACGGCGGTCGCCTTCAGCAAAGGCCGGGCGATCCCCGTGGCACCGGGCGAAACCGTAGACGCGCCGATCGCGATCGCCGCTAGCGGCGGGATGGTAACCGGCGCGTACATCGCCGGGTTCTGGAAGGCGCCGCGAAAGTGCAGGATTCCCGCCTCCGCCACGGTGCCGAGAAGCGACAGCGCGACAAGCCCCCCGGTCGCCTTTGCGAGCCGGGTCGTGACCTGGCCGTCATTGTCAGCGATCGCGCCGGCGATGAGGCCATACAGCCCCGCCAGCGAGAGCGCCGCCGGAGCACCCGCCGGCGCACCGTAAAAGATATTGAGGGCGCTGAGCTCGCCGGGGCGCTTGAGGATATTGTAGCTATGGAAGCCGAGCCCGATCAGACCCGTTACTGCGACTGTCCCGAATGCAAGCTTCGGCAGCCGCTCGTTGGCGCGGTCGGGATGCGCTGCGACCCAGCCGGCCGCGACCAGGCCGATCAAGGCCATCGACGGCCCGAACAGCATCACCCGGTCGTCGTACCGTGCGCGGTAATGCTCGATCCCGCTGTCGAGGGCGACGCTGAGGCACAGGATCGCGGCACCCACGGTGAGCGCCTGGGCCGGCCCCTGCTTCGGATCGGACGCGGCCCGAACCCGCTTCTGCAACAGGAAGCCGGCGGCCGCGGCAACCGCCAGAGTCGCCGCGGCCACCCGCAACAAAGGCCGGCTCGACGGCTCCGGAGCCGATTGGAAATTTCGGGTCTCTCTTATCATTCCACGCTCGTTTCGCATGATGGCAACGCACCTGGGGCTGCAGTTTCTCCCACAAGCATGGAACGACGAGACTCAGCCGCGGTCGTAGGGATCGTGCGACCTATGACGAATCCACCGCGTCGCGATCCATTTCTCGCCCGAAGTGACCGGCTCGCCGGCGTGGAGCATCCTGGGATCGGGCTGTTGATCGGGACCGCTGTTGCGAAAGATGAGGACGTCTCCAGGACCGAGGCGGAGCGACAGGCCGAGCTCGGGGAAGGCCGTCGTGCCCCCTTCGAATGAATCGTTGAGATAGATGATCGCGGTCCATTCGCGCTGGTTGGCGAGTCCGGGAAGCGCGTCGCGATGCGGCCGGTATTGCTGGCCCGGCGTGTAGCGCATGACGTAAAGTGCCTCGGCGTTGCCAACCCGAGTGTCGGTCGCCGCGGCGAGGCGCCGGTTGATCGCCTGCACGACCAAATCTTCCTCGTGTGGGATGAACGCGGCGCCGTGCGAAGTGCGGATCGGGTCCGGGCGGCCGACGCCCGTCTTGCCGTCGTCGACATAGGATGGCTTCAAAAGAGGCTCGGCGCGGGCGATGAGGTAGGCGCATTCCTCATCGTTGAGCAGGGCACGGACGATTTCGATATGGGGATCGACCGAGACCTTGTCCCGCTTCGCTGCGGATGCGGCGGAATCTGTCATCATCCGCGGAAGAAGTCCCAGTTGCGCTGCCGCGATCGCGTCAGCGTCCGCGATACCCTGCAGCAATTCCAATGCCTTGCCGGGATCGGGCTCACAGCCGGTTCCGCTGGCAGTTAGGTGCGCAAGCACGCGCACCGCCTCCGGCTTCCCTTTCTCAGCGGCGGCCTCGAGGTGGCGATGGGCGGCCTTCGCATCGCGCGCTCGGTCCGAACCGTAGAGAAGCCAGTGAGCGACAAGGAAATTGCCTTCCGCATCGCCGCCCCGCGCAGCCTCCTCGATGAATGCGACTGCATCGTGCGGCCGCCCCGAGCGCGCAATCGCCTGTGCCTGTTCGAGGAGGTTCACCGGCCGGGATTAGCGCGCGCGCCAATCAGAGCAAAGCCTGCGACTTCCTTCCCGCCGCGACCCTGCTAAACCGCGCCCTTCCATGGCTGATGGCAATCATCTCTATCTCGTCGACGGATCGAGCTACATCTTCCGTGCCTATCATCGGCTGCCGCCGCTCACCAACCGGCACGGACAGCCGGCGGGCGCGGTCTATGGCTATACGACCATGCTGTGGAAGCTGGCCGACGGCCTCAACAAGGCTGACGGGCCGACTCACATGGCCGTCATCCTCGACGCTTCTGAACAGACGTTCCGCAATGAAATGTACGACCAGTACAAGGCGCATAGGCCGCCTCCCCCCGAGGACCTGGTTCCGCAATTCCCGCTGATCCGGGTCGCGACCCGCGCCTTCTCGATCCCGTGCATCGAGACCGCGGGACTGGAGGCGGACGATATCATCGCCTGCTACGTCACGGCGGCCAAGGAGGCCGGCTGGAAGGTGACGATCGTCAGCTCCGACAAGGACCTCATGCAACTGGTCGAGGATGGCCAGGTCGACATGCTGGACACCATGAACGACCGGCGGATCGACAGCGCGTACGTGCGCGAGAAGTTCGGCGTGGGCCCGGGCGAGTTGGGCGACGTGCTGGCGCTCATGGGGGACAAGGTCGACAATATCCCGGGAGTTCCGGGAATCGGCCCCAAGACCGCGTCGCAATTGATCGCCGACTTCGGTTCGCTGGAGGCGGTCCTGGCAAGTGCCGAAACCATCGCCAAGCCCAAGCTCAAGCAGTCGCTGATCGACCATGCCGATGCCGCGCGGCTGTCGAGGAAGCTGGTGGAGCTGGTGTGCGACGCGCCGCTGCCGCAGCCGCTCGACGCGCTTGCGCTCAAGGGTATCCCGCCCGAGCCGCTCAAGAAATTCCTCGAGGACCAGGGATTCAAGTCGCTTCTGAACCGGCTGACGGGGGGCGGCCCGACGTCCGGCCGGAGCAGCAGCGGCGGCGGAATCGACCTCACCGCCGCGACCATCGCCTCGGCGCCCGCGCGAACGGCTGAGCCTGAGAGCATAACCGTCGACCGATCGAAGTATGAGACGGTGACCGACTCCGACTCGCTCGATCGCTGGATCGCCGAAGCAAGTTCGCTGGGCACGGTCGCCGTCGACACGGAGACCGACTGCATCGATTGCGTGATCGCCCGGCTCGCGGGGATCAGTCTTGCGACCGCTCCGAACCAAGCCTGCTACATTCCCGTCGGGCACAGCGGCGCGGATCTGTATTCGGACGCTCCCAACCAGCTGCCGATGGCGCTGGTGCTGGAGAAACTGAAGCCGCTGCTGGAGGACCCGGCGGTGCTCAAGATCGGGCACAATTTCAAATATGACTGGGTGATGTTCGACAAGGCCGGGATCGCGGTCACGCCGGTAGACGACACGATGATCCTGAGCTTCGACCTCGATGCCGGGCTTCACGGCCATGGGATGGACGAGCTCGCCAGGCTGCACTTCGACCATGAGTGCATTTCGTTCAAGCAGGTCGCCGGAGCGGGCAAGAACCAGGTCACCTTCGACAAGGTGCCGCTGAAGGAAGCGACCGAATATGCCGCGGAGGACGCCGACATCACGCTTCGGCTCTGGCAGCGGCTGAAGCCCCGAATCGCGAGCGAAAACGTAAATCGGGTCTATGAGCGAGTCGATCGGCCGCTGGTCGCCGTCATCGGCGGGATGGAGCGGCGCGGGATCAAAGTCGACCGCGATTACCTGGCGCGCCTTTCCCGCGAGTTCGCCGAGGAAATCGTCAAGCTCGAGGAGCGGATCTACGAATCGGCATGCGGGCCCTTCACCATCGGTTCTCCGCAACAGCTCGGGCAGGTACTCTACGAGCGGCTTGGCCTGAAGGGCGGCCGCAAGGGCAAGAGCGGCCAATATTCGACCGACGTCACCGAGCTCGAGCGACTCGCGGGCGAAGGGGTCGAATGCGCGCGGCTGGTGCTCGACTGGCGGCAGCTGAGCAAATTGAAATCCACCTACACCGACGCGCTGCAGACGCAGATCAATCCCGAGACGGGACGCGTCCACACCAGCTTCAGCCTTGCCGGAGCGCAGACCGGCCGGCTCGCGTCAAACGACCCGAACCTCCAGAACATCCCGATCCGCACCGAGATCGGCCGAAAGATTCGCGACGCCTTCGTCGCCGAGCCCGGCAACGTGTTGATGAGCGCAGACTACAGCCAGATCGAACTCCGGCTTGCGGCGCACATGGCCGACGTGCCGCAATTGAAGGCTGCGTTCCGCGAGCAGGCCGACATCCACAGCCTGACGGCGATGGAACTGTTCGGTTCGAGCGACCGCAGCAATCGCGACACTGCGAAGATGGTGAACTTTGCAATTCTCTACGGCGTGTCGTCCTGGGGCCTTGCTGGAAGGCTCGGCATTCCCAAGGAGGAGGGAAAGGCGATAATCGACCGCTATTTCGAACGCTTCCCCGGAATCCGCACCTATATCGAACAGACGCTCCAATTCGCGCGCGAGCACGGCTTCACGCGAACCCTGTTCGGCCGCAAGACCCATTTCCCCAACATCCGCGCCGGCAATCCGTCGATCCGCGGCGGAGCCGAGCGGGCGGCGATCAACGCTCCGATCCAGGGCACGAGCGCCGACCTCATCAAACGGGCGATGGCGCGGATGGACGATGCGCTCGCGACGGCTGGTCTCGAAGGTGTGAAAATGCTCCTGCAGGTTCATGACGAACTGGTGTTCGAAGTGCCCGAGGGCCGCGAGGAGGAAGCCGCGGAAGTCGTCCGCAGCGTCATGTCGTCCGCCGCCGCGCCCGGACTTTCGCTTGACGTCCCGCTCGATGTTGAAGTGGGGTGGGGCGAACATTGGGGCGCCGCGCATTGAGTGAATCCTCCGAGCAATCTGCCCCGCCGAGCGCCGATCTTGCAGCGCTGGCGCGCGGCGGCCGGATCAACTTCTTCGGCTTCGTGCTGCGGCTCGCGGCCCGGCTTCCGTTCCTGTTCATCGCCGGCCGGATGTACGGAGCCGCCGCTTTGGGGCGTTTCGCCTATGCGATCCTGATCGTCGAGTTCGCCGCGCAGATCGCGACCCTCGGCCTCAAGCGGGGGCTGGCGCAGCAGCTTGCGCATACCGACAAGCCGCACGCCGGAATCGCCTGGGATTCGCTGGTGGTCGCGCTGATGGGGTCGCTCGCGACGATCGCGATCCTCGTCGTCTTCCCGGAAGCGATGTACCCGAACAGCAGGATCGAGGGGCTGGACCGACTGCTTCCGATCACCGTCATCGCGCTCGCCTGGTCCGACATCATGCTGGCGGCGCTCGCCTATCGCGACGACGTCGGCGCCACGGTTCGTGCCCGGGCGATCGTCGAGCCCTGGACGATCAGCATCGCCGCCTTCGCTTTGGCCTTCGTCGACAAGCGCGATGGCCTGATCATCGCCTACGTATTGTCCATGGTCGGGGCCCTGATCGCTTCGGTCATCCCATTCCTGAAGAGCTATGGCGTTCCGCGCGACTGGCGGCCCGAGCCGGGCCCGCTGTGGCACATGGCACGCAGGAACATCCCCGTCGCCGCGGCCGACGCGGTCGAGTGGGGATCGCGCCGGGTCGATATCGCCACGCTCGGCCTGTTCTTCTCGCCCAAGGTCGTCGGCATCTATTATGTCGCGCAGCAAGTCGCGTCGCTGCCCTCGAAGCTCAAGAACAGCTTCGACCCGATCCTCGGGCCGGTCATCGCGCGCAACCTCAAGAAGCACGACAAGGCGGCCGTTGCCCGGCAAGTTCGGCAGGTCGGCTTCTGGGTGATCGCTGCACAGGCCGGCGTCGCGCTCGCGCTTGGAATCCCGGGCGAGGCGGTGATGGGGCTCGTCGGTCCGACCTTCGTCGCCGGGACCGGTGCGCTCGGCTTTCTCCTGGCGGCCGAGGTCGTCGCTTCGATGGCGGCGGTCAGCGAAGCGGCGCTAATCTACATGGCGAGCCAGCGGAACATGTTGCTGAGCCTCGTGATGATCGCCCTGGAAGCGGGGCTTTCGGTCGCCCTGATCCTGATCATGCGGTCGATGGAACTGCCGATCATGTGGCAGGCGACGGGGCCGGCGATCGCGCTTCTTCTATCGCTCGGTTTTGCGGCGATCACCAAGTCCCTGCTTCTCTCCCGACTCTTGAAGGCACCGGTCTCGGGGTGGCGGTGGCCGCTGGTGTGGTCCGCGGCAGCCGGCGTCATTGTCGGCGAACTCATAATCCTTCTGCCCGAATGGGCCGAGCTTGCCTTCGGAATCCCGGCGATCCTGATCGCGTTCGGGGCGGTCCTTTGGACCAAGGGCTTCGGCCCTGCGGACCGCGAGCTTTTCCGGATGAGCAAGGCCGACATCGCGGAGCTCAGCCTCCCCGATCCCGGCACCGGCGGGGGCGCCCCTCGCTAACTCCTGATGCCCAGGTGATCAGGGCTTCTCGGCACTGCCTTCAGTGCCGGAAATGTCTCATCCCGGTGAACAGCATCGCCAGGCCCGCCTCGTCAGCGGCGGCGATGACATCCTCGTCGCGGATCGAGCCGCCGGGCTGGATCACCGCAGTCGCTCCGGCTTCGGCCGCCGAAAGCAACCCGTCGGCGAAAGGAAAGAAAGCGTCCGACGCGACTGCCGAGCCGACCGTGCGAGGCTCGCTCCAGCCGTTCGCTTCCGCAGCCTCGCGGGCCCGGATCGCTGCGATTCGGGCGCTGTCTCGCCGGTTCATCTGGCCCGCGCCGATCCCGGCGGTGACCCCGTCCTTCGCATAGACGATCGCGTTGGACTTGACGTGCTTGGCAACGGTCCAGGCGAACAGGCAATCATTCACTTCCCGCTCCGTCGGCTGGCGCCTGGTCACGCATTTGAGCTGGTCGCGGCTGATGGTTCCATTGTCTCGGTCCTGGACCAGCAAGCCGCCGGTAATCACCGCGAGAGTTTGCCCCGGCCGCGCCGGATCGGGCAACGCGCCGGTCAGGAGCAACCGCAGGTTCTTCTTCCTGGCGAAGATTGCCCGAGCCTCGTCATCGGCATCGGGTGCAACCACGACTTCGGTGAAAATCTGCGAAATCGCCTCGGCTGTCGCTGCATCGAGCGGCCGATTCACGGCGACGATTCCGCCGAACGCCGAAACGCTGTCGCAGGCAAGCGCCTCGCCCCAGGCGTCGAGCAACGAGGCGCGAGTCGCGACTCCGCAAGGGTTGGCGTGCTTGACGATCACGACAGTCGGCTCGACGCTGCGGAATTCAGCCACCAGCTCGAGCGCCGCATTGGCGTCATTGAGATTGTTGTAGCTGAGCTCCTTGCCCTGGATCTGCTGAGCCTGCGCGATTCCGCGCGTGTGCGGCCCGGCCGGAATGTAGAGCGCGGCCTGCTGATGCGGGTTCTCGCCGTAGCGCAGCGGCATCTTGAGCTTCGACGAGAAGGTCCAGCTTTGCGGCCAGCGCTGCCCCTGGTCGGCAAAGGCGAACCATTGCGAAATCATCGAATCATAAGCCGCGGTGAGCGCATAGGCCTTGGCCGCCATCCGCTTTCGGAACTCCAGTGACGTCGCGCCGTCATTCTTCTCGAGCTCGGCGATCAATTCCTCATAATCGGCAGGATCGGTAACGATTGCCACGAACGCATGGTTCTTCGCCGCCGATCGGACCATCGACGGGCCGCCGATATCGATATTCTCGACGATCTCCTCGCGGCCGGCGCCGCCCGCAACCGTCGCTTCGAACGGATAGAGATTGACCACGACCAAGTCGATCGGAGCGATTTCATGCTGCGCCATCGCGGCTGCATGTTCGGGATTGTCGCGGACCGCGAGCAGGCCGCCATGCACTTTCGGATGAAGCGTCTTAACCCGGCCGTCCATCATCTCCGGAAAGCCCGTGAGATCGCTGATGTCTCGCGGTTCGGTGCCATTTTCGCGAAGCTTGGCCGCTGTGCCGCCGGTCGAGACGAGCTCGACCCCGCGCTCGGCCAGCGCCTTCGCAAGCCGATCGAGGCCGGCCTTGTCGGAAACGGATATCAGCGCCCGCCGCACGGGCACGAGGTCGGTCACAAGTCTCTCCTTTTCAGCTCGAGCGGCGGAATTGCCAGTGCACTTCAGCACCGTCTGCCGTCGTTTCGCCGTTGATCACCAATTGCATCGTCCGGTGCGGAATCCCGCGGCCATCGACCATGAGGCTCTCCTCTACCGAAATCGCCGCGCCACGCGACCTGAAGTTCCAGGGCGGAGCGCCGGGCGAGCGAAGGATTGCCCCACGCGCATCCGCAGTCACCGTCGGTTCGATTCCGGCGGCGAGGTGGAAGCGGACGGCAAAGGACGTGCCGCCCTTCGATCGGCGGCGGCCCTTGGGCAACAACTCGTCGCTTCCGCGCAGTTCCTTCCCGTCATTGCCGAGGGTCAGCGTGCGCCGGTGGGTGAGCCCGAAGGCACGCTGGTAGCCGTCGTGACCGGCAACGATCCGCGACGAGTCGTTGTCCTCCGAACGATCGATCAGAACGTCGGTGACGCCCTTGCCGAGCGAGCCGTCCGCAAGGAGCGCCGTCGAGTTGGTATCGGCGACGACGACCGTGCTGTGCGCAGCGGTGGTGCGCAGCGCGTCCGCCAGGTCCTTCGGCATCTCGCTTGGAAGCGGTGCGGGGCCACCGCAATTGATCACAAGCCGCTGGGCGCCGTCGGTAAGCTCGAAGGCGAGGGTCGATGCGCAGCCGGTAGGCGCGGCCTTGGGCGGAGGCGGGGGAGCGGCATCCATCACTGCAACCGTCCCAAGCGCGGACAGCCGGTGGAAACCCCAGCCGCGTGGCTGCCGAAGCGGTCGAGCGCGCATCCCGCAACCTTCGACGATCGCCGTCAGCCGCGCCGGGTCTTCGGGATTGCCGCCCTGCCAGCTGGACAGCGCGCCGTCGCCGAGGATGACTCCATGAAGCGCCGAGAGCGCCGCAGCAGCCGCGGCCTCGAACGCGTCCGGCGGCGTATGCTTTGCCGCAGAATAAGCGGCACGAAGCAAGCCCAGCCTATCGACCAGGAGCACTTGCTCATATGGCGTTCGGCTAAGCAGTCCGCCGTCGTCGGACTGGGCCGAGGAAAGCGCTCGCCCCAACCCGGCCTCGGCTCGCGCGAGGCGCGCGATCTCGCTTTGCACCAGCAGGGTCGCGGCAACCACTCCGGCCCAGGCTGTGACCCGCCGCAGTCCTGCCGGGGCCCGATCGGCATTTGATTCCAGGTGCCGCGCGCCCCGCGCCAGGGTGTTGAGAAGCGCCGATCGGTAACCTGGATCGCTGCTCGACAGGATGTAGGGCGCATAAGCAGTCCAGAATAGGATCCGCTCTCCCCAGAGCTCTGGCCTCCACGCCGAATCGACTCGGATGCCGTGCGCGATGAGCCAGCGGCCGACGATCGCTTCGGCAAGTCGCGAGCCTTTCTCGCGGGATGCGGACACGGCGAGATCGCGGAGCCAGGAGAAGCCCTGGAGCTGTTCCGCGATCGGACCATCGGCGCCAACCGCCGCGAAATCGAGATCGGCGAGCGAAAGGGTCTCACCGCCGAGGATGAATTTTCCGGCGAGCAGCGCGTCGCCCCGCCGCCGATCGCCCTGAACATGGTCGCGCGGGACGGCGATCAGCCGCAACTTCTGCCGCCGCGAACCCATCAGCCGCGAAAGGAGCGAGCCCTTGGCCAGCTTGCGGACGACGTCGCGCGCCGCGGCGTCCTCGGGGATCATCCTTCTCCCCGGAGCGCTCTAATGTTGGCGGCATAGTGAGTGGGGCCGCCGCGGAATGCCGCCGTTCCGGCGACCAGCACAGTCGCTCCTGCTTCGACCGCGCGGCGGGCATTTTCAGGGTCGATCCCGCCATCGACTTCGAGATCAATCGGCAATCCAGCCTTTGCGATCTTCTCGGCAATCGCTTCGATTTTCCCGAGCTGGCCATCGATGAACTTCTGGCCGCCGAAGCCCGGATTGACGCTCATCACCAGCACCAGGTCGATCTGGTCCAGCACGTAATCGATGGCGTCGGGCGGAGTCGCAGGGTTGAGGGACACGCCCGCCTTCTTGCCCAGCGCCCTGATGCGCTGGACCGTCCGGTGCAGGTGCGGTCCGGCCTCCGGGTGAACCGTGATGATGTCGGCCCCGGCGGCAGCGAAATCATCGAGGAACGGGTCGACCGGCGAAATCATCAGGTGGACGTCGAACGGCTTGTTGCTGTGCGGGCAAAGCGCTTTGACGACGCCTGGACCGATGGTCAGGTTCGGCACGAAATGCCCGTCCATCACGTCGATATGGATCCAGTCGGCGCCGGCATCGTCGATTGCGCGCACCTCCTCGCCGAGCTTCGCGAAGTCGGCTGACAGGATCGATGGTGCGATGAGCGGTCCGGCCATTGGCCCGATTAGACGATATTAAGCGGCTCGGACAAGGCGCGCGGTGAAGAAGCCGTCGAGTCCGCCCTCGCTTTCGAGGAGGCCGGGCAGAATTCGTACCCAGCCCTCGCTCGAAGGCGCGACGAAGTCGGGCAAATCCCCTGGTGCCGGCGTCGCGATCGAGAATTCGGACCGAGCCGCGAGAAACGTATAGACCAGTCGCTCGCCCTCCTCGGGCTCCAGCGAACAGACCGAATAGACGAGCGTTCCGCCCGGCCTGACCCAATCGGCGGCGCGCGCGATCAGCTCCGCCTGAACCTGCGCGGACTCGGCGATGATGCGCGGTCGCGCCCGGTAAAGCACCTCCGGATGACGGCGGAAAGTCCCGGTCGCCGAGCAGGGCGCGTCGAGCAGAATCGCGTCAAACTGCCTGTCCGGCCGCCAGCGCAAGGCGTCCGCGCAAATGAGCCCGGCCGAAAGGCCGGTACGCTCAAGATTTTCCGACAGCCGCTCCAGCCGCTCCTCGGACGAATCGAGAGCAGTCACCCGGTGTCCGATCGCGGCGAGTTGCATTGCCTTGCCGCCAGGCGCCGAGCAGAGGTCGAGCACGTCCTGCGAGTCCCTCGGAACAAGCCGCGCGGGCAGCGAAGCGGCAAGGTCCTGCACCCACCAATCGCCGGAGTCGAAGCCGGGAATTGCGACAATCGATCCCGCTTCGTGGAGTCGGACATGGCGCTGCGCGAGGGATATGCCGCCACTCGATCCGGCGAAGGCAAGCGCCGCCTCGTCCGACTTGAATGTCAGGTCCAGCGGCGGCCGTTTCGCCATTTGCCTTCGCGCGGCTTCGACCACATCCTCGCCCCACGCCGAACTCCAGCGTTCCTCGACCTCGGGCCGCAGATGCGGCTCGTCCATTCGAGGCATTCCACGACGAAGGAGGGTGCCAAGCACCCCGTGAACCAGCCGGCGCGGGCCGCCATCGACGAGCGGCAAGGCGGTGGCGACCAGCGCATGATCGGGCGTACCGAGCCCGACCTTCTGGCCGAGGGCGATCCTCAGCACCATCCGTGCCTTGCTGTCCTCCGGCAGCCTGTTTTTCGTCGCACTGTCGATCACGGCGTCGAGGTCCGGAATCCGCCGGAGAACTTCGCCGGCGATCGCGATTGCCAGGCCGCGATCAGGCTCCGAAAGACCGCGCGCTCCCTGCGCTGCGGAATCCAGCGTCCGTCCGCGACGAAGCACCGCATCGAGCATCTGCAACGCCGCGCGGCGGGCGGGCAGGCCTTCCGTTCTTGGAATCCGCTCAACCAAGGCTCATCTTCGCTTCATGAAACAGCCCAAGCATCTGGCTCCGCCAAAGCATCTGTCCAAGTCGCCGCCGGTGCCGGAACCGGAACAGGTCCATGAGATCACGGCTCCTGCTGGCGAGGAGGAGAAGCCCGACCCGACGCGATATGGCGACTGGGAGAAAAAGGGCATCGCGATCGACTTCTAGGCTCAAACGCCCTCTCGCCCCGCCGGGCGCGACAGCAAGCTCTCGAGGACGGAATCCACCGTTGCGCCCTTCAGAAGGCGGTCGACCGCATCCACGATCGGCATTTCGATCCCGCGGCTCCGGGCGAGGCGGGCGAGAACCGGCGCGGTGAACGCGCCCTCCGCGACGGTCCGCCGGTCGGCCATCAGTTCGCTCGCCGAACGGCCTTCGCCCAGACCCCTACCGAGCGAGTAATTGCGTGAACTGGCCGACGAGCAGGTAAGAACAAGATCGCCCAGGCCAGCGAGTCCGCCGAGCGTCTTCATGCCGGCTCCGAGGGCGATTCCGAACCGGCTCATCTCGGCGAAGCCCCGGGCGATGAGGGCTGCGCGCGCGTTCTGGCCAAGCCCGCGACCTTCGACCACTCCGCACGCAATCGCGAGGACGTTCTTGACCGCTCCGCCTACCTCGGCGCCGACGATGTCGTCGCTGACGTAGATTCGGAAAGCCGGCTTGGCGAGGCGGCTGCGCAACGCGCGTGCAAGCTCCAGATCGCCGGCGGCAAGGGTCACGGCGGTGGGAAGACCGGCCGCGACTTCGTGCGCGAATGTCGGGCCCGAGAGCACCGCGACCGGAGCGCCCGGGCAGGCCTCGGCGGCGACCTTGTGAAGAAGCTCGCCGCTATGCTCCTCGATCCCCTTGGAGCAGAGCACGCGCGGAACATCGCAGCGCGGCGCCCGCTCAAGCACGGCCCGCATGTGCTGGGCCGGCGTGACGACGAGCCAGGCGTCGCAATCGCCGATCGCGTCCAGGTCTCCGGTCGCGCGGATCGACGGGTCGAGATCGATTCCGGGAAGGAAGATCGGGTTCTGGTGAGACATGTTGATCGAGTCGACCACTTCGCCTTCCACGGCCCACAACAGGACTTCCTGCCCAGCCGCCGCCGCGACCTGCGCGAGCGCAGTTCCCCAGGCGCCGCCGCCAATCACAGCGATTTTGTCGAAGCTCATGCCTTCACGCCTGCGCCGCGAACCTTCTCGGCCGCCGGGTCGAGCGGCCAGCGAGCGCGCGCCGGAGCGCCGAGGTCGTCAGTCATCCCGCGTCCGTAGCGCTCGGCGCCTGCCCAGGCGATCATCGCCGCATTGTCGGTGCACAGCCAACCCGGCGGGACCGTGAACAGGCGGCCGGTTTCGCTCGCCAGCCGCTGGAGAGCGGAGCGGATTGCCTGGTTGGCGGCGACGCCGCCGGCGACGACGAGGGCCGGTGCGTCGCTCGTCCGGAGCGCGAGGCGGGTCCGGTCGACGAGGCAGTCGACAACCGCCTGTTGAAAGCTCGCCGCTATGTCGGCCCGCGAATGCTCGCCCGAAGCGACGGCGCGCTGCACGGCGCTCTTCAGGCCCGCGAACGAGAAATGCGGCTCGCCGGAGCCGACCAGCGGGCGCGGCAAGGGCACGGCGCGCGGATTGCCCTCACGCGCCAGTTGCTCGATCGCCGGTCCGCCGGGATAGGGCAGGCCGAGAAGCTTGGCCGCCTTGTCAAAGGCTTCGCCGGCGGCGTCGTCGATCGTCGTCGCCAGTCGTCGATATTCGCCCACTCCGATCACCTCGAGGATCTGGCAGTGCCCGCCTGAAACCAGCAGCAGCAGATAGGGAAACTGGAGGTCGGGGTCGATCAAACGGGGCGAAAGAGCGTGACCTTCGAGATGATTGACCGCGACCAGCGGTTTGCCGGCCGAAAGCGCCAACCCCTTTGCGGTCAGGAGCGCAACCATCACTCCGCCGACCAGCCCCGGCCCGGCGGTCGCCGCGATGGCGTCGACATCCGCGATTCCGATCTTCGCCTCAGCCAGGACCCGGCGGACAAGGTCCGGGAGAATCTGGACATGCGCCCGCGCGGCGATCTCGGGAACGACTCCGCCGAACGGCCGGTGCGCATCGTTCTGCGACACGACCGCCTGGGCCAGGATCGCCCGATCGCTGGTCACCAGCGCCGCAGCCGTGTCGTCGCAGCTGGATTCGAGGCCGAGGATGAGCGCCATACGGTGTTTCCAATGCCCGAACGGTTGGACTAGGGGAAGCTATGGGCCGCAACCCGAGACTTGGAACGCGCGGATCGCCGCTGGCGATGATCCAGGCGCGCAAGATCGCCTCCGCTCTCGAGGTGGTCGAACGCTGGCCCGCCGATCACGTCGAGATCGTTCCGATCAAGACGAGCGGCGACCGGATCACCGACCGGCCGCTCGCCGAGGTCGGCGGAAAGGGCCTGTGGACCAAGGAGATCGACGGAGCGCTGCTGAATGGCGACATCGACTTTGCCGTCCATTCAATGAAGGATGTCGAGGTCGTCCGGCCACCGGAAATCCGCCTCGCTGCAGTCCGGCCTCGAGTCTATGTCAATGACAAGCTGATCGGCGCGGTCTCGGTGGGCGAGCTGCGCAAGGGGGCCGTGGTCGGTACTTCGTCGCCACGGCGTGCCGCGCAGCTGCTCGCCGCGCGGCCCGACCTCAAGATCGTGACCCTTCGCGGCAACGTCGAAACCCGGCTCAAGAAGCTGGAAGAGGGCGAGGTCGATGCGACGATCCTTTCGGCCGCGGGACTTCATCGGCTCGGGATGGATCATGTCGGCACGCCGATTCCGTTCGACATCATGCTTCCGGCGCCGGGTCAGGGCGCTCTCGGGATCGAGTGCCGGGCCGACGATACCGACTGCATCCAGCTCCTGAAGCTCCTCGACGACAGCGAGAGCCGGTCGACGGTGATGGCGGAACGCGCTTTCGCTCGAGCGCTCGGCGGGTCTTGTCACTCTCCGGTTGCGGCCTATGCGAAGATGGAGCGCATGCAGGTCCATCTCGTTGCAGAGATCCTGTCCATCGACGGCAAGGCGCGCATTCGCGACGAGATTCATTTTCCCTCCGGCCGCGAGGGCGCCCCCGAGGAGTTGGCAGCCGGCATGCTCGCCCGCGCCCCCGAATCGATCCGGAAGCTGTTCGCAGTCAAATGAGGCCATTGGTGATCGTGCGCCCCGAGCCGGGCGCAAGCACGACCGCCGCCGCGGCGCGGAAGCTGGGCCTGGAGACGATCCTGCTTCCGCTGTTCGCGATCGAACCTGTCGCGTGGACCGCGCCCGACCCCGGCCAATTCGATGCACTGCTTCTGACCAGCGCGAATGCGGTGCGCTTCGCGGGCGACCGGCTCGAGACCTTGCGTGCGCTGCCGGCCTATTGCGTCGGCGAGGCCACCGCTGCGGAAGCGCGCGGCGCTGGCCTTTCGGTTGAAGCGGTCGGGCCCGGGCGGGTCGACCGGCTGCTGGAATCCCTCCCGCACGAATTGCGCCTTCTCCACTTGTGCGGATTCCATCGCAAGGAGCCCAAGTCCCCTGCCCAAGCGATTCACTTCATCCCGGTTTATGAGGCGGTCGAGCTGCCGGTGGCGGATGGGCTTGGCCGGATCGAGGGCTCGGTCGTCGCGATCCATTCACCGCGCGCGGGCGCGCGCTTGTCGGAACTGGTGAAAGGACAGCAGTTGAATCGCAAGACCATCCTTTTGACCGCCATCAGCCGCGATGCAGCGGAGTCCGCGGGGCCGGGATGGGGGACGGTCGAAGCCGCGGCCGACCCTTGCGACTCCGCGCTTCTCGCCATAGCTGCCCGCCTGTGCAACAACTCCGGCGGATGGAGCAGGCAGGACGAGGCGGAATGAGCTGGACTGCGCGGTTGCTGATCGCGCTCGCGCTCGTTCTTGCCGGGGCCGCGGCGGCGACCTGGGGCCTTGCTCACTACCACCCGGCGGCCCGTCTTCTCGGCGTGGTTCCGGCGACTGCGCTCGCCCAACCGCAGCAGGCGCAACCGCCCGCGCAGCAGAATATGGTGCCGGCCAACCCCGGGCAGGCGACCTTGAACCCCGCCATCGCCCAGCAAATCGCGCAGCTGCAGGCGCGGGTCCAGCGGGTCGAGAGCGAGAGTCAGCAGGCTCAGGGCTCCGCCGGACGCGCCGATGCGCTGCTGATCGCCTTCGCCGCGCGGCGCGCGATCGAGCGCGGAGTTTCGCTCGGCTATCTCGAGCCGCTGCTGGTTGACCGTTTCGGCGCCGACCACGCGCAGGCGGTGGCGATGATCGTTACCGCGTCGCGCTCGCCGGTTCGCCTGACGGAGCTGATCGCCGATTATCAGGACCTGGAATCACAGCTCCTGGGGCCTCCGCCCGACGAAGGGGTGTGGACGGGAATCAAGCGCGGGCTCTCCTCCCTGATCACGGTCCACCGTTCCGATCGTCCGTCGAGCCAGCCGCAAGCGCGCTACAACCGCGCATTGTCGCACCTGATGGCGGGTGAAGTGGATGCCGCGCTCGCGGAAACCATGCGGCTGCCCGGTGCAGCGCGCGCAGATCAGTGGATCGGCCGGGCGCGCGAATATGTGGCCGCGCACCGCGCGCTGGACGAAGTCGAATCCGCGGCCCTAATCGGCAATCCCGACGCCGGTTGAGCGGCAACGGCGTCGCGGGGGTTGGCAAAGCGAATCGAGCATGCGAATCTGCCCCGGGCTGCACAGGACCGGTTCAGCCGCCCCGTGCTAAGCCGTTCGCGATGCGGCGAAAAGACGGGGGAGAATAGAAGCCATGACGTCACTTTGGAGCCGCTTTGGACTGGCGCTCGCGCTGGCCGGGCTGACCCAGGTCGGCGCCGCGGCTTTCAGATCGGGGGACAAGCCGCAGCCCGCCAGGACCTCGTCGGCAAAATCGTCCGATCGCGCCGTGCAGCCCACGGCGCGGAAGGCGCCTCAGGCCCCGGCATTCATCCGCGACCGGGTGACCCAGCTCGGCAAGCAATTCGACGGCCGTGTCGGAATCGCGGTCAAGTCGATCGACGACGGCTGGGAAACCGGCTGGAAAGCCGACGAGCTGTACCCACAACAGAGCGTCTCCAAGCTGTGGGTGTCGATCACCGCGCTCGACGCGGTCGACAAGGGCAAGGTCTCGCTCGACGATCTCGTGACCCTGACGAAGTCCGACCTCACCCTGTTCCACCAGCCGATCCGATCGCAGATTCTCGATGGAGGCTATACGACGAGTCTCGCGGACCTGATGGTGAAGGCGATCACCACCAGCGACAATACGGCGAACGACAAGCTGATGCGGTCTGTCGGCGGGGCCGACGCCGTGCGCAGGATGATCGCCGCCAAGCATCTCGGATCGATTCGCTTCTACAATGGCGAGCGGGCGCTCCAGAGCAAGATCGCGGGCCTGCTGTGGTCGCAGAGCTATTCGATCGGAAACGCATTCTTCGAAGCGCGCGATGCCTTGCCGCTGTCCGTTCGCCGGGCGGCCTTCAACCAATATATCGAAGACCCCTATGACGGCGCCGCGCCGAGCGCGGTCGTCGAGGCTCTGGCCCGGCTCAAGCGCGGCGATCTCCTTTCGCCAGCGTCCACCGCGCGACTGCTGAACATCATGGGCAACACCCACACCGGCCCCAACCGGCTGAAAGGCGGGCTCGAGCCGGGCTGGACCCTCAGCCACAAGACCGGGACGGGGCAGGAGCTGGACGGTGTGCAGGCGGGTTACAACGATATCGGAATCCTCACCGGGCCGGACGGCCGCAGCTATTCCGTGGCGGTGATGATCAAGAAGACGTCGACCCCGCTTCCCGTCCGGATGACGCTGATGAACAATGTCGTCAAAGCCGTGATCCAGCAGCACGACATGGCGAAGGGCACGAACTACGCGCTCTGACGTCAGGAGCTTCCCCCGATTCCGGTACCTGCGAAGAGCTGATTGGCCGAGCGCTGACGAACGCGCACGCCACTTCGACGGGCGGCTGGCGAATTTCACGCCATAGCTTGATTCCCGAATATCGCAGTTCCATTCTCGACGGCTTCCCAGGGGGGATTTCCAGATGGCCGTACGGTACGTGCTTGCAGCCGCGCTCTGCGCATCGGCTGCCGTTTCCGTCCATGCGCAGGACATCAATGCGCAAAGCCTGGTCGACAAGAATCTCGAAGCCCGGGGCGGCGCCCAGGCGCTGGCCGCGATCAAGTCGATAAGGTTCGACGGGAAGATCATCTTCCCTGGCGATTTCGAGCTCAGCTACGACGAGGTCCGCGCGCGTGACGGATCGAGCGGGGCCGAAATGCGTATGGACGCCACCGTCCAGGGCTTGTCCTTCATCCAGGCCTATGACGGAAGCGCCGCGTGGCGGATCAATCCGTTCCAGGGCCGCCGCGACGCCGAGACCATGTCCGCCGACGAGGCCCGTTCGGTCGCCGATTCGGCGCTGATCGACGGCGTCCTCCAGGCGTCCCGAGGTGACGGAAGCACAGTCACCTACCTGGGTCGCGAGGACTTCGACGGGACCCCGACCTACAAGCTGAAGGTCCAGCAGAAGGACGGTGACGAATTCACCTATCTTCTGGACCCGGACACCTTCCTGGAGATCAAGATCACGGAAACCCGCCGAATCCGCGGCGCTCAGCAAACCAGCGAAACCGAGCTTGGCGACTATGAGAAAGTCGGAGGCGTCTATTTCCCGATGTCGATCGAGAATTGGCAGCAGGGCCAGCCGAACCAGCGGCAGCGGATCATCATCGACACCGCGACCGCCAATCCGCCGGTGAGCCCGGCGCTGTTCGCGCAGCCGGCGGCGGGCACCCGGCCGGCAAGCATCGGCCAGCCGCCTGACGCGTCGCAAAAGCCGCCTCAGACGATACCCGCCAATCCGACGCCACCCGTGCCTCAAGATCCGGCGAAACCGCCGAAGGGGGAGTGAGAGTGATGCTTCGTTCCGCTTTGCTTGCCTCGGCGGCGCTTGCCGCCGCACCCTCGCTCGCCGCGACTCCCCAGGCTACGGCGAATAGCGCCGCGATCTCGGGGCTCGGCATCCGCAACATCGGCTCGGCGGAGATGTCCGGCCGGATCGCGGCCGTGACCGGCCGGCAGGAAGCGGACGGAAAGGTCACCTTGTTCGTCGGCTCCGCTTCGGGCGGCATCTGGAAGTCCGAGGACGGAGGAACGACCTTCAAGCCCGTTTTCGACAAGCAGGACGTGCAGTCGATCGGCGCGGTCGCGCTCGACCCCACCAACAAGGACGTGGTCTGGGCCGGCACGGGCGAAAGCTGGACTCGCAACTCGGTCTCGATCGGAGACGGTGTCTACAAGTCCACCGACGGCGGCGAGACCTGGACGAAGATGGGCCTGGCCGGGACCGAGCGGATCAACAAGATCGTCGTCGACCCGAACGACGGCAATATCGTCTATGTCTGCGCCCCCGGTCCGCTGTGGTCCGATTCCGCCAACCGCGGACTCTACAAGACCAGCGACGGCGGCCGGACATGGTCGCTCGTGCTTGCCGGCGCGAATCTCTCGACCGGGTGCTCGTCGGTTGCGATGGACCCGTCGAATCCCGACCACTTGCTCGCCGGAACCTGGGACTTCCGCCGCAAGGCCTATGAGTTCCGGTCCGGCGGCAATGGCCCCGACGCCGCATCTGGCAGTCGCTTTGCCGAGAGCTTCGACGGCGGCCGCACCTGGACGTATCTGAATAGTACGAATCGCGCCGGGCTGCCGGCGCAGCCGTGGGGCAGGCTCGAGATCGAATATGCCCCGTCCGATCCAAAGCGAGTCTATGCCTTCATCGAGAACGTGCACTCGGCACTCTACGTCTCGGAGGACGGCGGGCAGAGCTGGCAGGCGCGCGACACCAGCCAGGGGATGGTCTGGCGACCATTCTATTTCGCCAACATCGTCGTCGACCCGAAGGACGAGAACCGGCTGTTCAAGATGGGCCTTTCGGTCATCGTCTCGGAAGACGGCGGCAAGAGCTTCGCCGAAACCGCAGGCGGATCCCATGGCGATTGGCACGACGTGTGGATCAACCCAGCCAATCCCAAGCACATCGTCGGCGGCGACGATGGCGGACTGTGGACCAGCTATGACGGCGGCAACCGCTGGGTGAAGAGCAACAACCTGCCGGTCAGCCAATTCTATCACGTCAGCGTCGACGACAAGGACCCGTACCAGGTCTATGGCGGCCTGCAGGACAACAGCAGCTGGGTAGGCGACAGCGAATATCCGGGCGGGATCAGCAACAGCCGCTGGGAGAATCTTTACGGCGGCGACGGCTTCTGGGCCTGGCCTGATCCGGCCGACCCCGACAATTACGCTTATGCCGAAGCGCAGGGCGGCTACATCGGGCGGATCAACCGGCACACGCTGGAATCAAAGGACATCAAGCCGCGCGGCGGCTACAAGGAAAAGCTGCGCTACAACTGGAACACGCCGATCCAGGTTTCGCCCAACGAGAAGGGCACCATCTACATCGGCTCGCAATTCCTGTTCCGGAGCCGCGACCATGGTGCGACCTGGGATCGAATCTCGCCCGACCTGACGACCAACGATCCGGTCCGGCAGCGCCAGGAGGAGTCGGGCGGAATTACCGTCGACAACAGCTCGGCGGAGACCAACACGACCATCTACTCGATTTCCGAAAGTCCGAAAGCCGCCGGCGAAATCTGGGTGGGCACCGATGACGGCAACGTTCAGCTGACCCGCGACGGCGGCCAGCATTGGACCAACCTCACGAAGAATCTGCGCCTTCCGAAGGGCAACTGGATCAGCTGGGTCGAGGCAAGCCGGTACGACCCTGCCGTCGCCTACGTCACCAACGACCGGCATTCGTACGGCGACATGACCCCCTATGTGTACCGAACCAGCGACTACGGCCGCACCTGGACTCAGCTGATCGGGCCGGGGACCGCCAACGTTCGTGGTTATGCGCACGTCGTCAGGGAAGATCCGGTCGACCCGAACATCCTGTTCGTCGGGACCGAGTTCGGGCTCTATGCGTCGCTCGACGGCGGAAGCAGCTGGGCCGACTTCAAACCGGACAATTTCCCGGACGTCGCGGTGCGAGACATGGCATTCGGGCGCGGCGACGATCTCGTCCTTGCGACCCACGGTCGCGGCATCTGGATCATCGACGACATCAGCCCGCTTCGAAAGCTGACTTCGGACACGCTGGCGAGCACGGTCGCCCTCATCCCCGGCGCCCCCGTCCAGCAGCGGATTCGCGGCAATGGCGGCTGGGCCGAGGGTGACGCAAGCTATGCCGGCGAAAATCCGCCGTCGGGCGCCGTCATCACGTATTACCAGAAGGCCCGCCACGTCATCGGCCGGATGAAGATGGAGGTTCTCGATTCCTCCGGGAAAGTGGTCGACGAAATCCCGGTTTCGCGCCGGGTCGGCCTCAACCGTGTCTCCTGGACGATGCGTACCAAGCCGCCGGTCGTTCCGCCGGCCGCCTCGCTGGCCGGCGCCTCGACCGAGGGGGAGCGCTTCCTTCCCGGCAATTATACGATCCGTCTGACCAAGGCGGGCGAGGTCACCACCGAGCCGCTGACCGTCACGCTCGATCGCCGGGCGACCTTCACGATCGCCGATCGCCAGGCGCAATATGCCGCCGCCGAGCGCGTGAAGGGCCTGTTCGCGCGGATGAGCAAGCTGGTCGGCGAGATCAACAGCGTTCGCGACCGCACCGATACGCTGACGAAGGACGCCTCGACCCCGGCCGGCATACGAAGCGCCGCCGAAAAGCTCTCGGCAAAGGCCGACGGTCTGCGGAAGCAGCTGGTCGCGACCAAGGAGGGCGGTGCCATTACCGGTGAAGAGCGGCTCCGCGAGCATGTCGACGACGTCTATGGCGGGATCACGTCCACCGAGGGACGCCCGCCCGAATATATGCTTCAGCGAGTCGACGCGCTGGACCGCGAGCTGAAGGACGTCGAGACCGCGTTCGAGACATTCAAGGCGAAGGACCTGGCCGCCTTCAACGCCAGTCTCCAGCAGGCCAAGCTGCCGCCGCTCACGGTGGCGGTCGTGCAGTTCGATCTCGACGAACAACCCGACGGCGGACGGGGCGCGGTGCTTGCCAATGGCCTCGTCGGGCTTCGCTTCTACGGCGACATGAAGGGGCTCGAGGCGCAGGGAGAGCGCGACTAGCGGCAAGCGCTACCGGGCGCAGCGGTTTCCTTCCGTTGCGGAATGCTCTACCGATTCGCGACATGGCACGGGGGTATTCGGACCAGAAGCGGATCCTGGTCACCGGCGGCGCCGGTTTCCTTG
>Ga0207657_10001335_pt1 | contig 26208 bp, 29 predicted proteins | sample KBSC33metaG_FD_184316 | JGI IMG/M metagenome (GOLD analysis project Ga0207657, IMG submission 184316) | Corn rhizosphere microbial communities from Kellogg Biological Station, Michigan, USA - KBS C3-3 metaG (SPAdes) (version 2) | ecosystem: Host-associated > Plants > Roots > Rhizosphere > Soil ... | reverse complement strand
GGTCGTGTCGAGTTGCAGCTCCGTCATGACCAGAAGGGCGCGACTCGGGTCGGGCTCCGAGAATGCCTCCTCGATCCGCTCTGCCAGTCGGTCAGGCTTCACGGCGAGCGGTGCGACGCGTGCCGCAAGACGCTTGTGCGTCGGCTGCCAGACCCGGTTGAGTGCGTAGACGATGCGCAGCACACGTGTCGCGTCGTCCATCATCCGCTCGATGCGCGCGAGGAGCTCGCCGGGGCGGGCGAGCGTCAACAGCCCCGCCGGCGTGAAACCGCCCCACGTCAGCGCGGCGTCCTCGATCCGTGCCCGGGCGAGCTCCTCTGGATAGTCGTCGAGACGAGCCTGCCATCTGGCGAGCGCCCCGGACGTGCGCAGCGCAACGCCGTGGGCGATCGCGTCGGCGGCCGACGAGAGATCGCTGTCGAAGAACGCGTCGATCGACGACTCGGCGTACTCGCGCGACCACCAGATGAGCTCGAGGGGAACGCCGTCGAGAAGCCCGGAGACGCGACGGGTCGGTGTACCCTGCTGCCCCCAGCTGTCGAGATCCTCCAATCCTGCTGCCCGCGCGAGCTCGAAGCAGGCCGCGAGCTCCAGGGGCTCCGGCGTGACGATGAGCATCTCGATGTCCGACACCGCGTCGGCGACCCCACGCGACACGCTGCCGGTCAGCACGATCTCCTCCGCCAGCCCGGGCGGAAGCGCGTCCGCGACGCGTTGTGCCACGTCCTGTAGTTGCCGGCTCCGCTCTGTCGCCACGAGCCCATTCTTCCTGACCTGACCGTTCAGAGCAGGAGACCAAGGTCGATCAGTTTCGAAGCTCCGCCGTGCTTCGCCCGACGCGCTTCTGCCGCCGTCCCGGCGACCTTGCTCGCGCCCGGGGCCGGTGCCAGGCACCGCTTCCGCAGGCACTGCTTCCGAGCGGCCCGCATCCCACGGGATTGCCGAAGAATGCAGGCCGCCCGCGGCTCGCGCAAGGGCTGGGGACGAACCGTCACACACTCGTGCCGGTGCCTGGCACCGACCCCGGCGGCTCACCGGAGCGAAGCGGCGGCGGCCGGCCCTTCCGCGCCCGAGCCGGTCGGCTCACGCCGGCGCGAAGACCGTCTGCCTCGTCGGGCGGACGTAGACGATCTGACCCCGGTCGAGCTCGAGCGCGTCCGCTTCGTCTCGCGTCAGCTGGACGGCCAACTGCTCGCCGTCTGCCCCGACGAGCTCGCAGCGCACCTCGAAGCCCAGGTGGACGACGCGCTCGACCATCGCCTCGCGCGTTGTCCCGTTCGGAGCCGGCACCAGCTCGAGGTCGTGCGGGCGCACCCACGCCTCGCCGAAGCGGTTCGCCCGGCCGACGAACGACATGACGAACGCGTTCGCCGGCGTGTCGTAGAGCTCGCGCGGCCCCGCGACCTGCTCCACGCGACCCTTGTTCATCACGACGACCGAGTCCGCCACCTCCATCGCCTCCTCCTGGTCGTGCGTGACGAACACGGTCGTCGTGTGCGCCTCCGTGTGCAGCCGGCGGAGCCAACCGCGCAGCTCGGCACGCACGCGCGCATCGAGAGCCCCGAACGGCTCATCGAGGAGCAGCACCTTCGGCTCGGGCGCGAGCGCGCGTGCGAGCGCCATCCGCTGCCGCTGCCCGCCGGAGAGCTGCGCCGGATAACGGTGGCCGAGCCCCTGCAGCTGCACGAGCTCGAGCAACTCCTCGACGCGGGCGCGGAGCTCGGCCTCCGGCCGCTTGCGAATCTTCAGCCCGAAGGCGACGTTGTCGCGCACGGTCATGTGCTTGAACGCCGCATAGTGCTGGAACACGAAACCGACGCCGCGCTTCTGCGGCGCAAGCGGCGTCGCGTCGGCGCCCGCGAGGCGGATCGCGCCGCTGTCCGGAGCCTCGAGCCCGGCGACGATGCGCAGGAGCGTCGACTTGCCGGATCCCGACGGGCCGAGCAGGGCCGTCAGCGACCCGCCTGCGATGTCGAGCGAGACGTCCTCGAGCGCCTGAAACGACCCGAAGCGCTTCGACACGTGCTGAACCTCGATGCTCATGCGGCTTCCTCCTTCGGCTTCAACAGCGTCATCGCGACGAGCACGAGAACCGACATGGCAGCGAGCACGAGCGAGATGCCGTAGGCACCCGGCACGTCGAAGTTCTCGTACGCGTCCTGGACGCGGAGCGTGGCGGTCTCGGTTCGTCCTTCGATGTGGCCTGAGACAACGGCGACGGCGCCGTACTCGCCGAGGCAGCGCGCGGTCGTGAGCACGACGCCGTAGATGACCGCCCAGCGAATCGACGGGAGGGTGATCCGCCAGAAGGTGGCCCAGCCGCCCGCTCCGAGCGTGTGCGCCGCCTGCTCCTGCTCGTCACCGATCTCGCGCAACGTCGGGACGACCTCGCGCGCGACGAACGGCAGCGAGATGAAGATCGTCGCGATCACCATGGACGGCGTCGCGAAGAGGATCTGGATGCCGTGCCGCTCGAAGTAGCCGCCGAACCAGCCGGTGCGGCCGTAGAGGAGGAAGAGCGACAGCCCGACGACGACGGGGGAGAGGGCGAGCGGCAGGTCGACGATCGCGTTCACGGCGCCGGCGCCGGGAAAGCGCCGCCGGACGATCGCAAGCGCGCAGACGATCCCGAAGACCGTGTTCAACGGGACGGCGATCGCCGTGATGATCAGCGTCATCCGGAACGCGTGCACGGTGTTCGGGTCGCTGAGCGAGCGCCAGAGATGTCCGGCGCCCTGGTCGAACGAGCGCCAGAAGACCATCGAGAGCGGCCCGAGCAACACCACGAGCAGGTAGCCGAGCGCGACGAAGCGCAGGCCGAGCCTGGTGCCTCGCTCCTGACGTGCTCCGTCGAGCCTACGCACGTTCATGCCTCGTCGCGAGGAAGCGCACGCCGCCGATCGAGAGGAGGAGCGCGAACGAGATCGCGAGCATCACGACTGCGACCGCCGCCGCGCCCGCCTGGTCGCCGCTCTGGATGTGGTTGAACACGAAGACGGACGCGACCTCGGTCTTGTACGGGATGTTCCCCGCGATCAGGACGAGTGCGCCGATCTCGCCGACCGCGCGCGCGAACGCCAGGGCGACGCCCGAGAGGATGCCGGGGAGGATGTTCGGCAGCACGATGCTCCGAAAGACGCGGGCCTCGGTCGCCCCGAGTGAGCGTGCAGCTTCCTCGGCCTCGCGGTCGAGCTCGTGGAGCACCGGCTGCACCGTCCGCACCACGAACGGCAGGGTGACGAAGAGGAGCGCGAGGACGATCGCCGCGCGGGTGAACGCGAGCCTGATCCCGACAGGCGAATGCGGGCCGTAGAGCGCGAGGAGCGTCAGCCCGGCGACGATCGTCGGCAGCGCGAACGGGAGGTCGATGACCGCGTTGACGAGCCGCTTACCGGCGAAATCGTCCCGCACGAGCACCCAGGCGGTGATCGTCCCGAGCACCGCATTGACGAGCGATACGACGGCCGCCGTGCCGAGGCTCAGCTTCAGGGCCGCGATCGCCTCGGGCTGCGAGACCACCGACCGGAAGCTCGTGCGGTGCGAAGCCCAGACGAGCGCTGCGATCGGCAGCACGACGATCAGGGAGAGGTACGCGGTCGTGAACCCGAGCGCGAGCGGCGCGCCGGGATCGGCGCGCCGCTTCACGCGAGGCAGTGCGAAGGCGCTAGCCGGCAGTCGGTCCACCGATCGCGCGCTCGATCTGCGTCATGCGCCCCTTGTTCGGGTCGAACCAGACCCGGTCGGCATGTCGCCAGCCCCCGATGATCCGGTCGTCGACCTTGAAGATGCCAGGCCGCGACGGGAACCTGTCGCCGAACCGCGCGGCGACCTTCCTGTCCACCGGGCGGAAGCCGTACTGGGCGAGGAGCGTCTGCGCCGTGTCGCCCTTGACGAACCGGATGAAGCGGTTCGCGACATCCTTGTTCGAGCTCGTCTTCAGCACCGCGATCGGCAGCTCGATCAGCATCGACTGGCGCGGGATCACGTACTGGATGTCCTCGCCGTTGCGCCGCGAGGTGATCGCCTCGCTCTCGTAGGTGATCAGCACGTCACCCTTGCCGGAGAGGAAGGTGTTGGTCGCGTTGCGGCCCGACGTGTCCTGTGAGACGACGTGCCTGAAGAGCTGCTGCACGTAGGCGGTCGCCTGCTTGTCGGTCTTGCCGAGCCGGCGCTCGGCGCCGTAGGCGGCGAGGATGTTCCATTTCGCGGAGCCCGAGCTGAACGGGTTCGGGGTGATCACCTGGACGCCGGGGCGGATCAGGTCGTTCCAGCCCTTGATGTGCTTCGGGTTGCCGTTGCGAACGGCGAAGACGACGACGGTGTCGGCTGCGATCCCGCCGTAGCCCTGGCGGTTCCACGTCGGGTCGACGAGCCCCTGGTCGACGAGCAGGTTGACGTCGTCGCCGGTCGAGAGGAAGACCACGTCGGCTTTGAGCCCGTTCGCGACGGCACGTGCCTGATCGGTCGAGGCGCCGTACGACTGGGTGAATGAGACGTCCTTGCCGTCCGGCGTCTGCTGCCACGCCTGGACGATCTTCCCCATCACGACCTTCGGGGTCGAGTAGCCGACCAGCGAGAGGGTGGTCGCGGCGCCCGCGACGGCGGAGACGGCGAGCGCCCCGAGGACGAGGGCGGTCACCGCCCCGAGGTTCCTTGTCTTCTTGATAGGCATGGTGAACAATTAGCATAAGGCAAACTGATTCGTCAAATAAGGAGCAGCGCCCAGGAGCGGCGGTTTAGGAGCGGCAGGGCTTGGTAGGTTCGGCGCGTGAGATTCCGCCCGGGCGCGAGGCTCGACCCGTCCCAGGTGGAGGATCGCCGCGGCCTCGGCGGCGGGGGCCTTGCGGTCGGCGGCGGCGGGCTCGGGGCCGTCGGGATCGTCGTCTATCTGCTCTTCGCCCTGCTCGGGGGCGGTGGGAGCGACACTGCCGCCTTCGACAGTCTCGACGGGCTCAGCTCGAGCCAGGCGTCCCGGACCCTCGACTGCTCGACCGGCGCCGACGCGAACGGCCGCCAGGACTGCCGCGTGCTCGGCGACATCAACAGCGTCCAGGCGTACTGGACGCGCTGGTTCGCAGCGCACGGCAAGCGGTACGAGCGCGCGACGACCGTCTTCTTCACGGGCGCGACGACGACCGGCTGCGGCCGGGCCTCGACCGACGTCGGGCCGTTCTACTGTCCCGACGACGGGCACGTCTACATCGACCTCGGCTTCTACCAGGAGCTCCACGACCGCTTCGGCGCGCGGGGCGGGCCGTTCGCCGAGGCGTACGTGATCGCACACGAGTACGGCCACCACGCACAGGACCTGCTCGGCGCGCTCGAGCCCGGCGGCTCGCAGGGCGCGGAGAGCACGTCGGTGCGAACGGAGCTCCAGGCCGACTGCTACGCCGGCGTCTGGGCCAGGAACGCGGTCGCGACGGGCTACATCGTCGACCTGACGCGGGCCGATGTCGCGGACGGGCTCGATGCGGCCGCCGCGGTCGGAGACGATCGCATCCAGCAGGAGACCCAGGGCCGGATCACGGAGGACACGTGGACGCACGGCTCCTCCGCCGAGCGGCAGAAGTGGTTCACGCGCGGCTACGAGCGCGGCGAGCCGAGCGGATGCGACACGTTCAGCGGCGCGTTGTAGCCGTCAGGCGCCGAATGACCGGCGGGAGCCGTCCCGCAGAACCTTCACGACCGCGCGGACGCGATAGCCCGGCGGGGGTGCCGCGTAGAACGCGCCGTCGCGAAGCGTCGCCCAGACGGTGCCCTTCCGCGTCAGCCGAACGATCACCGCCCGCACCTCGCTCCCCGCGATCCCGCCGACGCCGTGCGGTGTCAGGACGAAGCTCAGGTCCTGTCTGCCGGTGCGAGACGGGCACGCATGCCCGCTGCCGCCGGCATCGCGGACCGTGAAGCAGGTGCCGCTCGGGAGCGCCCGCACGGTGACGTGGCCCTTGCCGATCGTCACGGTGTGCGACCGGATCGTCGCCTCTGCGGCCTTCGCCGCCGAGACGGCCTCGCCCGGACTACCGACGGCGGAGAGCACGGCGGCGGCGAGGGCCGCTGCGCCCGCGGCGAGCCCCCCGAGCGCCAGCACGCGATTGCGGCTCCATGTCATCCACCGTCGGTTTGCCCCGCGGTGCGACGTGGCGAAACGTCGGCGCAGCGCGGCAGCGGGTGACGCGCGGCGCCCCGCGGCGTAGTGTTGCCCGCATGGGCGCTTCAGCGGGCCGGCGCGCGCTGGCCGAGGCGCTGCGGCACGTCGGCGTGACCGAGTCCCCTCCGGGGTCGAACCGGACCATGTTCGGCCGCTGGTACGGCGTCGACGGCGTCCCGTGGTGCGCGATCTTCGCCTCGTACTGCTTCGACGTCGGCGCAGGCGTCGTCCTCTGCCGCGGCTGGCACGGCGCGGGTGTGAGCACGCGCGGCGTCGCCTACGTGCCGACACTCGCCGCCTGGCTGCAGGCGACCGGGCGCGTGGTCGACGCACCGCAGCCCGGAGACCTCGTGGTCTTCGACTGGGACGGCGGGGTGCCCGACCACGCGGGGATCGTCGTGCGGAGGCTCGCCGGCGAGCGGATCGAGACGGTCGAGGGCAACGCGCACGACCGGGTGTATCGCGGCACCCGTCCGGACGCCCACGTCCTGCTCTTCGGGCGGATCGGTTCCTAGGCACCCGCGCGCTCGGCGCGGCGCAGGCCGAGGCGCGCCCAGGTGCCGAAGACGCACGCGAGGAGGAGCGCGAGCAGGAACGCCTTCCCGGCCTGGGTCGGCTCGCCCTCGACGAACCCGCGGCCCGCCTCGAGGATGTAGGTGATCGGGTTCAGGCGCGCGACGGCGTGGATCCAGCCTTGCAGCAGGTCGAGCGGCACGTAGACGGGCGCGAGGAAGAGCGCCATGAAGACCGGGGTCTGCATCAGCGGCCCGGCCTGCACCGACCGGAACCGCATCGCGACGCCGCAGGCCCAGAGCAGGCCTACCTGGTTGAAGATCACGCCGAGTGCGAACAGGCCGAACAGGTCGACACCGCCGCCGCCGATCTGCATGCCTGCCGCGAGCCCGACCGACGTGAGCACGACGGCGATCATCAGCCAGCGGATGAGCGCGGCGATCCCGTAGCCGACGATGATCCCGGTGCGCTGCGGCGCCGAGACGAGCAGCCGGCGCGCGAAGCCGCGCTCGAAGTCGCGGGCGATGCCGAAACCGGCGAAGACGCCTCCGAACGCCGCCGACTGCAAGAGCACGAACACGAACTGGAACGCGGTGTAGCCCCCGTGGAAGTCGAATCCGCGTACGTGGCGCAGGCGGGAGAGACCACCCGCGAACGCCAGGAAGTTCATCAGCGGGAAGAGCATCGGCGGCACGAAGAGCGACGGGTTCTTCAGGAGCACGGTCGTCTGGCGATACGCGAGCGCGAACGCGACCTGCAAGACGCCCTTCACGTGCGCGTCATCCTCATGCCGAGCTGTCGTGTCGCGAGCAGCATCGCGACGCCGATCAGCGCGAACGTGAACCCGAACCCGAGCAGGAGTGCCTGCACGTCCCAGCCGACGATCACGAGCGAGCGCAGGCTCTCGATCATGTAGCTCACCGGGTTGATCGTCGCGAGATCCCGGAACCAGGAGACCTCGATCAGGTTGCGCGGCAGGTTCATGCTGGAGATGAACGTCGCGAAGAAGAGCAGTGGGAATTGCGACTGCACTCCCTCGCTCGAGCCGGTGCGCAGCGCGATCCAGAGCCCGAGCGTGCCCCAGCCGGCGGCGATCAGCACCGCGAGGACGAGGATCACGAAGGCGCCTCCGACCCCGGCGTCGATCCGGACGCCCGCGACCAGGCCGACGCCGAGATAGATGACCGCCTGCAACATCCCGAGCCCGACCGCGCCGCCGATCTGCCCGAGCAGGAGCGCGCCGCCGCGAACCGGCGTCAGCGCCAGCCGGTTCAGGAATCCCGTGTCGATGTCGCGCGCGAGGTCGACGCCGGCGATCCCCGACGCGAAGAGCGCTCCCTGCATGAACGAGAACGGCAGGAAGAACGCGAGAAACGAGTCCGTCGGGAAGCCGGGCAGATGCGTCGCCGCCCGCAGGCCGTTCGAGTTGACCGCCATCAGCATCAACGGGAAGGTCAACGGCGGGATCCAGACCCCGGGTTGGCGGAACGTGCGCACGAGCGAGCGCTGTGCGATCAGCCAGACCTGGAGCCTCACTCGGCTTCAGCGCCCTCGAGCGTGTGCCCGGTCTTCGCGAGGAACACGTCGTCGAGGGTGGGCTGGTGCAGGTTGATCTCGGCTGCGCGGACGTCGTCGGTGTCGAGTGCGCGAATGACCGCGGGCAGGTCGCCGTGACCGTCGAGCTGGACCGCGAACGCTCCTGGGCGCGCGGCCGTCTCGATGCCGAAGCGGCGGAGCAGCGCGCGCAGGCGTTCGAGGTCGTCCGGGCGCTCGGGCACGACTTCGACGGTCGGCTTGCCGATCTCGGCCTTCAACTGCGCGGGCGTTCCCTCCGCGACGATGCGGCCGTGGTCGATGATCCCGACGCGGTCGGCGAGCACGTCGGCCTCTTCGAGGTACTGCGTCGTCAGGAAGACGGTGACGCCCTCCTCGTGCGCGAGCCGGCCGACCTCGTTCCAGAGCGCCGTCCGGCTCTGCGGGTCGAGACCGGTCGTCGGCTCGTCGAGGAAGAGGATCGACGGATCGTGGATCAGCGCGAGTGCCAGGTCGAGCCGGCGCTTCATGCCGCCGGAGTACGTGCGCACCTTGCGGTCGCCGGCGTGGGTCAGCCCGACCCGGTCGAGGAGGCGCACGATCAGCGCCCGCCGCGTCGCGCCCGTGATCCCGTGCAGGGACGACTGGAGGCGCAGGTGCTCGCGCCCGGTCAGAAAGGGGTCGAGCGCTGCCTCCTGGAGGGCCGCGCCGATCGAGGCGCGCACCTGCGGCCCCTGCCGCGCCACGTCGAACCCTGCGACCGTTGCCCGGCCCGCCGTCGGCGGGAGCAGCGTCGTCAGCATGTGCACCGTCGTCGACTTGCCTGCACCGTTCGGGCCCAGGAAGCCGTAGATCTCGCCCGGAGCGACCGTCAGGTCGATGCCGGCGACCGCCTCGACGTCCTTGAACCGGCGGACGAGCCCATCTGCGTCGATGCCCTTGTCACTGCGGCCCATATCGGAGAATCTATCCCGCACGTCCGATCCGACCGTCCCGGCGCTACACTTGACGGCACAACTATGAGTTCGACGACCACACAGGCATCCTCGCGCGAGACCTCCGGACGGCTCCAACCGTGGGTCTCGTTCCTGCGCGCGCACGCCGCGATCACGCGCGAGCTCTCCGCGCAGCTCCAGCGCGAGCACGGCCTGACGCTGAACGACTACGAGGTGCTCCTGCATCTCTCGCACGCCGAGGGTGCGAGGATGCGCCGCGTCGATCTCGCGCAGCAGATCCTGCTCACCGCGTCGGGGATCACGCGCCTGCTGGAGGGGCTCGAACGGAGCGGCTTCGTGCGCAAGGAGACGTGCGCCTCGGATGCCCGCGTCTCCTACGCGAAGCTGACCGACAAGGGCGCGGCGAAGCTGAGGTCGGCCGCGAAGACGCACCTCCAGGACATCGACGACCTCTTCCTGAACCGCTACTCGGGCTCGGAGCTCGCGACGCTCGGCGAGCTGCTCGCCCGGCTGCCCGTGACCGGCGCCGACTGCAGGTCGGCGTCGGAGCCCTGCAGCTGAGACCCGTGTAGCTGCGTCGCAAGCTCGCGGAACGGCCCGTCGACCGCCAGCAGGTCGTCGAACGTGCCGCGCTGCGAGATGCGGCCGTGCTCGACGACGAGGATCTCGTCCGCCCGCCGGACCGTCGCGAGCCGGTGGGCGATGATGATCGACGTGCGGCCGCGGAGCAGGCGGTCGAGTGCCTGCTCGATCAGGATCTCGGTCGGCCGGTCGATGTTCGAGGTCGCCTCGTCGAGGATCAGGATGCGCGGGTCGGCGAGCAGCGCGCGCGCGATCGAGATCAACTGGCGCTCGCCCGCCGAGAGGCCCGCGCCGCCCTCTCGCACCGTGTGCAGGAGCCCCGCGTCGAAGCGGCGCGCGATGCGGTCGACGCCGACGGCCCGGGCCACGTCCGCGACCTGCTCGTCGCTCGCCTCCGGATGGGCGAAGCGGATGTTGTCGGCGATCGTCCCGGCAAAGAGGAACGGGTCCTGCAGCACGACACCGAGTTGCCGGCGATAGGACCGCAGCTCGAGGTCGCGCAGGTCGTGGCCGTCGACGCGGATCGCGCCCCGGTCGGGGTCGTAGAAGCGCCCGACGAGCTTCGCCGTCGTCGACTTGCCGCCGCCCGACTCGCCGACGAGCGCGAGGCAGCCTCCGGGCGGCACGTGGATGTCGATCGCGTGCAGCACCGGGTCGCGGCCGTAGGAGAACGTGACGTGGTCGATCCGCAGGTCGCCCTCGATCCGCTCCGCCGGCCGGGCTCCCGGAAGGTCCGTGATCTCCGGCTCCGTGTCGAGGACGATCGTGATCTTCTCCATCGCGGCGGCGGCGGACTGCACCTGGCCGTAGAGATCGGAGAGCTCCTGGAGCGGCTGGAACACGAGGTTCAGGAGGAACACGGAAGAGACGAGCGTTCCGATCGTCAGCGAGCCGCTGCCGATCATGTGCCCGCCGACCCAGAGCACCGACGCCATCGCCACGATCCCGAGGAACTCGATCCCGGGGAAGAAGAGCGAGTTGAGCCACTGCGCGTGGGTGTTCGTCCGCCGGTTGGCGTCGTTCGCCGCGTCGAACTCGGCCAGGAACGCACGCTCGCGGTTGAACGCCTGGATGACCGCCATGCCGGAGACCGACTCCGCGATCTGCGCCGTCATCGACGAGATCGTCTCGCGGACCCGCAGGAACGCTGCGTGCGAGCGCACCTGGAACCAGCGCGACAGGATGATCGTCGGCGGCAGGATCACGAGCGCGACGAGCCCGAGCCGCCAGTCGAGCACGAACAGTCCCACGACCGCCGCCACCAGGGTGAGCGTGTTGACGACGAGCGTCGTCAGACCCTGCGAGAGCACGTCGGAGAGCGCGTCGACGTCCGAGGTGAGCCGCGCGATGATCCAGCCGGCCTTCTGCTGGGAGAAGTAGCGCAGCGACAGCGTCGTCAGGTGGTCGAAGAGGTCTTCGCGCAACCCGAGCACGACGTCCTGTCCAACGCGTGCGAGGCCCCGCACGAGCGTCGTCTGCAGCACCCACGCGAGCGCGTTGATCGCGAGATAGACGCCGACGTCGCGGCCGAGCCGCCCGCGATCATGGTCGCGCATGCCGTGGTCGATCGCGTCCTGCACCACGAGGAGCGCGGACACCGGGGCCGCCGCAGAGCAGATGCCGATCACCGAGAGGGCGGCGACACGCCCCCAGCGTCCCGCGAGGTACCGGCTGAGCCGGCTCAGACCGGTGCGCTTCTTATGCCGCGGCACCGATCTCCTCTCCGAAGAGCGACCAGAAGATCCCGCCGCGCGCGAGCAGGTCGGCGGGCTTGCCCGACTCGACGATCACCCCGTCGTCCAGCACGACCGCGCGGTCCGCGACCTCGACGGTCGAGAGCCGCTGCGTCGCGATCAGCACGGTGCGCCCGGCGAGCGCCGGCCGGAGGTTCTCGACGAGGTGGCGCTCGGTCTGCGTGTCGACCGCCGACATCGGGTCGTCGAGAACGACGACCCGCGCGCCCGCGACGAGCGCCCGCGCGAGCGCCACCCGCTGCCGCTGCCCGCCGGACAGGTTGACACCGCGCTCGCCGATCAGCGTGTCGAAGCCGTCCGGGAGCTCCGCGGCGAACTGGGCGACGCCGGCCGCCTCGGCTGCGGCGACCACCTCGTCCCACGGAGCGTCGGGCCGCGCCGCGGTCAGGTTGTCGCGGAGGGGGATCGAAAAGAGGATCGGCCGCTGCGTGACGATCGCGACGGAGCTCCGCAGCTCCTCGAGCTCCACGTCGCGCACGTCGACGCCGCCGACGAGGACGCGTCCCTCGGTGGGGTCGTAGAAGCGCGGCAGCAGATTCAGCAGGGACGTCTTCCCGGCGCCGGTCGGCCCGCAGATCGCGATCACCTCGCCCGGGGCGACGTCGAGATCGACACCGGCGAGCACCTCCGAGCCCGTGCCGTAGGAGAAGCGGGCGTTCTCGAAGCGCACGCCGAGCCCGCCGGCGGGCAGCTCCGTCGGGTGCGTCGGCTCCGGGATCGTCTCGATCCCCTGGAGCCACGCAAAGCTGCGCGAGGCCGACGCCGTCGCCCGCTGGGCGAGCGAGAGAATCCAGCCGAGCGCTTCCAGCGGCCACACGAGCTGCAGGAGCAGCTGGTAGAAGAGGAAGAACTCGCCGTAGGTGAGGGTGCCGCCGATCACGTCGTGGCCGCCGAACAGCACGACGGCCGCGATCGAGAGCGTCGGCAGGAAGAGCAGGCCGGGCAGGAACGCCGCCTCGATGCGCGCCTGGCGCAGCACGCCGTCGCGCACGAGCTCGGCCTTGCCCGCGAAACGGGCCTGGACGTCGTCCTCGCGGCCGAACGCCTGCACCATCTCGATCCCGACCACCGCTTCGTCCGCCGCTTCGGTCACGTCGGCCTTCAGCTGCTGCACCTGCCGCGACACGGGCATCACCTTGCGCGCGAACGAGAACGCGAGCAGGAACACCGCCGGCATCGCGACGAGCGCGATCGCCGCCAGCTTCACGTTGACGAGGAAGAGGACGACGGCGATCCCGCCGATCATCATCAGCGACTGGAGCCCCTGGGTCATGCCCCAGCCGATGAAGTAGCGGATCGGGTAGAGGTCGTTCGTCGCGCGCGACACGACCTGGCCGGTGGCGTGCCGGTCGTAGAACGCTCGGGGATAGCGCAGGTACGCCTGGTAGAGAAGCTCGCGCATGCGCGCCTCGACGCGGATGCCGGTGCGTGCGGTCGCGTAGCGTCGCGTGAAGTTGATGCCGAACCGGGCGAGCGCGAGCAGCACCACTGCGACGAGGTAGGGCCAGAGTGCCTTGTGATGACCGCTCTTCGGCGCGATCGAGCTGTCGATCGCGTGCCGGATGACGATCGGGATCGCGAGCGACAGGCCCGAGTAGACGAAGGCGCAGACGAGGCCGACGGTCACGAGCCGCCATTGCTCCTGCCATTGCCGCGCGAGGCCCTTCGCGGTCGGCCAGAGGCCGAGGTCCGGAGGATCGACGGAGAGGAAGCGCCTGCTCACCTCCGCAAGCTACCAGCCGTCGTTAACCAGGCTAACTAAATGCGAGCCGTCGCACGCCCTGCACCGTCCAGCCGCCCACCGCCAGCAGGAGCACGCCGGCGGCCAGCAGGAGGAAGAGGAGGCGCGTCTTCATCGTGCGAGCCTACGACGTGTCTCGGCCGTGCGGATCGGCGCGAAGGATGAACCGGCATCCGCCTGTGGGATGATCCTGCGGTGCACGTGCAGCCGCTGCCGGGACTCGCGCAGCTGCCCTATGCGGAAGTGTGGTTCCACCAGGTCGACGACGCAGCGTGGCGGGCCGCGTCGGACGCCGCCCGCGCACTCGGGAAGACCGGGCTCGAGGTCTGGACGACGACGCGAACCCCGGAGGTCGCCGCGTTCTTCGAGGAGCGCGGCTACGCCGAGGTGCGCCGCTACGTGATCTCGGAGCTCGACGTCACCGCGCTGCCGCAGGTGGAGCCGCCGGCGTTCCCGCTCGTCACGCTCGCCGCGCGGCCCGATCTCGAGCTGCCGCTCTTCGAGCTCGCGCGGGTCGCGTACGCCGACCAGCCGGGGCGGGCAGAGACGACGTTCGCGCTCGACTCGTGGCGGGAGTGGGGGCTGCGCGCGGCTCCGCCGGAGGCGTTCTGGATCGCCCTCGACGGCGAGCGGGTGCTCGGCTACGGGTACCTCGAGCTCAAGGACGGCGTCTGGTGGAACGGGTTCCTGGCGGTCGCCCGCGACGCGCGCGGCCGGGGCATCGCGGGCGCGATCAAGCGCGCCGAGCTCGCCTGGGCCCGGGCGCGCGGGATTGCGAGGCTCCGCACCGCAACCGAGGTGCGGCTGGCGCCGATGCGCGCGTTGAATGCGCGTCTCGGCTACCAGCCGCTGTACGAGGAGATCGTGCTCCGTGGGCCGCGGGCGTCCGGTCGAGCACGCCCGCCTCGAATCGTTACGTGATCACGTCGTGGAGCTCGTACCAGGCCTCGCGCTCCGGCGGTGTAGCCGATCCCTCGGGCATCTGGGGCATCAGCTCGTCGAGGATCGGCTGGAGCCGTTCGGTCAGGAACCGCTCGCCCTGCGCGCGGCTCTCCCAGACGTCCATGATGCGGAAGACACCGGCGTCCTCGTCGAACCCGGCGGTGTGCACGATCAGGCCGTCGATGTCGCCCCCGCCGCTCGCGCCGAGCCTCTGCGCGACCGAGTCGTAGTTCGCGGTGCTTCGGTCGTCGCCGTCGATCGGGAATTCCTGGATGAAGACAGCAGCCATCTCGCCGAACCTCCTGCTCGCGTTTCGCACGGACGTGCGCGATCATGCGATCCTGACCCGGCCACGTGGCCGATGCAAGCCCGGCACGACGGAGGAGTCGACATGCAGGTCGCAGGGGACGAAGGGAAGGATCCGGAGGAGGCTCGGCCCTCGGCGAGCCGGCCGCCCGAGAGCCGTTCGGAGCGGCTGCGCCGGCACGGCCGCCGCGGCCGTCTCTACGCCTCCGCGGTCGCGGCGGTGGCGCTCCTCGTTGTCGTGGTCGCCCTCGTCGTCGAGAACACCCGGCAGGTGAAGCTGAGCTGGGTGATCGGCACCACCCACGCCTCGCTCGTCTGGATCATCGTGGCCGCCGCGATCCTCGGCTGGCTGCTCGGGATCATCACGAGCGTGATCTTCCGCCTGCGGACCCGGCGCCGAAGCCCGCGCTAGACCGCAGTGCGCGCGGTGATTCGAGCATGGAGCGTATCGGGATCGAACCGATGACCTCCGCCTTGCAAAGGCGGCGCTCTCCCAGCTGAGCTAACGCCCCGTCCGGCGGCGATTGTAGCGCCCGTCTCGAGGCGCCCCCGGCTCCGGGGACGCCTCGACGGACGAGGATGCGTGGCCTTCGCTAGGCCGCGCGGGAGAGGCGCTCTTCCTGGCGCGCTCTCTGGATGATCGCGTCCCGGTCTCCGAACCGCAGCAGGGCGCGGGCGTTCCGCTGCTCCTCCCAGAGCTGCGCGATGCGCTCCTCGAGCTCGAGATGCTCGGCCTTCAGCGTCGCGTCGAAGCCCTCGGAAAGCTCGCGCATCACCTCCACACGGCGGGCGGAAAGGCGGTCGATCTCCTGTCTGATCTCGCTCAGCTTGTCCATGACACCTCCAACGCCGGAGCTTGCGGCGATATTCCTACGAGTATCCGAGCTCGTCGAGGCGGTCTTCGTCGATGCCGAAGTAGTGCGCGAGCTCGTGGAGCACGGTGATCACGATTTCCCTTTCCAGCTCCCGCGGGTCGGGAAACGCGGCTGCGAGCGGCTTTCGGAAGATCGTGATCTTGTCCGGCATGAACTCCGCCGCCTCCCAGAGCCCGAAGAGGTCGGGATCGTCGGGATCCTCGTCGGCGACGACGACCGCGACGTTCTCGAGCCGGCGCGCGAGCTCGGGCGGCAGCGAATCGAGCGCCCGCGTCACATGGTCCTCGAACCTCATCGCGCCCGGAGCGGCGCCCGCACCTGGAACGCCTTCACCGCCAGGGCGCCGAAGAGGAAGCCGCCCACGTGCGCGGCGAAGGCGACTCCGCCGCCCTGACCGGGGTGCGTGAGCGAGAAGTCGCCCTCGACGAGCTGGAAGAGAAACCAGGCGACGAGGAAGAAGCCGGCCGAGAGCCGCCACGGCAGGAAGCCGAAGAGGAGGGTGAAGACGCGGGCGTGAGGGAGGAGGACGAGATAGGCGCCGAGGACGCCCGCGATCGCGCCGCTTGCGCCCACGTTCGGGATGCTCGCAGCGAGCGTCCCCGACCAGTGCAGCGTGACGAAGGCCTGCGCGAGAGCGGCGGCGAAGCCCGCAGCGAGATAGAAGACGAGGAACCGGAGCCTCCCCATCACGTCCTCGACATTGTTGCCGAAGATCCAGAGAAAGAGCATGTTGCCGAGGATGTGCACCCAGCTTGCGTGCATGAACATCGACGTCAGCACGCCGGCCGCCCACGGGATGTGGTCGCGCGCGAGCCCGCTGCACGGGCCGCTGACGGCGCACGGATAGAACGCGTAGTGGTCGATCCGCTCGGCGCGCGCGCGGAGCTCCCACAGCCAGACGAGGAGATTCGCCGCGATCAGCGCGTAGGTGACGAGCGCCGCCCGTCGCGTCGGGATGTTGTCGAAGAGCGGCAGCACCGGAGCCGCAGTCTACGACCGTCGTGCGCCGCGACATCGTCCCTGACTTGACATCACTACACTTAGGTTTTATAGTTCCTGACGTATCAGGTATCTGTACGGCAAGGAGGTACCCAATGACTACGGTTGTTCGCTGGGATCCGCTGCGTGAGGCCGCGGCGATGCAGACCGAGCTGAGCCACCTCGTCAACGGTCTGCTCGGCGGCGCCAACGGCACCCAGACGCAGACGTGGCTCCCGATGGTCGACGTCTGGGAGACCGAGGACTCGGTCGTCTACGCGTTTGACCTGCCGGGACTGACCGAGGAGAGGATCAACGTCGAGGTGGAGGACGGCGCGCTCACCGTCTCAGCCTCGCGCGAGCGCTCCTCGGACATCGACACGGACCGCTACCACCGGTTCGAACGCCGCACGGGCGAGTTCTCGCGCACCGTCGGGCTGCCGCAGGGCGTCTCGGAGGACGAGATCAAGGCGTCGTACCGGAACGGCGTCCTCGAGATCACGGTCCCGAAGCCCGAGCAGCAGAAGCCGCGGCGCATCGCCGTCGCGGTCGGCGGCACGCCGCCCACGATCGAGGGCAACGTCGACCAGCAGGGGAGCTGAGGGCGGCCGCCGGCCTCGCGCGCCGCGCGGGGCCGGCCCGACCGCCGTCGCGCGGCAACCGCGCGCCGATCAGCCGGAGAGGCCTTCGCGGATGCGGTCTGCGACCGCGGCCATCTCGAGGCGGGCTCCCGTCACGTCCTTCAGCAACTCGTCCGCCGTCGGCCCCTGGCCGAGCGACCAGAGCTCCCGCAGGAGCTCGCCCGCGTCGCGCTTGGCGAACCAGTCGTTGCCGAGCTCGCCGCGCAGGAACTCACGCAGCTGCGCCTCGAACGCCCAGGAGCGCAGGTAGCCGGTGACGTAGAAGCTGCCGTCGATGTCGTCGAGGTAGCTCTCCGGATTCACCGGGAGCTTCAGCGAGTCGCCGAGGATCTCCGCGTAGCGGCCGCGCATCTGCGTCATGTCGGCGGCCTGGAAGAACTCGATCTCGTACAGCAGCTTCGCCGCGTACCGGCGGACGAAGTAGAGGAGCGAGACGGCGCCGTCGTGCGCGAGCTCCTCGACGCGCGGTACGTCGAGGCGGCGATTCAGCCACGCCGGCTCGGTGACGAGGTGCTGCAGCAGCATCGCCCACCCTTCGGTGACCGCCATGTCGCCGAGCCGGCGCGCCTCCATGCCGAGCGACGCGCTCGCGTGCGCGTAGTGCTCGGTGTGCCCGGCCTCGTGGAAGAGCGCCTCCCAGTCGTCCTTGCCGCCGATCGGCTGGATCACGAGCATCACCTTCCCCGGCACCTCGATCGGCGCGCAGAACGCACGCGGGCTCTTCGACGGGCGTGAGTCGAGGTCGAGGTGCACGTTCTCCTGGGCGCGGAGGTCGATGCCGAGGTCGCCGAGGGTGGCCTCGAGCGCGGGCAGCATCTGGGCCTGCGGGTAGAGCTGGTCGAGCTCGGGCGCGCGGAAGAGTCGCGCGACGTCCCACGTCTTCGCGTCCGCGAGGCCGATGCCGAGCCGCGCGCGGAAGAGCCTGTCGCCCTCGCGCTCCCAGAGCTTCTCGGTCTCGTCGAGCAGCGCGCGGCACTCCTCGGCGAGCTCGTCGAGGCGGAAGCCGAAGCGCTTGTAGAGCTCGTAGTAGTTCGGGGCGTTCAGCCGCAGGACCGCCTCCCGGTCGATCTCGGCCGCCTCGAGGTACACCGGGTTCAGGTGCTCGTCGAGCAGCCGGACGCGGGTCTCCTCGAGCAGGTGCCGCCGGTCGCGGTCGGGCTCGTTCGACATCACCACGCGAAGCATCCGGTACGGAACGGTCTCGCCGTCGACGGTCGCCTCGAGCGATGCCTCGACCTGAGCGACCCGTGCCTGGTGCTCGCGCGTCAGGTTCCCGAGGAAGCCCTCGCACGCAAACCGCCAGAGCTCCGAGGGCGCGCCTTCCAGCTGCTGCGCGGTCTCGAGGCGCGTCAGCTCCTCGTACCGCTCGTAGACCTCCTCGACGTCGAGCGTGTCCTTGAGCCCTGAGAAGTGGCGGTAGTACTCCTCGTTCAGGTCGCCGATGAAGCGGTCCGCCTCGTCGCGAAACGCATCGACCTCGCGGTTGGTGAGCGGCTCGGGTGGCACAGCCGCTTAGGATACGGCCCCGTGCACGAGCTCACCGTCAAGACCGAGCGCCACACACAGCTCCTCGACATCTCGGCGCAGGTGCGGGCGGCCGTGCAGGGAGCGGAGGGGGCCGCCGTCCTCGTGTACGTGCCGCACACGACGGCCGGGTTGACGATCAACGAGCACGCCGACCCGCTCGTCGCCCGAGACTTCGAGATGGCGCTCGAGCAGATCGCGCCCGACGGCTGGGGCTGGCAGCACATCGAGGAGGGGGAGGAGAACGCGCCCTCGCACATCAGAGCCTCGCTGATGGGGCCGCAGGTGTTGATCCCGCTCCGGGACGGCGAGCTGGCGCTCGGCACCTGGCAGGGCATCTTCTTCTGCGAGCTCGACGGCCCGCGCACGCGGTCCGTCTATGTCTCCGTCCTGCGCTGATCCGTCTCGACCGCTGCGGTACCTCCCGCATGCCACCATCCCGGCGGCTGTTCCCGCGCCCGGGCGGGTGTCTGGCCGACCGGCGCCGGTGCCAGGCACTGATTCCCAAGCGGCCCGCATCCCACGGGATCCCGTCAGCCTGCACCGGGCAACCCCCGGGCGCAAGGGCCGGGGACGAACTGTTGCACTCTCGTGTCGGTGCCTGGCACCGGCCGCGGGCGGCACGCGCGTGGAGCGCGAGGGGAGGTAGCTAGCCTCCTTGGCGTGACTGCCCCCGTCCAGCGAGACCAGGAGCTCGAGCTCACCGTCGACTCGCTCGCCTACGGCGGGAACGGCGTCGCGCGGCTCGACGGCTTCGTCGTCTTCGTCCGCGGCGGCCTTCCGGGCGACACCTTGCGCGCTCGCGTCACCAAGGTGCAGCGCCGCCACGCCGAGGCGGTCGTGACCGACGTGCTCGTCTCAGGCCCGCAGCGCGTCGACGCGCCGTGCGCTCACTTCCCGGCCTGCGGCGGCTGCCGCTTCCAGGATCTCGCCTACGACGCGCAGGTCGCGGCGAAGGCGCAATGGGTCACCGACTCGCTGCAGCGGCTCGCCGGGCTCGCCGACCCGCCGGTCGAGCCGATCCTGCCCGCTCTGTCGCAGTTCGGGTACCGCAACAAGATGGAGTACTCGTTCGCGGAGAGAGACGACGCGCCGACGCTCGGCCTCCACCGGTCGGGCCGCTGGGACGAGGTGCTGCAGATCGACAAGTGCTGGCTGACGACCGACCTCGGCAACGCGATCCGCAACCGGATGCGCGAATGGGCGCGCGAGGAGAAGCTCACCGCCTACGACCAGGAAACGCACCAGGGCTACCTCCGCCATCTCGTCGTCCGCGAGGGCCGCAACACCGGGCAGGCGCTCGTCCATCTCGTGACCGCGCGCGGCGAGCGCTTCGACCGCGAGCGCCTGATCGAGGTGCTGGCCGAGTTCCCCGAGGTGGTCTCGATCCAGTGGTCGGTGAACAGCGGCGTCGCCGAGGTGACCGCGAACCTCCCGACCGAGCTCCTCTGGGGCGAGGACGCGATCGAGGAGGAGATCGGCGGGCTTCGCTTCCGCGTCCGCCCGAACGCGTTCCTGCAGACGAACACGGAGATGGCCGAGCAGCTGTACGGCGTCGCGCGCGAGTTCGCCGGGCTCGCCGGCGGCGAGACCGTCTACGACCTCTACTGCGGCATCGGCACGATCGGGCTCTCGATGGCGTCGGCCGCGCTGACGGTGTGGGGGATCGAGATCTCCGAGGAGTCCGTCGCCTGCGCGATCGAGAACCAGGAGCTGAACGCGATCGGGAACACGGCCTTCTTCGCCGGCAACGTCGGCGAAGTCCTCGCCGACCTCCGGACGCGCGCCGGCGACCCCGACGTCGTCGTCGTCGACCCGCCGCGCGCCGGCCTCGCCGGGAAAGCGCTCAAACGGCTCGGGGAGATCGCGTCGCCCCGCATCGTCTACGTGAGCTGCAACCCGACCACGCTCGCAGGGGACGCCAAGCGTCTCGCCGACGACTACGGCTACCGCCTCGTCCGCGCGCGGCCGGTCGACATGTTCCCGCATACGCCGCACGTCGAATGCGTCGCCTTGCTCGAGCACGCATGACGACGTACGTGTGCAAGGCGTGCGGGACGCAGTACCCGCCGGACGACGGTCCGCCCGACGCCTGCCCGATCTGCGAGGACGAGCGCCAGTACATCCCGCACGACGACGGGCAGGTCTGGGTCGAGTGGAGCGAGTTCATCGGCGCGCACGCGGCGGACATCCACGACGACCACGGCATTTTGGGCATCGGCTGCACCCCGTCGTTCGCGATCGGCCAGCGCGCGCTCCTCGTGAAGTCGAGCGCCGGCAACGTCCTGTGGGACTGCACGGCCTACATCGACGACGAGGTCGTGGCGCGGATCGGCGCGGAGGGCGGCCTGGCCGCGATCGCGATCTCGCACCCGCACTACTACACGGCGATGGTCGAGTGGGCGCACACGTTCGGCTGCCCGATCTACCTGCACGAGGCCGAGCGCAAGTGGGTGATGCGCCCGGACCCGTCGGTGCGGTTCTGGCAGGGTGAGACGTCCGATCTGGGCGGCGGCCTGACGCTCGTCCGCTGCGGCGGCCACTTCGAGGGCGGCCAGGTCCTGCACTGGGCCGAGAGGCGCGCGCTCCTCTCCGGCGACATCGTGCAGGTGATCCCGGACCGGCGTTTCGTCGGCTTCATGTACTCGTATCCGAACCTGATCCCGCTGCCGCCGTCGGCGGTGCAGCGAATCGGCGCAGCGCTTGCGCCGTTCGAGTTCGACACGATCTACGGTGCGTGGTGGGACCGCTTCATCCCGCGGGACGGCTCAGGCGTCGTCCGCCGGTCGGCAGACCGCTACGTCCGCGCGGTCACCGAACCCGGGCTGCCCTCGTAGCCGCAGCCGCCGCCAGAGCAGATCGGCGTTCGGGAGCAGGAACCCGATCGCGATTCCGGGCAGCGCGGGAAGCCCGTTCAGGTCGAGCCAGACCGTGAGCGCGATCGTCGCCCCGAGGGATGCGACGAGCGTGACGAAGGTGAGGGCGACGCGCAGCCCGAACCTCGAGGCCGCGGCGAGGAAGAGCGCGAAGAAGAGCAGATCCGGCACGCCGAGGTTGGCCGCGCCGTGCTCGCCCGGCACGGGGAAGGCGAACGAGAGCACGCTGAAGACGTGCGCGTGGTGGTTCACGATCTCCTTCGTCGGGCCGCGCCACACCGAGTAGGCGTCGACCCACGGGATGATCGCCGCAACGACGACGACCCACGCCACCGTCTCGAAGTACCCGAGGAACCAGAACCCGAGCAGCGTCGCCGCTCCGAGCCGGGCGAAGTTGGCCCAGACGTCGAAGTTCGCGACCGTCAGCACTGCCGCGAGCACCGCGAATGCGAGCCCGACCGGCAGCAACCCGCGCCAGGTGCGCAGCGGCAGGGCCGCGTAGACGAGCGCGAAGACGGCCGGGATCAGCACGAGGGCGATCCAGGCGACATCCCACCAGAGGCCCGCCTGCCACCAGTGCGTGGACGTCTCGTAGTAGACGAGCAGCGCCGCTAATAAGGCGGCAGTGCGGCCCACCAGGGGCCAATGGACTTGAAGGCGTTCCAAAACGCGGTCTTCGCAGGGGCCTCGTCGAGTGCGGAGTCGATGTCGGGGACGGCGAGCGCCTCGATCGTCGGCGTGAAGCGCTGCAACTCGCCCACCTTAGCCCCCACCGGCTGCGCCAGCGGGAACTCGATCCCGTTCAGGAACTCGAGCGCGTCCTCGCCCATCACGACGAGGAGCTTCGGCTCGACGATCCGCAGCTCCCGCCTGACCCATTCCGCGGCCACCGTCAGGTCGCACCCGGCGAACTTGACGCAGTTCGTCCCGTACACCTCCATCGGGTCGACGTGGAGGCGCTGCAGCGACTTGATCAGCGCGTTCCCGGCCCGGCCGTGGAAGGCAACGCCCTCCTGCAGCTCCTGCGCCTGCGGGCCGTACTTGAGCAGGAAGATGTTGGCCAGCGGATGCCCGGTCGGGAGGGCGGTCGGGGCCCCGTCGGCGGTCTGCGCGATCTCGTGCGACAGGCGATTGATCTCGGTGATCGCCTTGCGCAGGTAGCGCTCATAGATCTCGTCTGTCGTCACTGTGGAGGCCACGCGGCACAGGGACCTTTCGGGGCCACTGGGTCCTTTCCTAGCGGACCCGCTCCTTCACCTGGGCGACCCATTTCAGCGACTGGAGATAGGCGAGGGACTTCGGCCGGCGCAGGATTTCGGCCGTCCGCAGCGAGAGCAGGAACTCCTCCGGGTCGTGGAAGGCCCGCATCCGCAGCGCCCCCGTCCCGACCCCCTGGAGGACGTGGGCGTCGGAGCCGGCGCCCATCGTCAGGTTGTACTTCCGGGCGAAGCGAAGGGCCTCGTCGTTGTAGGCCTCGAAGAGCAGCCGGGCGTTGTACACCTCGAGCACGTCGATCTCGGCGAGGTTCCGGTGGAGGGTCCGCGGGTCGGGGATCGCGTGCAGCCGGTCGAACGGATGGGGGATGTAGACGAGCCCGCCCTGCTCGCGGATCGCCGTCACGGTCTCGCCGAAGGTCATGCCGCGCGGGATCTCCCGTTCGAGGAAGAGGCCGATCACCTCGCCCTGGTCGTCGGTCTTCACCTCCTCGCCCGGGATCACGACCAGATCGCGGTCGCGGGCGTAGTCGAGCGCCTCGAGGGCGCCGCCGAAGACGTTGTGGTCCGTGACCGCGATCGCGCCGAGCCCCTCGGCCTCGGCGTGATCGACGAGCTCCGCCGCGTCGATCGAGCAGTCGTGTGACCAGGACGTGTGCATGTGCAGGTCGGCCACGATCCAGGCGCGGTCCGCGAGCGGCTCGGCCTGGCGACGCCGCCGGCGGCGTGTGCCGAGCGCCGCATACACCGTGTCGAGCTCCGCCGCGACGCTCTCGAACGTGTGGGTCTCGGCCTCCTCCCGCGCTGCGCCCGCCTCGCGAGCCCGGAGCGCGTCGTCCTCGGCGAGGCGCGCGGTCGCCGCTGCGGCGAGCTCGGGCTGCGCCTGCACGCCCCGCGGCCGCGCGATCGCGCATCCCGCCGCGGCGGCTTCGAGCGTGACCCGGCGGAGGCCCTCGACGCCGGGGACGAAGATCGAGGCGCCGTTGAGGATCGCCGCACGCGCGGCGGCGTCCCGGGCCGTGCGGACGCGCACGCGGGCTGCGAGGTCGCGCGGGATCGCGGGGCGACCGATCAGCGGCCGCGTGCGGAGGAGCAGCAGGTCCCAGCCTGGGAGCTCCCGCAGCGTGCGGACGATGCCGCGCGCGACGAGCCGCTCGTTCGGCCGCAGCTCCACGACGATCGTCCTCCGCTTGCGGCCCGGCGAGAAGAGCGTGGTGTCGACTCCGGGGGAGAGGAGGCGGTAGTCGCCCGGAAACCGCTCCTCCGCGGCGACGAGCACCTCGTCCGACAGCGCGACGAGCGCGTCCAGCCGTCCGAGGAGCTTCTCGCGTTGCGAGCGGGCGGGCGGGTAGCCGAGGCGGTTGGCCGACACGAACGTTGCGACCGCGAATGCGTCGGCGTCCCGGAGGGCGAGGTAGGAGAGTGACGGCAGGCCCGGCTCGAAGCCGTGCACCACGTCGTATCGCCCCTGCACGAGTGCCTGACGGAGATTCGCCTGGACGCCGACCGGGACGCCGAGCTGCGAGCGCCGCGAGACCGGTACCGCCGGGCCGACCGCGATCACGTCGGCCGCCTCGCCGCGCGCGAGCGCCCGGCGGCCCGCCAGCAGGTCGGCGGCACGCGTCGAGGGCGCGAGCACCGTCACCTGGTGACCGAGCGAGCGGAGCGCGCCCGAGACCCCGGCCACGTGGTCGTTCACGTCGTGCGGCTGCGACCACGCGAACGGCGTCACGAGACAGATGCGCATCTGCTGAAAGCGTACTCGGGGCCGGGCCTGCGCCCGGCCCCGAGCGCGCGACCTACTTCCGCGTGAAGAACTCGGTCATCGGCTTGACGTTCAGCGTGTCCGAGGCGTTGCCGATCGTCGGCAGGTTCCAGTTCCACTCGACCGTCGAGAGGAAGGAGTAGTGGTTGTAGGGCGTCTGGCTCGTGAAGCCGGGCTTGCCCTTGGCGGTCATGACGATCGCGGGGATCTTCCCGCCACCGTAGATGCCGCCGCCCCAGACGTGGCCGTCGGGCTGGCCGTTCGAGCCCAGGAACGGCGTGCCCTTGCCGAGGTTGGGCGAGTCGCAGCATCCCTCCGCCGATTCCCAGCCGTCGGTCGAGGCCTCGCCGGTGAAGTCGTTCTCGTCGGTGACGATGAAGATCGCGGTCCGGCCCGTCTTCCAGTCGGTGGTCGACGTGATCGCGTCCACGGCGCCCTTGACGAAGGCGTCCGCCTTCTGCTTGAGCGCGGCGTCGTTCGCGTCGTCCTTCGTCGAGCCGAAGGGGCACGGGGTGCCGTCGCTGCCGTCGGCGGCCACCGCGGTGGACACGCCGCCGTGCATGTCGTGGCACTGGTTCGGCGAGATCCAGACGAAGTTCGGAATCTGCTTCGCCTTCATGTCGGCCGCGAAGTCCGAGTACGGCTTGATCTGCGCGAGCCGATTCGGGCTCGACTTGATGTCGTCGAACAGCACGAACGGGTTGTGCTTGTTGACGTAGAGCGCTGCGTTCGCCGGGAACTGCGCGCCCGTGAACCCGGCGGACGGCATCGACTCCATGTAGGCGGCCCACGTGAGGTGGTGCTGCTCGAGCTGGTCGACGATGTTCAGGTGGTCGTACGTGTTCGTCGGCTGATCGTCGTTGACGCCCCAGTTGGAGCCCGAGATCGTCGCCACGTAGTTCGGCTCGCTCGGATGGGTGACGCCGAAGTAGTTCGCCGCCATCGCGTACTTGTGCGCGAGCGAGGTGATGAACGGCGCGTTGGCGTCGTCGATCACGCTCGACTGGGAGTGGTTCTCGAGCATGATCAGGAAGATGTGGTTGAGCGCGTGGCCGTTCGCCTTCGGCCCCTGCTTCTTGGCCGGGCCTTTCGCGAACGCGGCTGCGACGACGATCGCCGCCAGCGCGACCACGACGAGAAGTACCGCGACGATGCGCGGATGTGCTGCCTTCATGTGCTGTTTTCCCCCCTGCGTCGATGACTGTCGAGCGACGTCGGGCAGTCTAATGCCGCGAGCCGCCCGGTCGGGCGGCTCGCGAAGGGCCGGTAACGGTGTGTGCGGGCTCTACACCTCGGCCGGCGCCGGCGCCGTGATCTCACGGCGGTTGCGCTCGATGAACTCCTCGACGAGCTCCTGCGCGTCGTCGTCTGCGATCTGCCGCGGGGGCGACTTCATCAGGTACGAGCTCGGGCCCTCGAGCGAGCCCGAGATGCCGTTGTTCAGCGCGAGCTTCGCCAGGCGGACGGCGTCGATCACGATGCCGGCCGAGTTCGGCGAGTCCCAGACCTCGAGCTTCATCTCGACGTTCAGCGGCACATCGCCGAAGCTCGAGCCCTCGAGGCGGATGTAGGCCCATTTGCGGTCGGTCAGCCACGGCACGTAGTCGGACGGCCCGACGTGGACGTTGCCCGCGCCGAGGTCGTAGTCGAGCATCGAGGTGACGGCGTTCGTCTTCGAGATCTTCTTCGACTCGAGCCGCTCGCGCTCGAGCATGTTCAGGAAGTCGGAGTTGCCGCCCACGTTCAGCTGCATGGTCTTGTCGAGGTGCACGCCGCGCTCGCGGAAGAGCGAGGTGAGCACGCGGTGGGTGATCGTCGCGCCGACCTGCGACTTGATGTCGTCGCCGATGATCGGCACGC